>Ga0172380_10008556_pt1 | contig 11147 bp, 10 predicted proteins | sample Leawe162metaG_FD_119747 | JGI IMG/M metagenome (GOLD analysis project Ga0172380, IMG submission 119747) | Leachate microbial communities from a municipal landfill in Southern Ontario, Canada - Leachate well 162 metaG | ecosystem: Engineered > Solid waste > Landfill > Unclassified | place... | reverse complement strand
CTCCATGACAAAGTACATATTTATTACCGGCGGCGTTGTCTCTTCTTTAGGAAAAGGCATCGCCGCCGCTTCACTTGCAGCTATTCTTGAGTCGCGCGGACTTAAAGTCACAATGCTCAAGTTGGATCCCTATATCAATGTCGATCCGGGCACGATGAGTCCGTTTCAGCACGGAGAGGTTTTCGTTACCGAAGACGGTGCAGAGACTGATCTGGATCTGGGGCACTACGAGCGCTTTATCTCGGCCAAGATGCGCAAGGCCAACAATTTCACCACCGGACAGATTTACGAGAGCGTGATCCGCAAGGAGCGTCGTGGCGAATATCTGGGTAAAACGGTGCAGGTGATCCCGCATATCACCAATGAGATTCAGGCGTTTGTTGAGCGAGGCGCTGCGGCCTCTCTCGATGGCAAGGTGGATGTGGCTATTGTCGAGATTGGAGGCACGGTCGGTGACATCGAGTCGTTGCCGTTCCTTGAGGCAGCACGCCAGATGGGTTTGCGTATGGGACGTCAGCAAGTGGCATATGTCCACCTGACGCTGGTTCCCTATATTGCTACCGCAGGCGAATTGAAGACCAAACCAACGCAGCACAGCGTGCAGAAATTACGTGAGATTGGTATTTTCCCTACTGCCTTGATATGTCGTGCCGATCGACGGATTCCGGATGATGAGCGCGCCAAGATTTCGTTATTCTCGAATGTGCGTGAAGCCAGTGTGATTTCGATGTGGGACGTAGACAGTATCTACAAAATTCCGCAGATGTTGCACGAGCAGGGGCTGGATCGCATCATCTGTGAAGAGTTGGCGCTTAATGCATCACCTGCTGATCTTTCGGAATGGCAGAAACTTATTACCGCACAAGAGAATCCGCATCATCAAATCACCATCGGTATGGTCGGGAAATATACCGACCTGACCGAATCGTATAAGTCGTTGATTGAGGCCTTGCGTCATGCGGGAATCCATACATCCACTCGCGTTCACATCGAGTATCTGGATTCTGAAATCATTGAGACTGAAGGTGTTGATTGTTTGAAGAATCTGGACGCGATTCTTGTGCCCGGTGGGTTTGGCGTGCGCGGGACAGAAGGCAAGATTGCCGCGATTCATTATGCGCGCGAGAACAAAGTTCCTTACCTCGGAATCTGCCTTGGCATGCAACTCGCTGTGATTGAATATGCGCGCCACGTGGCTGGGATGAGTGATGCTAATAGTACCGAATTCAATTTGGAAACAGAGCATCCGGTGGTGGCGCTGATCACCGAATGGCTGGACCGTGACGGTAAGGTGGCGAAGCGCAGTGCCGACTCCGACATAGGTGGCACCATGCGACTTGGTTCACAACGCTGCCCAGTAAAGCCCGGAACGATGGCACAAAAAATATATGGTGATGAAGTGAATGAGCGGCATCGTCATCGCTACGAAGTGAACAACTACTATGTTCCAGTGCTGGAAAAAACGGGAATGATCATTTCCGCACGCACTCCCTCGGAAGACCTGCCGGAAATAATGGAGTTGCCGCAGAGCACGCATCCCTGGTTTGTTGGCGTGCAGTTTCACCCCGAATTCACTTCCACACCGCGTAACGGACATCCGCTATTTGAGTCGTATGTGGAAGCCGCCGTGGCACGCAAGGAGGCGCCATGAAATTATGTGGATTTGATGTGCAGCCCGGACACGGTGGCGCGAAGTGCGCGGTGCGGGAAGGGCTGGCCCGACATCATTATGAAAGTTGTGAATTATGAAACTATGTGGATTTGATGTCGGTTTGGATCGGCCGCTGTTCTTGATTGCGGGTCCCTGTGTGATCGAATCAGAACAAATGGCACTGGATACGGCAGGCCAGTTGAAAGAGATATGTTTGCAGCTGGGCATTCCGTTTATTTACAAATCCTCTTATGACAAGGCGAACCGCAGTTCCGGCAAGACATTTCGCGGTTTTGGCATGGAAACGGGTTTGAAAATACTGGAAAAGGTAAAAGCGCAGATCGGTGTACCGGTGTTGACAGACGTGCATAGCGAGGACGAAATTGCTGCGGTAGCTTCTGTCGTGGATGTTTTGCAGACACCCGCGTTCCTGTGCCGCCAGACCGATTTTATCCATGCTGTGGCGAAGTCCGGCAAACCGGTAAACATCAAGAAAGGCCAGTTCCTGTCACCGTGGGATATGAAGAATGTGGTGGACAAGGCACGTGAAGTGAGCGGTGGTGACACTATCATGGTGTGCGAGCGCGGCGCTTCGTTTGGCTATAACAACTTGGTGTCTGACATGCGCTCGCTGGCAGTGATGCGCGAAACAGGATGCCCGGTAGTATTTGATGCCACCCATTCGGTTCAACTTCCCGGGGGGCAGGGGACGGCTAGCGGTGGCCAGCGCGAGTTTGTTCCCGTATTGGCACGTGCAGCAATCGCAGCCGGTGTGGCGGGGGTGTTCATGGAAACGCATCCTGACCCCGCAAAGGCAATGTCGGATGGTCCCAATGCATTCCCGCTGGGACATCTGCAAGAATTGTTGCAAACACTCAAGGCATTGGACGCATTGGTGAAGCAGCAGGGCTTTATTGAAGAGAACGTTAACTTAAAGAGTTTGTGAGCAAAGGAAAATAGAATGAGTGCAATCGTTGATGTTGTAGCACGTGAGATTCTGGATTCCCGTGGTAATCCCACGGTTGAAGCAGATGTGTTGTTGGAATCGGGTGTGATGGGACGTGCTGCTGTACCTTCCGGTGCATCTACCGGCGAAAAAGAGGCGATCGAATTGCGCGATGGCGATAACCAACGCTATCTGGGCAAGGGTGTATTGAAAGCGGTCGAGAATGTGAACACCGAAATCGCCGAAGCGATCATCGGGCTGGACGTTGTGGAACAGGCATTTATCGATCAGACCATGATCGAACTGGATGGCACCGATGGCAAATCACGTCTGGGTGCGAATGCGATTCTGGCCGTATCGATGGCGGTAGCGCGTGCTGCTGCCGAAGAAAGCGGTCTGCCGCTGTATCGCTACCTTGGTGGCGCGGCACGCATGGAGATGCCGGTGCCGATGATGAACGTCATCAACGGCGGTGCGCATGCAACAGGCGGTGCAGACATGCAGGAATTCATGATTGTTCCGCTCGGTGCGCAGAGTTTTCGCGAAGCGTTGCGTTGTGGCGCAGAAGTATTTCATGCGCTCAAGGCCTTGCTGCATCAGCGTGGTCTGCCCACTACGGTCGGCGACGAAGGTGGTTTTGCACCGGCACTGGGTTCCAACGAGGCGGCGCTAAAGGTCATTGTCGAAGCCATTGAGAATGCAGGTTATGTACCAGGAACGGATGTGGCGATTGCCATGGATCCGGCAGCTTCCGAGTTCTATGAGGATGGCATGTATCACCTGAAAGCAGACGGTCTGACGCTCACTTCACAGCAACTGATTGATCTGTATGCAAGCTGGGTGGACAAGTATCCAATCATTTCGATCGAGGATGGACTGAGCGAAAACGACTGGGATGGCTGGAAAGCATTGACTGACCGTCTGGGTAAAACCATTCAGCTGGTCGGTGACGATTTGTTTGTGACCAATACCAGAATCCTGCGCGAAGGCATCAAGCGCGGTGTCGCCAATTCCATCCTGATTAAGGTTAACCAGATCGGCACCTTGACCGAGACCTTTGCTGCGATCGAGATGGCAAAACGTGCCGGTTACACCGCTGTGATCTCGCATCGCTCCGGTGAAACGGAGGATTCCACTATTGCCGATCTGGCGGTGGCAACCAATGCCATGCAGATCAAGAGCGGGTCTCTGTCCCGCTCCGACCGTATGGCAAAATACAACCAACTGCTGCGTATCGAAGAGGACCTCGGTGACAGCGCATCCTATCCGGGTCGTGAGGCGTTTTACCAGTTGGGCTGAGGGATGTTCATAGAAATTCAAACTCCTGAACCAGGCAAGGTGAGGGCAAAGAATTTCGACGAGTTATAGCGGTGGGGTGGGGTAAGCAGGCAATCCGCGTAGCGGTGCTCGCAAAGTTGGATTTTCTGGAGTGTCCTGATGCGTGTCGTCACCTACATCCTGCTCGCCCTTGTCGTGTTGTTGCAGTATCCGCTATGGTTTGGCAAGGGCAGTTGGTTGAAGGTGTGGGACGTTAACCACAAACTCGAAACCCAAAAATCAATCAATGAGCAGGCACTGCAACGCAATGCCGCACTCGATGCAGAGGTGCGCGATCTAAAACGCGGGACTGATGCCATCGAGGAGCGTGCGCGGAGCGAACTCGGTATGATCAAACGGGGCGAGGTGTTCATTCATGTCATTGATGGCTCCGCTGTAACTTCATCTGTTGCAGCGCAATCTGCCGACGACAAGATCAAGTGATGACGGTGGGCTGATCGCGCCCGGTGCGGGTTTGCAGTTCAGAGATGTTCAACGCGATCTGAATCAGTTCTTGTAGTGCTTCCTGTGCATCCAGGTGATGGTGCGAGGTATTCTCATCAAACGCTTCCAGATATACGCGCAGCGTCGCGCCTTCCGTACCGGTGCCGGAGAGGCGGAAGATGATGCGTGAGCCGTCAGTGAACAGGATGCGTATGCCCTGATTCTTGCTGACGCTGCCATCCACCGGGTCGGTGTAGCTGAAGTCGTCGCAGGTCTGCACCGTGTATTGCCCGAAAGATTTGCCGGTGAGACTGGCAAAATTGTCCCGCAGGTGTTGCATCACACCGCTCGCTGCACCGGTCGGTATCGCTTCGTAATCGTAGCGTGAATAGAAGTTTCGGCCATATTGAGACCAATGTTCGCGCACGATGGCCTCCACCGATTGCTTGCGTACCGCCAGGATATTGAGCCAGAACAGCACTGCCCACAGGCCATCCTTTTCACGTACATGGTTGGAGCCGGTGCCAAAGCTTTCTTCACCGCATAAGGTGACCTTGCCGGCATCCATCAGATTGCCGAAGAATTTCCAGCCGGTCGGTGTTTCGAAGCAGGGGATATTTAGTGCCTGGGCAACACGATCGGCTGCGGCGCTGGTCGGCATAGAACGTGCGATACCCGCCACTCCCTGGCGGTAGCCGGGAGCCAGTGTGGCATTGGCGGCAATGACGGCGAGACTGTCTGACGGGGTCACAAAGAAACGCTGCCCAAGAATCATATTGCGGTCCCCGTCCCCGTCTGACGCCGCGCCAAAATCCGGTGCAGCGGAGCCATACATGATCTCGACCAGATCGTGGGCATAGGTCAGGTTGGGATCGGGATGTCCGCCGCCGAAATCCTCAAGTGGAATCGCATTTATCACGCTGCCCGCAGGAGAACCAAGTCGCGTTTCGAGGATTTCTCTGGCATACGGTCCATTTACCGCGTGCATCGCATCGAATTTAATTCTAAATTCGCCCTGCAACAGCGAACGGATCGCGGCGAAATCAAACAGAGACTCCATCAGTTCTGCATAGTCGGTTACCGGGTCGATCACCTGCACCTGCATCTCACCGAGCATGGTTTCGCCCAGTTGGTCAAGTGCCACATCTGTTGCATCGAGGATGCGGTAGTGGGTGATGACTTTGCTTCGGGCGTAAATGGCGTCCGTCACGGTTTCAGTGGCAGGGCCGCCGTTGCTGCTGTTGAACTTGATACCGAAATCGCCATCGGGACCGCCCGGATTGTGGCTGGCGGAAAGGATGAGGCCGCCGAAGGTCTGGTATTTTCGAATCACGCATGAGGCCGCCGGAGTGGAAAGGATGCCGCCGCGGGCCACCAGCACTTTACCGAAACCATTGGCAGCGGCCATCTTCAGAATGGTCTGGATCGCGGGGCGGTTATAAAAGCGTCCATCGCCGCCAACCACCAGTGTCGCCCCTTTTGGGGCTGCGATACTGTCAAAAATTGATTGTACGAAATTTTCGAGATAATGCGGCTGTTGGAATACCGTGACTTTCTTGCGCAGGCCGGAGGTGCCGGGTTTTTGATCTGAGAAAGGCTGCGAGGTAACGATGCGAATAGGCATGGAATTTTCCCTTTGAAGAACTGAATCCAATAAGTGCCCAAATCATACCACCGCACACAGATGGACGCTCCCGTCCTGGTCTTGGTGCGGTAAGCTTGCACAATTCCTTGAGTTAAAAATCACCATGAGTCACGGCACCCCACAGCAGATTCTGCGCGACACTTTTGGTTACCCTTCTTTCCGCGATGCGCAGCAGGCTATCGTCGAGCATCTTGTCGCCGGTGGCGATGCGCTTGTGCTGATGCCGACCGGCGGTGGCAAGTCTCTCTGTTACCAGATACCCGCGCTGTTGCGTGCGGGCGTTGGTATTGTGGTGTCGCCATTGATCGCGCTGATGCAGGACCAGGTGGACGCGTTAAAACAACTCGGTGTATCGGCCGCTTTTCTCAATTCCAGCCTGAGTGCCGATGCGGCGCGCGAGGTGTCGCGGCAGTTGCTGTGCGGCGAATTGAAGCTGTTGTATGTCGCGCCTGAGCGATTGATGACGGAAGGATTCCTGAATCTGCTGGAGCGTTTGCAGCAGGAGAGCCGCATTGCCATGTTCGCCATTGACGAGGCCCACTGTGTCTCGCAATGGGGACACGACTTCCGCCCGGAGTATCGCGCGCTGACGGTATTGCACGAACGCTTCCCCAGTGTGCCGCGTATCGCGTTGACGGCCACGGCGGATGCGCCGACACGGCGCGAGATTGTCGAACGCCTTTCGCTGGAACAGGCGCAGCAATTCATCTCCAGCTTCGACCGTCCCAATATTCGCTACCGCATCGCGCTGAAGAATAATGCGCGCCAGCAGTTGCTGGCATTCCTCGAGACCGAACACCCGGACGATGCGGGCATCGTGTATTGCCTGTCACGTAAGAGGGTGGAGGAGACTGCTGCCTGGCTGAAGGAGCAGGGTCGGGATGCCTTGCCCTATCACGCCGGGCTGGATGCGGTGGTGCGCAACAAGAACCAGCGCCGCTTCCTGCGCGAGGAGGGTGTGATCATGGTCGCCACCGTTGCGTTCGGCATGGGTATAGACAAGCCCAACGTGCGCTTCGTCGCACACCTTGATCTGCCCAAGAGCATGGAAGGCTATTATCAGGAAACCGGCCGCGCAGGACGTGACGGTTTGCCTGCCAATGCCTGGATGGCCTACGGGCTGGGTGATGTGGTGTCGATGCGGCAGATGTTGCTGACCAGCGATGCACCGGAAGAGCGCAAACGGGTCGAGCTGCAAAAGCTCGATGCACTGCTCGGCTTCTGCGAATCCACCGAGTGCCGTCACCAGACCATATTGCGTTACTTCGGTGAAGTGCACCCCGGCGAATGTGGCCAGTGCGACAATTGTCTGAATCCCGTCGATACCTGGAACGCGACGCAGGCCGCGCAGATGGCGTTGTCCTGCATCTATCGCACGGGACAGAGATTCGGTGTGGCGCATCTGATTGACGTCTTGCTGGGCAAAGCCACACCCAAGGTTGAGCAGTTCCATCATCAGCAACTTTCGACGTTCGGTATCGGCAAGGAACTTACGCAGCAGCAGTGGAGCAGCGTCTGTCGGCAATTGACTGCAGGCGGATTCATCGAAGTGGACATCGAAGGCTATGGCGGCTTGCGGTTGGCCGAAGCGGCTCGGCCAGTGTTGCGCGGTGAGCGGGAAGTGTGGCTACGCCGCGATGCGGAACCGGCCAAGCGCAGAACCAGTAAAGCCGAACGCGGCTCGCGTCTGCGCGAAGCATTCGCAGGTGCCAACGAAGACCCCATGTGGCAGGCACTCAAAGCCAGGCGCATGGAGTTGGCGCGTGAACAAGGCGTGCCGCCTTACGTCATCTTCCACGACAGTACGCTGCTGGAGATACTCAATCAAAAGCCGCAGACGCTGGACGAAATGGGACGCATCAGCGGAATCGGTCAGGCCAAACTGGTCAAGTACGGTGATGCATTCTTGCGCGTGGTGGAAGATGCGGTGAACGGGGCGTGAGCCAACAGCCTTGCTTTTGAGATTGAAGCGGTGCGCCAGTTAAGGCAAGATGCGCTTCCGAAATGATCGAATCAACTAACACAAGAGAGTAAATATGGGCGCACAGTGGAAGGCAAGGCACAAGGAAATTGCAGCGAATGCAAAGGGCAAGATATTTGGCAAGCTCGCCAAAGAAATCATGGTGGCAGCGAAAGGTGGGGCTGATCCAGATTCGAATTCGCGTTTGCGCCTCGTCGTCGAGCAAGCCAAAAAAGCTTCGATGCCGAAAGACACACTGGATCGTGCCATCAAGAAAGGCGCTGGTCTGCTTGACGGTGGCACGAGTCTGGAGCGTCTGGTCTATGAAGGCTTCGCCCCGCACCGCGTGCCCGTCATCGTCGAATGCCTTTCCGATAACATCAACCGCACCAAATCCAGCATGAACGTACTGTTTCGCAAAGGCCAGCTCGGCACGGAAGGTTCGGTCGCGTGGGACTTCAGCTATGTTGGCATGATCGAAGCGACACCAAGTTCCAAAGATGCAGACCCGGAAGTCGCTGCCATCGAAGCTGGTGCACAAGACCTTGAGCCCTCCGAAGAGGGGGCGACACTGTTTATCACCGACGTCACTGATCTCGATGCCGTGTGCAAAGCGCTACCCGCACAGGGTTTCACCGTCGTCTCTGCGCAACTTGGTTACCGCCCGAAGAATCCGGTCAACCTCAACAATGATGCCGAACGCGAAGAAGTGGAGGCATTTTTGGAGGCGATGGATGCAGATGATGACGTGCAGAATGTGTATGTGGGGTTGGCAGGGTAAAGCAGGGATGGCTCGAACGCCCTGCACCTGATGACAAGAAATATTTCCCCAACATCGATGACTAAGCCCGCCAAACCGATTCCCGTTCATCGTCTGGCACTCCGCGTGCGGGAAATCTCGCAATTGTTCAACTCGATGGATCCGACACCGTTTTTGAACAAAGACCTCGATCCGGAAGCGAATGATTTCATTGAAACGTGGGCGTCCGGTTATGCACCGGGTAGTCGCTTCCACATCACCATCCACCTTGAACAGTGGCCGCCGGATGGTGACCCAGGTGAGATGTTGAGCGTAGCGATCCACAATCACTTTTCCTACAGAGCCGAGCGTAAGCGCTTCGCCTTGAAACAGCTTTTGCAGCAGGGCCGCATGAGCCTGGTTATCGGCCTGGTCTTTGTTGCACTGTGTCTGTTTGCGGCCGATGCCATTGGGAAAATTGGCACCAGTACCGGCTACTCCATCGCACGCGAGAGCTTGACCATTATTGGCTGGGTTGCCATGTGGCGCCCTCTGGAAATCTTTCTTTATGCGTGGTGGCCGCTGCAGCGCCAGATTCGCCTTTACCAGAACCTGAGTCATGCCTACATTCAGACTGTTCAGGGGAAATGAGCGCAGAAACGGAGTCAAACTCCGCTGAAGAACCACTTTGATATTGGCTCGGCGTGTGTAAACAACGAAACTAGGTTGCTGTGCGTTCTGCTGCCTGCACGGTGTTCGCAACCAGCATGGTGATAGTCATCGGGCCAACACCGCCGGGTACTGGTGTGATCCAGCCGGCCACTTCTTTGGCCGAATCAAAATCCACATCGCCGCACAGTTTGCCATCGGCCATGCGATTGATCCCCACGTCGATCACGGCGGCGCCGGATTTGATCATGTCACCGGTGATCATCTTCGGCTTGCCGGTGGCGACCACGAGAATATCGGCATCGCGGGTGAACTTGGCGAGGTCGACGGTTTTGGAAGTGCAGATGGTGACGGTGGCGTTATGCTGCAACAGCAACAGCGCCATGGGTTTGCCCACGATGTTGCTGCGTCCAACTATCACTGCGTGCTTGCCTTCGATCCCGACACCGCTCTTCTGCAACAGGACTAGCGCGCCATAAGGTGTGCACGGCGCAAAGCGCATATTGCCCGTTGCCAATGCGCCGACATTGAGCGGATGGAAGCCATCCACGTCTTTATCGGGGCTGATGGCATCCAGTACTTTGCTGCTGTCGATGTGTTTGGGTACCGGCAGTTGTACCAGCAGGCCGTGTATCTTGGGATCGTGATTCAGTTCGTCAATCCTGGCGAGCAATGCTGCTTCGCTGGTATCGGCGGGCAGGGCGATATGGAGCGAATGCAAACCCAGTTCGGCACAGGCTTTTACTTTGTTGGCGACGTACACCCTGGAAGCAGGGTCTTCGCCTACGATGATGACCGCAAGTCCCGGTGTGATACCGCGCGCTTTCAGTGCATCGGCACGCACTTTCCACTCGGCGCGCACTTCCTGTGCAATGGCTTTGCCGTCAATGATACGTGCGGTCATCGGTTTTTCTCCAGTCAGAACTCGGGTTTGACTTCTGCATTCTTGTAGTTCTCCACACCAAGAAGGATTTCTTTGCGCGCTTCTTCGATGCCTTCCCAACCGCCGATCTTGACCCACTTGTTGGGTTCCAGATCTTTGTAGTGAGCGAAGAAGTGTTCGATTTGCTTCAGCATGATGGATGGGAGTTCGGTGTAATCTTTCAATCCGCGATACAGGGTGGAAAGTTTGTCCACCGGCACCGCCAGCACCTTGGCATCGAAGCCGGATTCATCCTCCATCTTTAATACAGCCAGCGGGCGGCAGCGCACCACGACGCCGCTGTTCAATGGAACGGGAGTGATGACTAATACATCCACCGGGTCGCCGTCATCGGACAAGGTGTGCGGGATATAACCATAGTTGCAGGGGTAGTGCATCGCGGTATTCATGAAGCGATCGACGAACATCGCACCCGATGCCTTGTCCACCTCGTACTTAACGGGTTCGCCGTGCTGCGGGATTTCGATGATGACGTTGAAATCGTCGGGGAGGCTGTGCCCGGATGGGACTTTGTTCAAGCTCATGATGTGCCGCCTTTGTGGGGAGAAAGTAAGGCGCGAATTGTATCATCGGAGGGCAAAGAAGAGGGGCTGCGAACAGCCCCCGTTAAGTGTTCCTTGACCTTAAAAAAGTATTTTGGCCGTGGATAAAAACGGATTCCGGCTTTGATTTATCTGTGAAAATCCGTGTTTATCCGTGGTTGATTATTTTGTCTTACAACAAAGGCACGATCATCAGTGCGACGATATTGATAATCTTGATCAGCGGGTTTACTGCGGGGCCGGCGGTGTCTTTGTACGGATCACCCACAGTGTCGCCGGTAACAGCAGCCT
>Ga0172380_10008555_pt1 | contig 11147 bp, 9 predicted proteins | sample Leawe162metaG_FD_119747 | JGI IMG/M metagenome (GOLD analysis project Ga0172380, IMG submission 119747) | Leachate microbial communities from a municipal landfill in Southern Ontario, Canada - Leachate well 162 metaG | ecosystem: Engineered > Solid waste > Landfill > Unclassified | place... | reverse complement strand
CATCATGATCGACTCGACCTTGGGAATAACCCAGGGTGATGTGAAACTGGTCCAGCTTGCCGTCGATGCAGGTGTTGGCGTCATCATGGTGCTTAACAAATGGGATATCGTCGATCGGGGTGACAAAAAAGCCGAACTCATGCAGGAGGACTTCAAACGTCGCGCTCCTCAGCTTGGCTGGATACCGATACTTTACGTCTCCGCCGTATCCGGTCGAAACGCCATATCCGTTGTCGAGGAAGCGTTGGCGATCCGTGAGCTGCGTGCTTATCGAATTCCGACACCAGAACTTAACAGCAAGGTTGTACCTTTGTTGCAACGCACTGCTCCACCTGCAATAAAGGGGAGATTTGTCCGGGTCAAGTATGGTGTTCAATCCTCGGTTAATCCGCCAAAATTCTCGTTCTTTGCCAGTTATGCCAATCTGATTCCAGAGCAATACCGAAGATTCACCGAACGAACCTTGCGCGAACAATATGGCTTTCGAGGCGTGCCAGTAACCATAATATTCAAGGCGAAGTAGCTTCACGGCTTCGCCACATGGTGACTACATTGCCACTGTCAGAGATGACGAATTAAGCAAAAAACCTTTCATCGAATTGTGGAACAAGTCCAAAAACAACGATTTTCATCTGTCGGAAATGTCACAATAAAGGCACGGTTGTTCATGAACAACCCAAAGTCTTAACTACTGCCCATCTGAATATAATTACCGCTACTGTAATGCCTTAGACGCGAATTATTTTCGCTACAAACCGCTCCAACCCCCCCGATTTTTCAAAAATTCTTTCAAAAAAGCTTGACAAGTTCTTAACAAGTTTGTTACATTGGTGGTGAAAAATGGTGGCAACACCTAAAAAAAACCAATTTTTCCCTAAACGAAGCAGACCTTGTCCGGAATTCCACCCCATCCACCGATCGACGCGGATAAATACGCCTGTGATGAGAAGAGCCGCGTTGCAATCCCGATGCCTTTCAGGAGCCATTACGTTCCCGGAGGGATCGGAGCTTTTGTCTTGACGGTGGCTCCTGATGGCTGTTTGGCTCTCTATCCCGTCGATGTCTGGAGTAGTATTCAGGAAGGCATGACTCCCGAAAAGATGGGAATCGATCAATTCCTCTTCGCCCGTTTTGCAAGGCTGGTCGCCAGTTCTACCACGCGCGTTATCACCGACCCGCAAGGCAGGATCAGAATTCCGGCGGCTTTGAAGACCTTCGCCAACATCGATCGAGAGGTCTATGTCTTATCGATGAATGACCATCTGGAGCTTTGGAACTTCGACGATTACCAGAAGACGCAAGGATCACCTACCGACTTGATGCCGCTCTTGCACACACTCCATTTTATGCGCGGAACCCGACCGGCGTCTACCCCTGCGATTAGCGGATCGTCGGACAGTCGAAATGAACAGATGTGATCGAGTCTGTACACTTCCCGGTCCTGGCTGAGGAAGTTGTTGCTTCCCTCCTTGAAAATAATGGTAAGAAATATTTCGACTGCACCTTTGGGGCAGGTGGTCATGTTGCACAGTTGTTAGCAAGCGCTTCCAGAGATATCGAGATCATCGGGATTGACATAGATACAGACGCGGTCAGGACAGGTAGAAAACGGTTCGAAGGTGTGAAGAATGTCCGGGTAGAGCATGGCGATTACGGGCGATTAGGTGACATTGTTGATAAATATGATCTTCGGGAATTAGATGGCATCGTAGCAGATTTGGGTCAATCTTCAGATCAAATTCAAAACGAAGCCGCGGGGATGTCTTATAAGTTTGATGCAAAACTCGATATGAGGTACGATCGGACAAAAGGTGAAACCGCCGGGGAGCTTATCGAGCGATTGGATTATGGTGAACTGAAACGAATGTTGAAGGAGATCGGTCAGGAACTTAATGCCGCAAGGATTGCATCAGCAATAACTGCCGCAAAGCCATTACGAACCACTGGCGAGCTTGCCGCCGCGATAGCTAAAGTGACGCCAGCTTACAACCTGAATAAAGTACTCTCCAAGGTGTTCATGGTAGTAAGAGTAGCTGTAAATGATGAGCTTAAAGCAATTGACAATTTTCTCGAGTCTGCTCCCGGATTGTTAAAACGGGGAGGAAGACTGGTCGTTATTTCGTTCGATTCGAATCAAGACGTTCGCGTAAAGAACAAATTCCGAACCTTTGCCGATCCATGCGTATGTCCGCCCGCACTGCCGGTCTGTCTCTGCAAGCGAACTCCTACAATGAAGTTAATCACTCTTCGAGCGGTGAAGCCGTCTGAGGATGAAATCAGAATAAATAATCGAAGTCGATCAGCACGCCTCAGAGTCGCCGAAAAGCTCTGAAAGGCAAACGTCAAATTTTCGCCTCTATGGCGAATACTTAGGATCCCAGCATGGCAGTTTCATCAACCTCTCAGAAAAAACGCAAAGTCAAAGGTATGGCAGTCCCGCCTATGTCCCGGTCGGTCAAGTTGCTCCTTACAGCTATGCTGGTGACTGCTGTCTGTATCGGTTGGGTGGCCAAAGGAGCCTGGGCAGAGCGCGTAGCTCACCAGCAACTTGTACTTGAGTCCGAGTTGAAAGCGATGCTGAACGAAGCCAACGATCTTAAGCAGCAACTTCTGCAACTATCTGAATTCGCAAAGGTAGAGACTGAAGCTCGCGAAAGATTAGGGATGGACTATCCTGCGAGTGCTCCAGATAAGATTTGGACTGATGTGCCTGTCGAACAACCGTTGTTGGGAACCATGGCGTTCTTTTCAACAATCCAGCGAGATCCACCATCGTCTCGCCGACACTAAACGGCAATGGCGAGATTGGTCGCCGTCGGCTCTCGCTCCTGACCTGGCTTGTACTGGTGGGAGCTTTTGCTGTCTTTATCCGGCTCGTCTGGTTGCAGGTGGTTATTAGCGGAGACCTGACCAAAGTCGCCGACGACCAGCACCATGCCAAGATGCCAATAGAGCCGCACCGTGGTACGATTTTCGACCGTAACGGCAGGCCACTTACTACCGATCTCGGTGATTATGTGACTCTCTGTGTCAACCCCGCGCGTGTCTTGAAGCGCGCTGAGTTAGCTAAAGACCTCGCCAGGGAAACCGGTCGGAATTCCTCCTATTACCTCGCACGCCTGAACAAAGATGCACAGTTCGTGATCCTGGATCGTAAAGTCTCTTTACTCTCTGCCGATAGACTCGACCGAAAAGGCTGGAGTCTGATCCGTCAGCCCGACATCAAGCGCTTCTATCCGCATCACCAGATTGCCGGGCAGATACTTGGCTTTGCCGACATAGATCAGAATGGACTCAGCGGTATCGAACTTTCCTGTGACCCGGTACTTCGCGGAGAAGCCGGTTGGCGTGTTGTACAGCTTGACGTTCGTGGGCGGTCACACCTCGATGGGAGCCTGCCATCAAAATCGGCAAGCGATGGTATGAACATCGCTCTTACAATTGATCTTGCCATTCAAACGATTGTGGAAGAAGAGCTTGTCACGGCTCATAAAGAGACCAGCTCGGAGAGCGCCTCCGCTATCGTGGTTGATGTTCGCACCGGCGAAATACTAGCGATAGCTTCCGTTCCCGGCTACGATCCCAACGAACCTCGTGAGTCTCCGCAGGTAAACCAGAAAGTTCGTGCTGTTACGGACATGTTTGAGCCGGGGAGTACGTTCAAGCTAATCGGATCGGCATTACTTCTTGAGCGTGGTTGGGCAAGCCCTACCACCAGAGTTGATGTAAGCGAAGGCAAGGTACGGGTAGCAAACCACGTCATCAATGACTCGCATAAGCACGGAATTATCTCCTTCCGCGAAGTCGTTTCGCTTTCGTCGAACGTCGGCATGGTAAAGCTGACGCAAAATATAGCTCCTCAAGATCTATATGACATGGTTGTACGCTTTGGATTTCTCGCCCGCACTGATATTGAGTTGGAAGGTGAAGCCGTCGGTATTCTGCCCAAACCCAAGAACTGGAACGGCTTGACCAAAGCGAATCTCGTCATAGGTCAAGGTGTGGCGGTCAGTGAGCTGCAGATGGCGATGGCGTATGCGGCGATTGCCAATGAAGGTATTTTAATGCAGCCGACTCTTGTCCGAGGCAGATACGCTGCCGATGGAACACTTGTCGAGGAGCCGCCCCTTGCGGTTAGAAGGGTAGTTTCAAAGGAAACCGCGCATACTCTGACCAGCTTTCTCGTAGATGTGGTGGAAGAAGGCACTGCTCAACGAGCCAAAATTGAAGGCGTCCGTATAGCCGGTAAAACGGGAACAGCCCAGAAAATTAAGCCCGAAGGCGGATATTACCAGGATCGCTTCGCCAGCAGTTTCATCGGCTATTTCCCGGCAGAGAACCCCGAGATCCTTGTTGCCGTGCTTCTTGACGATCCCCGCGGTTTGATGCATCAAGGTGGGCAGGTCGCCGCACCGGCATTCAGATTGATAACCGAGCGCATTCTTGGGCTAAACCCTTTATTGCGTGGAACAGTCAGAGTCAAGTCGAAATCATCACCTAATCCAGAATATGTGACGATGCCCGACTTACGAAACAAATCTGTCGAAGGTGCGGTGGCACAAGCGAAGAAATCCGGCTTCATCCCCGGAAGACACGGAACGGGAGAATTGGTGATCGATCAGTCGCCTAAACCCGGGACAAAAACCAAGGTCGGAGAAGTTGTCGATTTGACGTTGGGACCGGCTCAAAGAGCGAGCGCCAATCAGATCGTCGTTCCATTTTTAACAGGACTATCGCTTCGTGAAGCGCTTCGAAAGGGCTCGGCGGCAGGCATGTCGGTAGAGATCAAAGGTTCCGGGCGTGTGGTGCGCCAGGCTCCTGCGTCAGGCACTCGCGCCCGTATTGGCGATACCCTGACTCTCATCGCCGAGGGTTAATCAAGGTGTCTGCCATCGCCACGTTAGACTTATTGAATGCCCTGCGACCGGTTGCCATTTCAGCCCAATTACCGTTCGAGATCACCGGTATCACACAGGATTCGCGTAGAGTGAAACCTGGTTACATTTTTGCGGTACGCTCAGGAACAAAAAATACCGGCATCGATTACTTGCGTCAGGCACAGGCTAACGGTGCGTCCGCTATTATGATCGAAGGCACTCTTCCGGATGCTGTCGATTTCCCTTTTATCCAAGTCCCAAGCTTCCGACCGGCTTTGGTTACCGCCTCCAAAGTCGCCTTCGGTGATCCTTCGAGCAAGCTGGATCTCTTTGGAGTCACCGGTACGAATGGCAAGACTTCGACAGTTCACCTCTTCCGGTCAATCATTGAGTCCGTCGGCGCAAAATGTGCGATGCTTTCAACAGTAGGGTACTGGACAGGTATGGAGACCATCGAAGCTCCCCTGACAACACCTGATATCGACTTGATAACCGAGTTGTTAAGCGCGTCCGAGCAGAATGGTTCGCAATACGCCGTGATGGAAGTTTCTTCTCACGCTTTGGATCAGGGGAGGGTGAGAGGCTTGCGTTTCCAAGGTGGCGGGTTTACCAATCTCAGCGTCGATCATCTCGATTACCACCGCAATATGATTGAGTACTCAGGAGCCAAAGAACGGTTTTTTCGGACGCTGCCCCTGAGCGCCTCTGCAGCTATAAACATCAACGGGAGTTGGGGTTGTCGGATGCTCAAAGCTTGCTGGAGTCCGGCGATCACAGTTGGTTCGGAAGAGTCGGGCGCTGACTTACGCGTGGGCTTGAGGGAGCACACTGTTGCAGGCGGCGCCTACTGCCTTACCTGGCAGGAGAAGATGTTCGACGTGAAAACCACTTTGGTGGGGGTCTATCAAGGCGAAAACCTCGCTCTCGCTGCTGCGCTTGCTCTTTCACACGGGATTGAGATGCCCGAAGTCTTACGCGGAATTGGCGCTTTAAAAGCCGTCCCCGGTCGGATGGAGTCGGTCAACTCCGGGCAGCCTTTTGCCGTCTTTGTCGATTATGCCCACACGCCTGATGCTTTGGAGAGGGCATTGCTCTCGATTCGCCCGCTAACTCAAGGACGATTGCTGGTTATGTTCGGTTGTGGTGGAGATCGTGATCGAACGAAAAGACCTCAGATGGGGAAAATAGCCGCTAAACTCGCCGATCGTATTTTCATCACCAGTGACAACCCCAGAACCGAAGATCCGACTGCGATTACTTCAGAAATATTTGGCGGAGTGCCGGAAAACTTAAGGTCGAAAGTTACTGTAAATGTGGATCGTCTTGAAGCTACTTTTGCCGCACTAAGGTCCGCCGAGGTTGGCGACATCGTTCTTCTTGCCGGAAAAGGATCCGAGTGGTATCAGGAAATCAATGGAGTACGTCACCCTTACGATGATAGGCTGGTTTGTGCTGAGGCATTGCGGGAAATCGGCTATTATCCGAAAGGGGTAGAGCGATGATGTACCATCTGCTATTCCCGTTGAGTGACTTGGTATCGGGCTTTAATCTCTTTCGTTACATCACTTTCCGTGCAGGTATGGCAGCGGTGACGGCTTTGATTGTTTCGTTTCTCGTAGGTCCATACATCGTTAGGAAGCTGAACCGGCTTGGCGCTGTCGAGGAGATTCGCGCAGACGGCCCTCAGACTCATTTGGTAAAAGCCGGAACCCCCACAATGGGCGGGATTATTATCCTGACTTCTCTTCTAACCGGCACATTGCTTTTCGCCCGACTCGACCTGCCGCATGTCTGGGTAGTAGTTGGCGCTACCGTCTGGATGGGGATTGTCGGTTTCATCGACGACTGGCTCAAGTCGCGCACTAATAAAAGGGGACTTGTCCCCCGATACAAGCTTGCCGGTCAACTGTTACTCGGGCTGATTATCGGATGCCTGGTTCTCTATAAGCCGGAAATGTTCTCTACCCAGATGGCTGACCACAGGACCGAATCGACTTTGCCTTTTCTGAAGTCGAGCCACCTCGAATGGGCGTTCTTTGGAGTCGGTCTCTTCTTCGTGGTGCTGGTGATGCTTATTGTGACGGGGTTCAGCAACGCGGTCAATTTAACCGATGGGTTGGACGGTCTCGCCATTGGAATTGTCGGGATCATAGCAGTAGGCATGGGGGTGATCGCCTACTTTACCGGTAACGCGATTTATAGCAATTATCTCAACATTATCTATCTGCCGGGATCGGGCGAAATAGCTGTTTATTGCGCGGCTTTGGTTGGTGCCGCGCTTGGCTTCCTCTGGGTTAACGCTCACCCGGCACAAGTAATTATGGGGGACACGGGCGCGTTAGCGTTAGGCGCAGGACTGGCAACAGTAGCTATACTGCTGAAGAAAGAGCTTTTTCTGCTCATGTTGGGCGGTATTCCGGTCGCTGAAGTCGCATCGGTGATGATTCAGCGCTATTACTTCAAATTTACTCGCATCAGGTATGGTGAAGGTCGGAGAGTGTTCAAGATGGCTCCTCTGCACCACCATTTCGAGTTGAAAGGCTGGCCTGAGTCTCAAGTGGTTGTAAGGTTCTGGATAATTGGCATCTTATTGTTATTTCTAACAATGACAACATTCAAGGTGAGATGATGATCCCGCATCGGGCGCATGTGTTTGGTTTGGGAGTTACGGGACGAGCGACTGTCGATTGGCTCTTAAGAAATGGTTGGATGGTCATCGCAACCGACGATAACGTCTCGCCCGCACTCGAGATAACCGCACAGGAACTCAAAGCATTCGGAGCGGAGATCCTCCTCGGTGGACATCGAGGCGCTCTCGAAAAACACGTTGATCTCGTCGTCCTAAGTCCGGGTATCGCACCATCGACACCGGCGATTCAAGAGCGAATCAGGCAGGGTTCAGAGGTGATCGGTGAGGTGGAACTCGGCTGGAGGAACTCAAGAGGCACTTTCGCCGCAATCACCGGAGCTAACGGTAAATCGACGACAACAGCGCTGACAGGCAAAATATTCGAATTGTCCGGAAGAAAGTCGTTCACGGTAGGCAACATCGGCATACCGCTCATTGAGATAGCCGATTCTACCGATGAAGATAGTCTGATCGCCCTGGAAATTTCGAGCTATCAACTCGAAACCATCGTCGGATTTCGTCCCAAAGTTGCAGCCCTTTTGAACATTACGCCTGATCACCTCGAGCGGCATGGCGATCTCGAGGGATACTGTCGCGCCAAAGCGAGAGTTTGGAAGAATCAAGAATCGGAAGACTTTATCGTCTTCAATGCAGATGATCCATTGGTCGTCGAACGACTGCCTGAAGCAAAGTCACAAAAAGTCCCATTCTCTCTTGCTGGACCATTGACCTTCGGCGGCTGGCTGGAGAAAGGTCAATTTACCTTCAGGTTCCCAGATGGCAGCAGCTTGTTGATCGCACGAGGGGAAGCTTCCCTTCCTGGCAAGCATAACGAAGCGAACATCCTCGCAGCGGTGCTGATCGCGAAGCTGTCGGGAGTCGAAAATTCCGCGATTGTCGAAGGAGTAAGGTCATTCAAGGGATTATCTCACCGGCTTGAACCAGTGAGGGAGTTGAACGGCGTTAAATACGTCAATGACAGTAAGGCGACCAATACCGACGCAGGGCGCTGGGCTTTGATGGCAACGGAAGCACCTGTAATACTTCTGGCAGGTGGCAGACCGAAAAAAGGTGGTTTCAAACCTATCCGAGACGCGATTGAAGGCAAGGTTAAGTTACTGATAGTGTTCGGCGAAGCCTCCGACGAGATACTTCAGGATTTGGGCGACCTTTTACCGGTAGTAAAACGTGAGACAATGGCAGAGGCTCTCGAGCTTGCCAAAAGTGAAGCCTATCCTGGCGATACGATTTTACTCTCACCACTTTGTGCGTCGTTCGATCAGTTTAGAAGTTTCGTTCATCGCGGGGACGTCTTTAAGGAACTCGTAAAGAATCTGAAATGAGATTTTTCTTCAAGCAGAATAACGAAGTCCGGCCACTGGTCGGATGGGGTGGAAATACCCGACACACCAGCGCGCCCGGGGATACGACGCTCTGGATGTTGCCGACTTTTCTCACCTTCTTCGGGTTGGTGATGGTTTACTCTGCGACTTTCTACGTCTCCGAAGAACGTCACGCCTCTGATTGGTACTATCTCGTCCGGCAGACCGGTCTGGTTGTCCTCGGCTTCACTGCACTGTTCGGAGGCATGAAAGTCGATGTTGAAGTTTATCGAAAGTACGCCAAGCTTGCCATTCTCGGCGTTATCGTTCTGATGGTTTTGCAATTGCTCTTTGCACCGCTGGTGAAATCGACTCGTCGCTGGATCCCGATTCTTGGATTGACGTTGCAAACCTCCGAACTTGCGCGTATAGTCGTGATCGGCTATCTGGCAAGGCTTCTCTCTGCGGACGGCAGTCTTGGACTCAAGCTTGATCGTCGGCTATTCAAAGCCCTCATTCCAGTCGGTATCGTTATAGTTCTGACCTTTCTGCAACGAGATCTTTCAGGTGCAGCGATGATCGCTGGCCTCGTCGCGTTGATCCTGTTTCTTGGCGGACTTGATAAGAAACAGTTTTGGGCAGTGACGGGAGGCCTTACGGGAGCAACGATGATTGCCGCGATTATACTTGACTATACTCGGAAACGCTTGGTCGGATTCCTCGACTTTTTTTTCAATTACAATGCAGCTTCAATCTCCGATGAAAATTACCAGAGTTTTCAATCGATGATCGGCTTTGGCAGAGGCGGGATATTTGGAGCCGGGCTTGGGCAGGGCAAGCAGAAGATGGCTTTTCTTCCGGAGTTGCACACTGACTTTATCTTCTCAAATGTCGGAGAAGAGCTGGGACTTTGGGGAGCTGCTGCTGTGTTGGTCGCCTTCGTAATTCTCTATTTGAAGTCATTGGTAATACTTAAACTCCAAACCGACCGGTTCTGTTTTCTGTTTGGAAGCGGTTTAATAGCGTCGCTCCTAATGTTTGCACTTGTCCATATGGCTGTCACCGTCGGTATTATTCCTGTGACCGGCCTTCCGTTGCCTTTTATCAGTAACGGAGGCTCGTCGTTGATTATTTCACTCTGGAGTATGGGTGTTCTTTGGGAGCTCTCCCGACGGGTCGGCTCCTTTGAGTGAGCCACTCACAGTTGCTCTTTGCGGTGGTGGAACCGGCGGACATGTAATGCCCGCACTGGCAATTGGTCGGGAGGTGCGAAAACAAGCTCCCTCAGCACGATTGATCTACATAGGTAACAGCGACAACCTTGAAGAGCGATTGGCGAAGAATGAGAACATCGATTTTTTTCCGGTTTCGATTAAGCCGCTGAGGCGGGGAGTGATTTTTCCTAATCTGACCGTCCCTTTCAAAGCACTCTGGTCGATTTTCGAAGCGAACTCGATACTGAAGAAACAAAGAGTTAATTTTGTGTTCGGGAGCGGTGGTTTTTCGTCCTGGCCTGCTTGTGCTGCCGCGAGGATGTTCGGGAGACCATACTTTCTGACCGATGGCAACGCTTATCCCGGGTTGGTAACCCGACTTTTAGGCAAACGTGCCCACAAAGTATTTATCACCTTCGAGGAGACAAAAGCCTATTTCGGGCAAGCCACAACGAATTTCCAGACTACCGGATTTCCCGTTTCGGATTTAATCAGTTCGATGAATAAGCGCGACGCCCGCTCTCTGCTGAAAATAGACCCCAATTCGCCGACTATTCTGGCGACTGGTGGTAGTGGTGGTGCAAAAACGATTAACAAGACTCTCTCGAGTATTCGTAAAGAATTGATTTCCAAAGGTTACAATGTGATCTGGCAGACGGGACGCCATTGGGATATAGAGCAGGAAATAGATGATCTTACGCCCGGTAAACTGCTGATCGAGCGCTTCCTCGAACCGGCGAGAATGGCGGCGGCGATTGCTTCTGCCGATTTGGCCATCACTCGCTGCGGGATAATGACACTCTCGGAACTCGCGGTCGCAGGCTTGCCGGCAATTCTTGTTCCCTTCCCGTTTTCGGCAGAAGGTCATCAGGAAGCGAATGCTCGGGCTGTCGAGAGTGCCGGTGGAGGAAAGTTGGTTCTCGACAAAGACTTCACAGGGACCAAAGCACTTGAAACTATCGAATCTTTGATGAAACCGGAAACGCTCGCTAAAATGGCCTCCAGTATAAGAAAGTTTGCTCGCCCTGAAGCAGCCCAATCCATCGTTCGCACGATGCTGGAGACCGTTAATGCTTGATGTACTTCTCAAAAGGTTTCGTCGCAT
>Ga0172380_10008554_pt1 | contig 11148 bp, 11 predicted proteins | sample Leawe162metaG_FD_119747 | JGI IMG/M metagenome (GOLD analysis project Ga0172380, IMG submission 119747) | Leachate microbial communities from a municipal landfill in Southern Ontario, Canada - Leachate well 162 metaG | ecosystem: Engineered > Solid waste > Landfill > Unclassified | place... | reverse complement strand
TCAGGCGTAAATTGACGACATGGGACAAAAATGCGCCGACAATCTCCGCCGGCCGGTCGGTGGATCCGTCGTCTATGATGATAACTTCAAGCCGGTCTGCCGGGTAGTCTTGCGCCAGCAATGCCTTCACCGTTTCACCGATTGAGGCTTCCTCATTGCGCGCCGCGACAAGGATACTGACGGCGGGAAGACTGGAATTATTGCCATTGCTTAGCCTGCCAAGACCGACTTGGAGCGACAGGACGGTGATTGCCCAGAGCACGGCAAGGATGATGAAAAATATCGATAGGATTGTGATTGACAAGTGCGTTGAATGTCCGGTTTTTTACTCAATCCAATTTAGGAACAACCTATTGCCGAAACAAGGCAATTCTTGCGTATCACAAAGATATTTTATGCTGATTTGTCATCAGCAAATGTTAGTGTGGTGCAAAGTAACAGAGCAAACCTTTGCGGTTAAACGCGGTTCTTGTTATATTTGTAACTTGACAGGCTGAAACAGCCATCTCATCACTGCCAGTACTACAACCCCCTTTAGTTCAATTCACGGAAAACATAGAATGAATTTGACTCCCGACGATCGTTCGATCGAAACGGAAATGCGTGATAGTTACATGGATTATTCCATGTCGGTTATTGTTCAACGTGCTCTTCCCGATGTGCGCGACGGCTTGAAACCTGTCCACCGTCGCATTTTGTACGGAATGAATGAACTGAATGTCAACGCCGGAAAGCCCTATAAAAAATGCGCCCGTATCGTCGGTGACGTGATGGGTAAATACCATCCTCACGGCGATCAGGCTATCTATGACGCTCTCGTCAGGATGGTGCAGACCTTTTCGCTGCGCTATCCGTTGGTCGATGGTCAGGGTAACTTCGGATCGGTCGATGGCGATGGAGCCGCGGCGATGCGATATACTGAAGCGAGGATGGAGAAACTCGCCGAAGAGATGCTCGCCGATATCGACAAAGAGACGGTCGCATTCACGGGTAACTACGACGACACGTTAAAAGAACCGCGCGTACTGCCTTCCAAGTTCCCGAACCTTTTGGTGAACGGATCCTCCGGAATTGCGGTCGGCATGGCTACCAATATTCCGCCGCACAACATGGGTGAAGTCGTGCGCGGTTTGCTGGCGTTGATCGACAATCCCTTGCTGACTCCCGATGACCTGATGAGGTGGATCCCGGCGCCGGACTTCCCGACCGCAGGCATCATCTACGGAATGGCGGGTGTGCGGGACGCTTACCGTACTGGTCGAGGCCGGGTGGTGATTCGGGCGCGAGCAACTGTTGAGACTCCCAAGAATGCCCGCGAAAGAATTGTGATTCTTGAACTTCCGTATCAGGTCGATAAGTCACGTCTTATCATTAAGATCGCTGAACTGGTCAACGAGAAGAAGGTCGAAGGCATTGCCGATATCCGCGATGAGTCTGACCGGGACGGAATGCGGTTAGTGATCGAGTTGAAGCGCGATGCAGTATCCGAAGTTATCCTGAATAACCTTTACGCTCATACGCAGTTACAGACAACTTTTGGTGTCAATTTACTCGCTCTGGTTGGGGGAGTTCCACGGGTTATCAACCTGAAGAGGGCTCTGGAAGAATACTTGAAACATCGTCACGACGTGGTGACGAAGCGGTTGATTTTCGATCTGAAGAAAGCCAAAGAGCGCGAGCATATTCTGGAAGGATTGAAGATCGCGGTCGATAACCTCGATGAAGTTATTGCGATCATTCGTGCTTCGAGTGACTCCAGTGAGGCGCGAGCCCGCTTGATGGAGCGATTTGGGCTTTCTGAGATACAAGCGCGTGAAATTCTCGATATGAGGCTGGCAAGGTTGACTGGACTTGAGCGCCAGAAGATCATCGATGAGTTGGAAGCCGTCCGACGGGAAATTGCCCGGTTTGAGGAGCTTCTTGGACCCAACGTTGAGGTTGAGCGTCTCGACCGTATATTCGAGATCGTGCGTGCTGCCGAAGACGATGCTGCCGCTGCCGTGGCGCTGGTGGAGCGTTACCACTACTCGTTCGAGCAATCGACCGAAGTAGTCTCAAGCTTCCATCGCCGACTTTTGGTCATCAAGGAAGAATTGCAGCAGATCCACGACGAGTATGCCGATGAGCGTCGCACCAAACTGGTCGATGACGCTGGTGAGTTCAGCATCGAAGACATGATCGCTGAAGAAGAAGTCGTTATCACCGTGACCAAGGCGGGCTACATTAAGCGCTTCCCTGTGTCGGGATACCGTCGTCAGAACAGAGGCGGTAGAGGTCTCTCCGGTCATGCACCTCGTGAAGAAGACGCTATCCAGCATCTCTTTGTCGCATCGACGCATAACTATCTGCTCTTTTACACCAGCAATGGCCGCTGTTACTGGTTGAAGGTCCATGAGATTCCTTCACTCGGGAGGGCGGCTCGCGGCAAGCCCATCGTCAACCTGATAGACATTCAGCCGGGCGAACGAATCGCTTCGATGGTAAACGTTGCCAAGTTCGATGATGATCGTTATGTCTTTTTCTGCACCAAACTCGGCACTGTGAAGAAGACATCGCTTTCAGCTTATGGCAATCCTCGCAAGGCAGGCATCATCGCCATCAATATTGAGGAGGGCGACGAGCTTGTGGCAGTAGATCTGACCGATGGCACTTGTGACATCGTCATTGGCGCTACAAACGGGAAGGCAGTCCGGTTCCGCGAGAGTGACGTCCGCCCAATGGGTAGGACGGCTGCCGGGGTGAACGGAATGGCGCTGGGACCGAAGGATCACATCGTCGGAATGGTTGTTGCCAAACGGGAAGGGACGTTGCTCGTCTGTGCCTTGAATGGCAACGGCAAGAAGTCGCCGCTCCACGAGTACCGCCTGACCAAACGAGGCGCGCAAGGCGTCCTTGCCATGAAGACGACGCCCCACACCGGACCTTTGATCGCGTTGATGGAAGTGACCGATGCGGACGACTTGTTGATTATCACCACTTCCGGTATCATCATCCGTCAGAACGTCGATAAGCTTCGCACGATTGGTCGTGTAACTCAGGGTGTGCGACTGATCCGGCTCGATGAAGGCGATAAGATACAGGATATCGCACGGGTAGTGCGTGAAGAGGATGCGGATGCGACTGGTGAGTTGGGAGACGAGGGTATGATCGGGCCTGAGGAGCAGATGGAGCTCATTGAAGGATGAAGGATGAGGGATGAAGGATGAAAGGAAGGCTGAAGGGTGAATTTGTTACGTAACGCCACCTTTCTTGGCGGCAGGTAGCGCTGGCGGAATGCCGGTTACCGACAACGAAAAATGAATATGAGGTAGCGGATGAGCCGCGAAGAACTGCTAAATCGAATATCAGTCAATCCAAATATCTGCTTCGGGAAACCTTGCATCAAGGGTACACGCATTTGGGTCTCGCTGATCCTTGATTTCCTTGACGGCGGCTGGACGGAACAGGACATATTCGACAACTACCCGGAGATAACTCATGAGGATATTGAAGCATGTGTCGCTTTTGGGAGTGGGGGTTGAAGACTTCAAATACAAAAGGCATCTGCCCCATGTGCGGTGGAGACCGTCAACCCGGAACGACGCTCTTCTCCGTCGATCTTGGGCATGGAGTGGTCGTGGTGCGCAATGTCCCGGCTTCGGTCTGTTCGCAGTGCGGTGAGGCGCTTCTTGACGACACGATTGCAGGCGAGTTTGAACGCATCGTCGATGACGCCCGCACACATAAACGGCAAGTGGAAGTCATGGAAATGGGGTAACGCCGCCATCACGCACGGCGGGGCGTAATACGGTTTGTGGACATCGGAAAGGGAAAGCAATGAACCCTAAGAAACTGTTGACGAGGTTGACGAATGGACACCATAAGAACGTCAGTTTCAGTGATTTCACCAATTTGGTTGAAGCATTCGGCTTCCGGCTTGACCATATCAAAGGAAGACACAGGTTATACTTGCATCGTTACACTAAAGACGGTTTGAATCTACAATCGATGGATGGAGAAGCCAAACCTTACCAGATTAAACAATTTCTCGAAATGATTGATGAGTATTCACTTACAATGAAAGAAGATAAATGAAAGACTATCACATCAACGTCTTCTATAGCGAAGAAGACGGCTGTTACGTCGCAGACATCCCCGACCTAAAAAATTGCTCGGCGTTTGGGAAAACACCCAAGGAAGCAGTTGCCGAGGTTGAAATCGCCCGCGATATGTGGATAGAGTCAGCTCGCAAACACGGCAAGCCGGTTCCAAGACCTCGCTACAAGCCGGTGATTTATCAGGGAGTAAGGTAACGCTGCCATCCTTGGCGGTAGGTCGCACCGGCGGAATGCCGGTAGGTGGCCCGACTTGCTGGTCAAGTCAGGTTTCAGGGGTTGAGACCACACTTGCGAGCAAGTGGGGACATCCCAATAACACATCCATAAGGAAGTAAATGAATCTTCATCAGGTAAATTCAGACCCAAGATTGTTTGGAATCTCAGGTCATTCCAATCGGGATACAGGTAAAAAATCCCATTGGGGGAAGAATGAATTCAATTCCTCCTTCCCAATTTCCTTGCTTTGTTATATGGAGTCAAAAGGCATTAAGCCAGTTTACATTAAGATGGATAATGACCGTAAGACCTATCATTCAACCATTGGAGTTACAGCACTCTTTGGGAAAAGTCCAAAGGCAAAAGGAATTTATTATTCATTCGAAGACAGTTATGTGCCGTATCAGGAAATGGTGCGAGGTCAGTTAGAGCGCTCGGATTTAGTGACAATCAGTCTATCTGGCAAATCAAAAAAATGGCTAAAGTGCTTTGAAATTAAACTCACAGCTTTACCTGACAATTCAACTTTTCATCTTAAAGATGACACAAAGTATGCCTGTGAATTGGTTTTTCGCCCAACAGCGATTGAGCATCTTGCGCTAAGTATCGCCACGCCTTTCAAAGACTCAAAGAAAGACCTTTTAAAAACACTAACTCCAGTTTGTTCAAGAATCTTCAACTGGCGAAGCAAGTCAGATAATTTAACCCTTTTGCCGGATCTCGTATCGACTTTGAATGAATTGCTTACTAAATCAATTGATAGGCAAGAGCCGTTTGTTCTTCAACCAATATGGAAATCTGAGGGACGACGGTCAGTTCTGGCTGAAAACTGTCTTGATGTCTTTGTCTGGAGCAATTATGCCTTCACCAGATTATTCTTAAACGACCCCGATGCAAAGGCACCAAGAATGACTAGGGAGAAAAGATCGGTATTCTGGCTAATGCGTATGCTATATGATTTTGCACAAACCGGTATGATCCAGCCAGGCCTAATCACGAGTGAGATGGCTTATGAAGTGAAAAATGATAAGGCATTTGCCGTTTCCGGGAAGCGTACTTGGAAGTACTTGAAGTGCGACGCTTTGACCAACCCAAGGATAAAGTTAACTGAGATTCCTCAAATCATTCTAGGAGATGGACTTTTGAAGCTCTCCCCTGAAAGACGATTTGATGCTGCAGTAGTCAACTCCCTAACGGACACAAATATGAAAGGATCCAAATGAATGCAATAGATCTATATTGTGGTTGCGGTGGACTTTCATTAGGGTTCAAGAACGCAGGGGTCAATATTGTTGCAGCTTTCGACAATTGGACTCCAGCAATAGAGACTTATAGAGCAAACATTGACGGTCATCCAGCACATTGTATGGATCTAAGCAATCCTGATATTGTAGTTCCGCTTATTGGAGGGAGTTATCCTGACATTATCATTGGAGGGCCGCCATGCCAAGATTTTTCAAGCGCTGGGAAGCGAGACGAGAACGGCGGGCGTGCTGATCTAACTTTGGTTTTTGCTCGCATTGTTACTACAATCAAGCCGAGATACTTCATGATGGAGAATGTGGCGCGCATTGTAAAGAGCAAAACCCTACCTCTTGCTAAAATAATTTATAGAGAAGCTGGATACGGCCTATCTGAGTTTGTTTTAGATGCTAGCTTTTGCGGAGTTCCGCAACAAAGAAAGCGATTTTTTTTGTTTGGGGAGCTAAACGGTTCAGATTCCTTTTTGGACAGTCACATCAATAAAAACCGCGCTCCTTTACCAATGACTCTTAGGGATTACTTTGGCAACTCATTAGGTATAGAGCATTATTACCGCCACCCAAGAAGTTATGCGAGGAGGGCTATTTTTAGCATAAACGAACCAAGCCCAACGATTCGGGGTGTTAATCGGCCAATTCCAAACGGTTATCCCGGACACTCCGGAGATACATCCAAAATCACTTCTGAGCTTCGACCATTGACAACCCAAGAGCGAGCTCAAATTCAAACGTTCCCCAAGGATTTCGTCTTTAAAGGCACTAAAGCCGAGCAAGAGCTAATGATCGGAAATGCTGTTCCGGTTAATTTGGCTTACTATGTTGCCAATGCACTTTTAGAATACCACGAAAGTCATTATGATAGACACTTTCGACAAAATCGAGCGATCTCAGATCATGCGTTCCGTCCGTTCGCGCGGGAATAAATCGACAGAGCTGAGTTTGATCCAAATCTTTCGAAATAGTGGCATTATTGGTTGGAGAAGGAACTACAAGGTTAAAGGTTCACCCGATTTTGTTTTCATGCATGTCAAACTTGCAGTTTTTGTTGACGGATGCTTCTGGCACGGACATGGTTGTAGAAACTGTAAACCCTCTGAGAATAGAGATTACTGGATGATGAAGATTAAGCGAACCAAGGAAAGAGATGATGCGACAAATAAGCGGTTTAGGGATAGGGACTGGCACGTGATTCGAGTATGGGAATGTGAGCTAAGAAAAAAAGATAAATTACAGGCGTTAGACGGAATAAAACAATTACTTCGTGCGGTTGCAGGCAGGGGGGCAGAGCGGCTTCTAAAAGCCGCTCTCCAGGAAGAGAGTTTGATTATCGCAGGGTGAGACACCCCGCGACAAAAGCTGATCGGCTTGAATAGCCGCTCTATAAGGTATGCAAATTTCGGGCGGACAAGAGTGTCCGCCCTCCAGATAGAAAACAACAACAAAACATACGAGTTAGCTATGGCAAGAGCTATCCGAAGACGGCGGTCGAAAGTCCGCACAACTCTCACACGTATTTCTGACTCAACCGTTCACCGGCTGTCGAAGTACTATCGAACACTCGCCTTGTTCAACGATCAGAGCGTCAAAACAATCTCCTCCGATCTGTTGGCAAGTCACAACGGCGTCACCGCCGCCCAAGTCCGCAAAGACCTCTCCTGCTTTGGAGCCTTCGGCAGACGCGGACTCGGTTACACCGTCCTCGATCTGAAACGCAACATCGGTCAGATCATGGGACTCGGCAAGACATGGAAAGTCGCCCTCGTCGGCGTTGGAAATGTCGGCAGAGCCTTGATGGAGTACGACCAATTCCATCTGCATGGCTTCCCGATCAAGCTCGCGTTCGATGCCGATCCGACCAAGATTGGCAAGGAATTTCACGGCATACCGGTTCGCGATGTCGCCAACCTCGAAGCCGAAGTGAAGCGTGAAAAGGTTGAAATCGCCGTCGTCGCCGTACCGATGAATTACGCCCAAAATGTCGTCGATCGGCTGGTCGCCGGTGGGATCAAGGCAATCCTTAACTTTGCCCCGATCAACCTGACCGTGCCGCCGGGCGTCTTCATCCGTCATGAAAATATGGCAATCGAAATCGAAGCTCTCGCTTTCGCGCTCACCAATCCCGAACTGGTCAAAGGCGACTAAGGGTATTCATTTGTCGAAACTGAAAATCATACTGCTTCTCGCTCTACTGCTTTCAATCCGTAGCGCGTCTGCTGTCGAGGTGACTATCCTCTACTGGGGAGATCGCTTGGCCCGGGATATTCCCAACCAGAAGTCGGTGCGCGATACGACGCACGTCGGTGGTGCGGCGCAACTGGCGGGATTCGTCGATAGCTATCGAACCGGCAATCCCGATGCCTTCCTCTTTGTGGCGGGCGGTGATCTCGCCGGGACGGTTGCCGCCTACAAGACCGATGGGGTTGCCCCGGCAAAAGTGCTCGGTAAAATCAATCCTGATGCCTATGCACCCGGCATCGTAGATTTCACTTACGGGACAGAAAAGTTGAAGAGTGCGTTGAAGAAGGGAAAAATCAACGCAATCTCCGGCAATGTTCACATTGACGAGACCGGGCCCTTTTTGCCTGCGTATGATGACATTCGCACCGGTAACGTCGTTGTGGCAGTCACGTCTTTACTACCGGCGCGTCTTAAGGAGATGGTACCCCGCGATGGTGTGAAGTCGGTGACGGTTGCGGATCCGGTTGCGACTGCACGGGATTTCGTCAAAGATCGCCGTGATGATTCCGACTTGATTGTCGTTCTGTCGCAACTCGGGCGGGAGTACGATAGCTTGCTCGCCTTGAATGTACCAGACATCGATCTGATTATCGAAGGGCACTCCCGGACGCCTTTCGAGAAGACGTTCAAGGTTGGTAAGACGTTCATTGTTTGCTCGGGTCCCAAGGGACTCCTACTTGGAAAGCTGAGGCTGGAGGTTGCGACAGATTCGAGTTCGGTCACATTGATCGAGCACGACCATATCGCCATCGAATCAGGCTTGATTAAACCGAGTATCGTTGTCAAACGAGCGGTTCAGGAACTCGAAGACCGCTTTACCCGGCAGCGAGGCGATAAGGTTGCGACATTGCTGACCAATTGGAACGTTGAAAACGATGGTCCCTCGAATCTGCCGCAGTGGGTGGCAGACATGATGCAGCAGTCATCGGGATCCGTCAAACTCGCCCTCGTGAACAACCTCGATTTCGAAAAAGGATTTCCACGAGGCGACCTTTACGAAAACGATTTGTTCCAGATTATGCCGTTCGAGGTGCCACTTGTGGCATTTCAGATCAAAGGGTACGAGATACGTCGCGTCGTTGAGAAACAGGCGAGAGGGGAATTACCCTTCCTGACCTGGAGTGGCGTGAATGTGTTGATTGAGAACGGGAAACCGTCTCAGATTCTGGTACGGGGCGAAGGCCCATTGCAAGACGAGAGTGAATACGCCGGCGTCACCAACGGGTTGCTTTGGGATCGTTTCCTTAAAGAGACGAGTCTGGTTCCCGATGTGAGGCCTATTTTTATTTTCCCGATTTTACAGTATCAATTGATGCTCGAAACTGCAGGAAAACAGAAGGTGATCTCGACTCCGCTCGATGGTCGCTGGACTGTCAGGTAATCGATCAGGTGAAAGTTCACCTCTTCGTACCCTGCCTGGTCGATCAAGCTGCGCCTTTGACCGCTCATGCGACCGTGCGGCTGCTGGAGAAACGCGGATATGAAGTGGTGTTCGACCGTCGTCAGACGTGCTGTGGTCAAGCACTTTATAACGCAGGTTTTCGGCCAGAAGCGCGAGCACTTGCGGAGCGGTTCATCTCCATTTTTGCTTCGGCACAGATAGTGGTTTCGCCGAGCGGCTCGTGTGTTTCCATGGTTGTCAATCATTACGCCGATCTGGGACTGACCGGCAGTTTAGTCGATGATTACAACTATTTGAAAACCAGGGTCTTCGAACTCGCGCAGTTTCTTGCTCTTCCGACAACTCCCCAGGCAGAATTTCCCCGTTTTCCGCATTCCGTTGTCTATCATCCTTCGTGCCACTTGACTCGTGATCTGGGAGTCATCACCCAACCGTTGGATCTCATCGCTCAAGTTCCAGAAATAAGACTTGGCAATGAAGATCTGCCGGTTGAGTGCTGTGGTTTCGGGGGGGCGTTTTCCGTCAAATACGGGGGTCTCTCCCGTCGAATAGCCGACCGGCGGGCGATAGCTCTTACGGCAACCGGAGCCGAGTACGTTTGTGGTGGCGATGACTCCTGCCTCGGGAATTTGAAGCAGGCTTTCAGTCGTATTGGCAGCCCGATGAAGACAATTCATTACGCGCGAATACTTGCCGGGGAGGAGTCTTGAGCCAAATAAAAATTGCGGTAAAAAAAGCTCTCACTGATGAACAACTCGGCAAGGCAGTCCTTAACAGTTGCGAACTCTCAACTCGTAAACGGAATGGCGTCGTTGCCGAGCTGGATGACTTTGAAGAAATTCGCAGTCAGGCGCGTGATGCCCGGCAGTTTGGACTCGACCATCTCGACCAACTGATCGAATTGTTCAGGGCTAACTTTGAATCCGCCGGTGGCAAACTGCATTTGGCATCCGATGAAAGAGAAGCCTGTCAGATTGTCCTTGATTTGCTTCTTCAGCGCAATGCGCACAGCGGTATCAAATCGAAGAGTATGGTAGCTGAGGAGATCGGGCTTGGTCGAGTATTGGAACGAGCCGGTATCGATACGGTTGAGAGTGATCTCGGCGAATTCATCGTACAGTTGGCAGGAGAACCGCCGTCACACATCACAGCGCCTGCACTTCATCGCTCTAGACAGTCAATCGGAAAACTTCTCTCAACCAAGTTGAAATTTCCCTATACCGACGATCCCCAGAAATTGACCCGTGAAGCTCGCGGGCATCTTCGAAAACGGTTTCTGAATGCGGAATTCGGTTTGGCCGGGGCCAATTTTTTCGTTGCCGAGACCGGTCACATTGTACTCGTCGAGAATGAGGGCAATGGTCGGATGGGTTTTACGACGCCTCCGATCTTCATCGCAGTGACCGGTATCGAAAAAGTTGTTGCCTCGTTGAAAGATCTTGCACCTCTGTTAAGGTTACTTGCCAGAAGCGCAACCGGGCAGCGATTTTCGACCTACACTTCGCTAATTCGACCTACAAAACCTGAGGAAGACGGCCCGAGGGAGATGCATCTGGTGCTGGTTGATGACGGCAGGAGGGAGGCGTTAGCTGATGCAGACATGCGAGAGATGCTCCTCTGCATCCGGTGTGGAGCATGCTTGAATATCTGTCCCGTTTATAAGTCAGTTGGCGGGCATGCCTACCGTTCGGTCTATCCTGGTCCGATGGGAGCCGTATGGTCTAATTTAGTCGGGACGACAAATGCTGAGTCTGCTGAGTTGCCTGACCTTTCGACGTTATGCGGCGCATGCAAGGATGTCTGTCCGGTGAAGATCGACATTCCGAGGATGCTCCTCGAGTTGAGGAGTCGGCGACCAAAAGGTGTTGCTGAGAGTTCTGCGGCGGATCTGTGGAAATGGGTGATGAGCACTGAAAAACGATATGAGTCGAGC
>Ga0172380_10008553_pt1 | contig 11151 bp, 9 predicted proteins | sample Leawe162metaG_FD_119747 | JGI IMG/M metagenome (GOLD analysis project Ga0172380, IMG submission 119747) | Leachate microbial communities from a municipal landfill in Southern Ontario, Canada - Leachate well 162 metaG | ecosystem: Engineered > Solid waste > Landfill > Unclassified | place... | reverse complement strand
TGATTAAAAAAGCTTTAGTTTCAGCTTGGATTTCTGTTTTTGCGGGCGTGTCTTTGTTCGCGGCAAGTACCGCGTTTGGTGCGACCGTAATGACTATTCCGAACAATCAACCGCCAAGTGGCTTTGCAAGCCCGACTTTTAGTGGGTTGACGGTTTCTGGTAATATTATGAATGGATCAAATGTTGACACTAACCCTGTCACTATTAATGATTCTCTTAACATATATAAGGATTTGAAAATTTGGGGGGCTATTTCCAGTTCAGGCTACAGTAGTCAACCTGTTACAATCCATGGTTCACTTAAAGTAGAGGAAGCTTTGGATGTTTCGGATAATATTAGCTTAACATCCACTGTCGACGACGTTACTGGAAAATTAGGCACTTTTTTTAATGTTGTGAATACTTATCCTGCTTATGGTGCAATGTCTGGAATCAGATTTAGGAATGGAAATGAATCTACATATAAGGGTGGAATTTTTTTCCAAGATAAAAACACTGAGGCCAGGGGTGACATGGTTTTCGCTGTAAATACAATTAATGATTCTAGCGATGTTGCGATCTCTGATGCCAAATTAAAGATCAGTAGTACAGGAGAAGTTTCTGTCACCAATACTCTTACTACTAATGGGCTTGTTACTACTAATGGACTTGCTGTGACTGGTAACAGTACCCTTGGAGGAGCCGTTACTGCGAGCGGAAAAATCAGTGCCAACAATGGACTTGCTGTGACTGGTGACAGTACCCTTGGAGGAGCCGTTACTGCGAGCGGAAAAATCAGTGCCAACAGTGGACTTGCTGTGACTGGCACTACGACTACTGGAGCTGTTACTGCGAGCGGGAAAATCACTGCCAACAGTGGACTTGCTGTGACTGGCACTACGACTACTGGAGCCCTTACTGCGAGCGGGAAAATCAGTACCAATAGTGGACTTGCTGTGACTGGGGACAGTACCTTTGGAGGAGACGTTGAGATTGACGGACTTGCTATTCTAAATGGATTTTTGACTGTTTATACACTTGGGAATACTACTGCCGATCCTGTTGAGATTTCAGACTCATTGGCAGTTGTCGGAAAGATCACCGCCAATGCAATCGGAACATTCTCATCCAACAAACAATCGACTCTTCTTTCAGTTGATCCCGGAGCCACTGGCATAGTAAGTACTCCGGCCTGTGATGTTGGTGGATTTTTGATAAATTGCAGTATGGAGGCATATACTTCCGGTGGATCCGCAAGTGACGGAGCTTTTCTTATTAGAAAACTTGAATCCGATTATTCTTCAAGGACTTGTAAGGTTGTCGTTAAAAACGATTGGACGGCCACCAGGTCCGTACAAGCTACTTCCCTGTGTTTCTACCCTAATAAGTAGTATCTATTAAATCCTGTGCGGTACTAGTGCATTCCTGGATGTACTGCTCCACCCCGATTTGCTCACAGAGTGAAATGTTTTTCTCTGCTATTGCTTTGTTTACGAGGATGTTTAATTTGCAGGTATTTCTTACAGATTCGTCACCTACTTCATCGCAAATTGTGTAGTCGCCTTTGTCTGTTGCTTCCTGAGACTTCCCCATATCTTCAATGGCTTTTTTCTCTATTTGTTCTTTCTCTTCCTTTAGCGCAAGTTTAGCTTTTACGTTTTCCATACATTGATCTTTGTATCTTTCCAACTTAATTCCGTCGCATGTATCCTCGTCCATATCTTCGATCGCTTTTTGAGTTAGGAGTGTATCGTTGATCACATTTGCGCATTCTTCTTTCTTCTTTTCGTCCAAGATGTTGGCACAACCTTTCGGATCGTTTGAATTTACCGCTTGCTTAAAAATCTGGTTGTCCAAGATGCTGTCGGCACTAATTTCCGGAGCCAGCTGAGAGACTTGAGCTTCCTCTTTCTTCGAGGAATCACATCCGGAGAAAATGACTGTGGCAAACAAACATGACGCTAATAAAATTGTGATTTTTTTCATAGGGCTTTGGTTAGAGGGGGTTTGTAAGTCGCCTTTCAAGGTATTATAAAGACCGGTTTTTTGCAAGTTTATTGGGGTGGTGCGTGACAAAAAAAGAGCCACCCGTTATTGAGGTGACTCTTTTGTGAATTCGTTTTGTTTTGGCCTTGCCTTGGCGGGATTACAGTCCGAGATTTTTTCTAATCTCTTCGGCTTTCTTTTCGTCCGCTTGCTTCATTTGAGCTTGCTCGACTTCTCTTTCGAGCTCCATCCATTCCTGATAATGTTGATCAGCGAGTTTTTCGAGCTGAGGAACATGTTTCTTTGAAAGAGCTGAGAACTTCTGTTTCTCTTCCTCGAATATTCGGATCAATTCATCGATCTGCTCTTGTTTGAGCTTTGGAACTGATTCAACAATTTTCTTTTTCTCATCTTTTGATAAAGAAATCGATCCGGCGAGAAGTCTTACAAATTTGCTTTCATCAAATTTTAAATTGTGGGCCGGACACTTCACCTTAGATTCTCTTGGTAGCTTGGTCCCAAGCTGGAAGTTTGCCGGGGTTGTATCTTCCGGTGTTGGCATTCCCATTCCTGGTTGTCCACCCTGTGGAAAGGCACCTTGTGGGTATCCCCCTTGTGGGTATCCCCCTTGTGGATAGCCCCCTTGTGGATATCCTGGTTGTGGATAACCCTGTTGTGGGTAGCCTCCTTGTGGGTAGCCCCCTTGTGGATAGCCCCCTTGTGGATAGCCGCCTTGTGGGTAGCCTCCTTGTGGATAGCCCCCTTGTGGATAGCCCCCTTGTGGATAGCCCCCTTGTGGATAGCCCCCTTGTGGATAGCCGCCTTGTGGATACGCACCTTCTTGTGGTGGAAGTGGTGCTGGAGGAGGAGGTGGAGGTGGTGGTGTTGTTGGTGATGATGGCATCGCAGGATCAACGGCCGCAGGTGGTGGTGGAGGAGGAGGTGGGGGTGTTGGTGCGCCTGCTCCTTGAGAAGAATTCGTTTGATCTTTTTGTGGATCGTCCATAATTAATTTGATTAGTTGGTTCTTGGTTAGCAATTCTATTTTATTTTAGCTGTTTTTTCAATTAAAAACTAGACTTTATGATCTTTTGTGGTTAAAATCCGTATCGCTTTTTGAAAATTTATTTGTTTCTCCGGTCGCAACTAAAGAGAAAATTAATTTTCTCTTCGTTGCCCGCTCCGGGCGATTAGCTCAGTTGGTAGAGCGTCCGTTTGACTTACGGAAGGTCAGTGGTTCGAGACCACTATCGCCCACCAGAATTTTGTTATTAAAACCATCGTTTCGGGTGTTTCTTTTAGCCTGATTAGTTTTTCATTTAATAGTGCCGCGACTGCTTTGGAAGGCACTGCTTTTGATATTTCCGTGTCCTTTAATTCAAAACGCTCCCAAAAGATATTGAGATACATCATTTTGACCTCTGGAGGAGCTTTCTTGTAGGCTTTTGGCAAGTTGTTTGCCAATCGCACCAATCCCTCAAAAATTTTGGTATTGTCCTTTCTGTTTGCGTCTATTCCTATAATTTCAATTTTATTTTGCTCGATTTCATTATCTACTCTGAAATGTTGCCTTGTGTATGTGTCATCTGAAATAACTCCTTCAAGTAGTTTGACCTCCAATGCTTGCCGTTGTTTTTCCAAGCTCATGTTATCTCTTGTAAGTTTTTCTTTCCTTAAATCAATATCTCCGTGCGTTTCCTCCAAAATCTCCTTTGCTCTGCCCAATACCTCTTGAATTACTTTAGGTGATAGTTTAAACAGGCCAAAAAACGCAGTTATCTGGTCTTCTAGCGAGTTTATGTCTGTGGTCTGACCCTTGTTGGAGTGATAACGCTTATCGTATTGTTTTACGGAGCAATAATAGTAGTCACAATTTTTCTTTTGGACATGACTACCCGTTATATTCCCGCCACAAATTCCGCACTTTAAAAAGCCTCTTAAAAAGAATTTCCTGTGATTTTCCGGTTTTCTCCTTCTGATAGCGTATTGATTGTGTTCTTGAATGATTCTTTGGCACTGATAAAATAATTTTTCACTTATCAATTTAGGCTGTTTTCCATCGTAGAGTTTTTTATTGTGTTTTATTTTCCCTATGTAATAGGGGTTTTGAAGTAGTTTTGAGAATCCGCTAGTTTCGAATTTCCCTCCGCGTGGAGACCTTAATCCTTTTTCATACATGAGTTCGTTTAATTCTGAAATTGAATAATTGTCTGTGCCAAATAATTCAAATGCATTTTCCATCAGCCGTGAATTATTTGGTTCAAGCTCCACTGTTTTTATAGGCTTTTCTTCGGTGCCAATATTTACATTTACATATCCTGTTGGGGCTTTATACATTGTTCTTCCTTTTTCAACCAATTGTTGAAGCATATTTGATATTTTTCTACCAGAAATTCTACTATAGAATGCATTTACGCTTGCCATTACTCCATCCAATAACTGCCCTTCAATAGTGTCATCTATTCCTGGCTGATTCTTAGAGACAAGTTTTACTCCATGCTTTTTAAGGAAAGCTTTGATTAAGAAATGGTCGGATTCTTGGCGTGCCAACCTGTCAGTATCGAGGACAATAAGCGTTGATATAGATTTATCTTGTTCTATGTACGCCATGGCTCGATATAGATTTTCCCTTCCTTCCATTTTTGTTGCTGTCTTTGCATTATCTGTGAATACTTTTTTAACGATGAATCCTTCCTGTTGTGCAAATTTTCTCAACATTGGTTCTTGCTCCTCTACATTGAGTTGTCCTATATCTGACACACGGGTGTATAAAATTGCGTATTTTGGTTTATCCATACGGTTAAAGTTAGTCCATTTTTTCTACTTTTTCCTGCAAATCTTCAATCCTGTTCTGGGTGTAGATTGCAGTTGTGTTTATGTTGGAATGGCCAAGAATTTGGGCTAGTCCAATAATATCGCCAGGATTCTTTTCAAGGTAATTGTAAGAAAAAGTGTGTCTTAGGCGATGAGGCGAACAGGTTAATCTAACCTTGTCGGCATACAATTCCAATATTTTATTAAATGCGATAGTAGTTAAAGCTCCTCTTTGTCCGATAAATATATTTTCCGACTGCGGTCTATCGCCGATATATTCTTTTAAAAGTGTTCTGATGCGGTTATTGAGCGGAACTACTCTGGTTTTGTTTCCTTTGCCATATTTCACGATCGCATATCCTGACTTCTCCCTTATGGAAACATCTTCAATTTTAAGGTTTGCAATTTCTGATACTCTGAAACCTGCTCCGCTTAACATTTCAACAATCAAAATGTCTCGCAATTTCCCTCTTATATCCACTTCTTTGAGTAACGCTCTCAATTGTTGTCTATCTAATCCTCTTGGAGCTAATGGCTGTCTCGCAACATTTTTAACAACATCTGAAGGGTTCTTTTCGATTCGCCCTTCTGTTCTTAGGTATTTAAAGAAAATTCGCAAAGTTGCTAATTTTCTGTTTACTGTATTGGCCGCATGGTTCGATTCCTCAATGCAGTGATTTTTATAGTCAACGATGTCTCGCGTAGTTACTCTCTGAAAATTAAATTTTTCCTTATTTATTTTTACATACCACCTTATAAAATCCTTGATGTCTGAAATCATTGCCAACCCCGTACTGTCTGCGTAGTCTCCTTCGAGTACGAAATTTGCTATCAACTTCAAATCTTCGAGGTCAATATTCAGGTCATTGGTAAGCAAAAAATTATTTATAGACTTTTTTGTCATATCTTTCATGGTATTTTTGGTTATTTGGTAATTTATTCGACAAAAGTCGCAATATATTAATAATTATTTATAAAGTCTGGCTATTTTGATAATTTACAGTGAGTCACACATGTACCGTGTCAGCTCGAATTTGCTTGATTCGGCACAGGATACTTCTTTTGGCAGTACATCATCTTCTTCACGGTCTACAACGCATATGAAATAGTCCTGTATCATTGCTCCATAATAGTTCTGCGCGTCTACTGATACCCTTACTTGCCAAGCTATGCCGTCCTCTATTTTTACTTTGTTGCGATCAATCAGGCCTATTTTGCTATTGTCCTCGCTTTCTTCCCAGCAATACATTTCTCCTGAGCCTCTGTCCAACTTGGTAAAGCCAATAAAGCTGTATTGTGCTGTTGAAGGAGAAACTAGTGTGTGTGATAATTCAGTAATCACATCCTTTTCTAATTTGTCGGCATCACTTGGAAGTAAATAATATATCAGTCCAAAAACAATCAGACATATTATTCCGAACGGAATTAAAACCTTTTTCTTTTCCGTAAATTTTGTTTTTATTTTTTGGAGGAAGTTTCTCATTTTATATTTGGTTAATGGATAACGCCAAAAGGGCACATTCAGGTTCCCAGTTCCCCCAACAGTATTGACCAAAGGCCAAATTCCGTTGGCTGGTAGCTGAATGCGCCCAGCTTAGCTCGGAATTTTGGCCTATAAAATTTTGGCATATCATAATAATACTGTTGGGGGAATGGTTTTATTATAAGAGAATCCTCCGAAATTTAAAAGCAATCTTTATTTTCTTTGCATTGAATAAATGTCTCAATTTCTTTTTCTGACAACAAAAATTCTTTCGACGGCCTTTTTATTTGATTTCTCGGATAACGAAATCTTATTACACAAGGAATTTCTATTTTTTTTGCTTCTGAAAGAAGCCTTTCCATGTTTTCTTTTGTGATTTCATCATCCCACATTCTTACGAGGACATACCTGTTGTAAAATGGTAAATCATGGTCTTCTTTCATGTCCTTTTTGATTATTTTCGGCAGATTGTGGTGATGCCGTGAATCTATTTCAAGAACAATGATATGTTTTCTTTTTCCCGATCTTTTAATAAAAAAATCAACGCAGTAGCCGCCTACGACAACCAATTCTTCATTCAAAACGATAATTGGTTCTTGCTCCTTAACAAGTTTTGTAAGCCCTAAATCTTTCAAAATTGCCCGTGCTTTGAGTTCCGCTTGTGTTCTTTTTGACTCTCTAGATATCCTGAATATTGCTCTAATCATGTTGGAGGTTTTTAAAACTTTTGACTGCGGTCCTCTTTTTCTTACGCACCTTTTTCTTGAAAGTTCTTTTGTTATTTTTTTATTGAACTGTTTGCGTGATTTGTTAATCGTGCGAAGTTCAAAATTTTTTCTGACTCTCGCGTATCTTTTTTCCCTTGAGATCGGAATCCCAAATTTTTTAAACAATTCAACTATTTCTTTGTATGTTGTTTCGAGCTTCTCCGATATCTGTATTATGCTCATTGCTTCATACATCCACTCTAAAAAGCCTTTTGTCTCGGCGGCTTTTATTATTTCTGTAGTTGAAACTCTTAACGCTAAAGCTGTTTGTTCGAGGTTTTTATTTTTAATTATAAGTTCCTCGAAAAGTACATCACCTTTAATCATGGTAAATGTTGTTAGTAATTATTCGCTCAAGCTAATTACTAAAGCTGTACTTTTGGCTTTTGCTTTGTTGAAAGAACATCTTCTCCGCCACGCTTCTCTGTAACAATGTAGATGTCAGACACAGTGTTACCTGGGTATGTAGCTACATCGTCAGCAATAGCGAAGGTTGGGATAATAGGAAGTTTACCTACCATTGACTGGTAGAATCCTACATCCAATCCTGTACTCAAACCTTCTGTCGCTCCTTGGTTGATGTTTACTCTTACATCACCTGCAAGGCTCTGGTTAATTGCTCTCTTCATTCCATAACTACAGTAAATAGCTGTAGGTTTTACCCCATAGGTATTTACCAAGTTAGCAATTTCTGCGTCAATCAAATCAGTACGGAAACCAAGAGCATTATTACCATCATCAGTGATGTTAGTAGTAATCCATGTTCTTAGACCATCGAACTGTGTTGGAGCCGCAGAATTACCTGTGATGATTAACTGCTCCTCATCCTGAATCACTTCACGGATGGCTACTTCTGTCTGCTCTGCTTCTTGGTCAAGGAAGCTCTTACCTGCCGCAAGCATTCTATCCGTAATAGACTTAGTTTTACCTAACTCTTTGTAGATAGCGCTTCTTCTTACATAGGTAGCATTATCCTCAGTAGGTGTTCCACCTTCTGCGAATGGTGAGTTACCTACACCAATGGCTGTAGAGGATCTGTTCTAATTGTCAAAGAACTAAGCAATTTTTCGGCTTGCTTTTGATTTGCCTCCTCGTTGCTTAGTTTTTACCTTTGTTAAAACTTTCCCTTCTTGGGATTCAAGGGTTTTTATCAAAGCTCTTGCGAGCATGTCGATAAAATCTTTTTTATTATTGTCTTTACGACCCAAGTACATGTTAGTTTAAACAATTGGTAGAAACTATCGCTATGTACTGGGCGTAAGCCCTAACTAAAACTTTAACTCGAAGCTTTGTAATAAAAAATTATTACAGCCAGAAATTAACAAACTGTATTTAGTAATGCAAATATATGTTGCTAAAATAGCGTCGACAGTCTTAAGAAATAGTGTTGCGCATTACTTTGTCAACTTTGTCAACTCTTTGAGCTTTTGCCTCATTTAGGGAACCTCTGAAAAACTGACTCTGTCAGGCGCGGTGATTTTTGGATAAAATGGGGATAGATATTTTTTCACCCTCATTTCCATGATACAGAACAGCTTTCTAGCCTTGGCCCAACAGAAACAATTGCGTTGTGAGAAGTTTTTGAATGAAATGGAAAAGATAATTCCATGGGACAAATTTTTTGATGAAATCCAGCCATTTTACGAAGAAAAAGAAACGGGAAGAAAGCGAATGGAGCTTATGACAATGCTTAAAATATATTTTCTGCAACAGTGGTATTCGTTGTCCGATCCTGCCGCGGAGGAAGCAATCTATGATCGCAATTCATTCCAGAAATTTTTGGGAATTGATCTGCTTTCACACAAAATCCCCGACGAAACAACGATCCTCAATTTTAGACATTTACTTGAAGAACACGAGTTGCCGAAGCAATTTTTCGAAGCAATCAATAAAATGCTGATAGAAAAAGGATTGCTGATGAAAGAAGGGACAATTGTGGATGCAACCATTATTGCCGCTCCACCAAGCACAAAAAACAAAGACCACAAAAGAGATCCCGAGATGAGCCAAACCAAAAAAGGAAATGAATGGTACTTTGGAATGAAAGCCCACATTGGGAGTGATGCGAGAAGTGGAATTGTCCATCACCTTGAAACCACCACCGCAAAAACAAATGATCGAAAACCCATCAAAAAATTGTTTCATGGCGAAGAGCTGGTTGTCTTTGGTGACAAGGGATATTACAAGCAAGAAGACAAACGCGTTGCTCGCGCAGAGGGAATACTATGGGCGGTTTCAGATCGTGGAAGTTTTCGACATCCGCTTTCTTCATCGCAACGAAAACGAAACAGGAAATTTTCGAGTGTACGATCGAAAGTGGAGCATCCGTTCCGTGTGATCAAATGCCAATGGGGTTTTGCCAAAGTCAGATACAGAGGACTTTTCAAAAACACCATGCAGCTCTTTACACTTTTTTCGCTCGCAAACCTTTTCAGAGTGAGAAAAAGACTTATGGCTATGGCATGACAAGGGCGAGTTGTGCCTGAACGACAAAATACACACAAAAACACAAAAAAGAGCTCATTATGAGCTCAAAACAAACAGGGAATTTCAAAAAATTATCCAAAAATCACCACGCCAGCGATAACGCGCTGTTTTTCAGAGGTTCCTTAGTATATTTTCGGAGTATGCCTACCTGTCTTACTGGTTTGGAGTAAGCAACCTGAACAAATTCTCACATATTCCAGCCCTTTTCATCCCATCAGAAGGGCTTAGCTTATCTCCAGTTTCCTCCAAAATCCCCAATTCCTTAGCTTTATAGATAAAAGTTGCAAACCAGTCTGTAACATTTACATCGTCGAAGGGCTTTTCTTCGACATTTTCGGGAAGTTGTATTCCTTGAGAATTAAGAAGCATTTTTATTGCCTCTGCTTTGTTCACGGTTTGGGCAGGCTTGAATGTTCCATTAGGATAACCATCAACCCATTTTTGTTCTTTCGCATAACAAATATAAGGGGCAAACCACTCATTTTTAACATCACTAAAGCAATTATTATAATCATCAATCAAAGGAGTCACCCCCTTCCCCTCCACTAGTATTTTCAACAATTCCGCTCTATTTACAGGATTTTCTGGTTTAAATGTTCCATCAGGATACCCACTTATAACTCCTTGTTCCCTCAAATATAAAATAGCCTCGAAATTTTTATGAGTATTATCTAAGTCAGAAAAAGGATTTTCAACCTCTTCAATAGATAATTTCTCAATATTTGCAATGTTTGTACTTACCATTGATGTATTATACTGTGCAATTTTACCATTCTTGTCAGAATAGTCTGAAGTAGAAGACACCTTGCCAACCCCTTTTAGGTAATAAGAGGTTTCGTCGATTGTAGTCTGCCATCCAACATCGTCAACCAAAGAATACTTACATGTTTCCTTGATTGCTTTATCGCTTAAATTTTCATATTTATAAGAGTCCATCGGGGTCACCGAACAACTCAAAGACGCCTGTTTAATATTTTCCAACTTATCTATGCCAAAAAGCTTATAAGCCTCAGCATCTAATACCTGAGTTATGCCTTCTTTTGATAAAATTTTAAATTGTGATATAGCTTTATCTCCTATCTTAAATACATATATGCTGTCAGAAAAAAAGTGGTAGCTAATGCCACTGCCTCCATCAGTTTCATAAGTAATACAATTACTTTTAGTAGTACATTCTAGGGTTTTAACAGTATAGCTATCACTCTCTTCATTACCTTTTTCGTTGATCCAAGTAAGAACATAGCCCCACTGTTTATTAGGTTCAAAAACAAAATAATCATCCAAAGAAAGGGTTGAATCAACATCTTCCTCGTTAGATTGTTCCTCAACAGTATCAACTCTATCAGCCGAATATGTATAAGGATAAACATAGTCGTAAAAGGCGTTATCTGTCTCGTAACCAGAATCACTTACATCCAAAACACTAACTATCATAACTACCGTATCATTACCATAACTCGGAATAACGAAAGACTCAGTTTTCCCTTTTGTAACAAAATATTCTACAGTCTTGTCGTAATCCACATCACCATCATTAACAGACAAAAATGAAACATACATGTCCGCATCTAAATTTGCTGTAAAATCAACCTTTAAATTCTTATTACCACTCCCCATGTCAAATTCAACATAATT
>Ga0172380_10008552_pt1 | contig 11153 bp, 8 predicted proteins | sample Leawe162metaG_FD_119747 | JGI IMG/M metagenome (GOLD analysis project Ga0172380, IMG submission 119747) | Leachate microbial communities from a municipal landfill in Southern Ontario, Canada - Leachate well 162 metaG | ecosystem: Engineered > Solid waste > Landfill > Unclassified | place... | reverse complement strand
CCAACTTCGAGCTGCGCGAGAAGATCGGCGCCCTGATCACCGCCCTCTATTCCGGCACCGAGACCGGCAAGCTGAAGCACATCAGCGGCATCGTCACCGCCCATGCCAAGGAACAACTGCTGCGCGAACGCTCCTGGCTCATCGGCCAGGGCTGGGAGGCCGACCCGAAGTCCATCCCCGCCATCGAAACACTCATCGGAGAGGGCCCGGGCGCACGTTGATGTGCACGGTCAGGGCAGAAAAAAGCAACTGTAGTTTTCGTCGGCGTCTCAAGTTCGAAAGCCCGGGCAGCGTGTCCGTGGCTGTTCGTGAAGAGCTTGATCGCCGTTACTCAAATTTGTATTGGAGCGTCTCATGACCTTATTTGACAAAAGCGCCCTCGCAGGCAAACGGATTCTGATTACCGGCGGCGGTACCGGTTTGGGCAAAGGAATGGCCAAGCATCTGGCCCAACATGGCGCTGAGGTGCATCTCTGGGGCCGCCGCGAAGCCGTGCTCAAAGAGGCCGCAGATGAGATCAATCAGGCCTGCGGTGCGCCGCGTGCCTTCTTCCAACCGGTGGATATCCGTCAGTACGATCTGGTCGACGCAGCCATCGCTGCGATCTGGGAGAAGCATGGGCCGCTGACCGGTTTGATCAATAATGCGGCGGCGAATTTCATCGCACCGACCAAGGATCTCAGCCCCCGCGGCTATGAGGCCATCCGCTCGACGGTCATGGATGGTGCCTTTTTCACCACGCTCGCCTGCGGCAAGCGCTGGATCGAGCAGGGCATCAAGGCATCGGTAGTGTCGACGCTGGTTACTTGGGTATGGACCGGTTCGGCCTACGTGACGTCGTCCGCCATGGCCAAAGCCGCGGTCAATGCCATGACCATGTCTTTGGCGGTGGAGTGGGCCAAGTACGGCATTCGCGTCAATGCCGTGGCACCGGGGCCGTTTCCGACCGAATACGCTTGGCAGATGCTGAATCCGACCAGCGACAGCGCTGTCGGCGCGACCCAGGCCGACGAAGTGCCGATGGGTCGTTACGGCCAGATCGAGGAGTTGGGCAATCTGGTGCTGCTCCTGCTCTCCGACGGCTGCGACTACATTACCGGCGACACCATCGCGATCGATGGCGCGCATCATCTGGCGGCGCCCTCGACGTTCGCCGGGCTGGGCAAGATGACCGACGCAGACTGGGCCAAGGCCCGCGACGCGGCCAAGGCGGCGAGCGCCACCGCAAAGGCGCAGCGCAGTGTCTGATGCGTCGCGACGAAGAATTGATTTGAACGACATCTGTATATAGGGGAAACAACGTGCGTGGATTGAAAGACAAAGTAGCTCTCGTGACCGGCGCTGCCAGCGGCATCGGTTTGGCTATCGCCAAGCGACTGGCTGAAGAAGGCATGGCGGTCGGCGTGTTGGATATCAATGCCGAGGCGGCCGCCAAGGCCGCCGCCGATATTCGTGCCGCGGGTGGTCGTGCCGATGCTGAGGCGTGCGACATCACCAACCCGGAGGCTGTGAAAAATGCGGTTGCCGCGATCGAATCGCGGCTCGGCCCGACCTGGGCGCTGGTCAACAACGCCGGCTGGGATACGCCGATGCCGTTCCTGAAGACCACCGCCGATTTCTGGCAGAAGGTTGTCAACATCAATTACCTGGGACCGATTGCCATGACCCATGCCGTGGCTTCCGGGATGGTTCAGCGCGGCGGTGGCCGCATCATCTTCATCGCCTCCGATGCCGGTCGTGTGGGCTCCTCGGGCGAAGTCGTGTACTCCGGCTGCAAGGGTGCAACCATCGCCTTCGCCAAGGCCTTCGCGCGCGAAGTCTCGCGCAAGAATGTCCTGCTCAACTGCATCTGCCCCGGTCCCACCAACACCCCGGCGATGGACGCCTTCGTCGGTACCGGCGAAGAAGGTCAGAAGATCCGCGACGCCATGGTGCGCGGCGTGCCGCTCGGTCGCATCGGCGAGCCGACCGACTACCCGGGGCTGGTGGCCTTCCTCGCCAGCGACGACGCCTCGTTCATGACTGGCCAGACCATCAGCGTTTCCGGTGGCCTGACGATGCACGGCTGAGCGCGCAATTGCGTTCAATGCGTAACCCATTCACGGAGCAAAGATAATCATGTCGGAATACAAAGACATCACCTACGAAGTCGGCGAGAATGCCGTCCGCATCACCATCAATCGTCCGGAAGTTTTCAACGCCTTCCGTACCCAGACCGTTGAAGAACTGATCCTGGCCTTCCGTCGTGCCGACGAAGAGCGCTCGGTCAACACCGTCATTTTCGGCGGCGCCGGCGACAAGGCGTTCTGCACCGGTGGCGACCAGAAGGTGCATCTTTCCGAAGACGGCCTCTACGGCCCTCGCGGCATGGTCGGCCTGCCGATCGAGGAACTGCAAACCGCGATCCGCGACTGCCGCAAGGTGGTCATTGCCCGCGTCCAGGGCTTCGCCATCGGCGGCGGCAACGTGTTCGCCACCATCTGCGATCTGACGCTGGCGTCGGAAAAGGCCCAGTTCGGCCAGGTCGGCCCCAAGGTCGGCTCCGTCGACCCCGGCTTCGGCACCGCCTATCTGGCGCGCATCATGGGCGAAAAGCGCGCCCGCGAAGTCTGGTTCCTCTGCCGTCGGCTCTCAGCACAGCAGGCTTATGAATTCGGCCTGGTCAACAAGGTTGTGCCGCACGATCAGCTCGACGCCGAGTGCGAAGCCTGGGCCGCCGAGATCAACGCCATGAGCCCCACCGCACTGGCCATTGCCAAGCGCTCTTTCAATGCCGACAGCGAAAACATCCGCGGCATCAGCTTCATGGGTGTAGCCGCCGTCAAGGGCTACTACCAGAGCGAAGAGTCGAAGGAAGGCGTGCGCGCATTCAACGAAAAGCGTAAGCCCGACTTCAAGAAGTACGTCTGATCCATTCACCACCTCATTCACGGTTTTCCAATGGACTCAAATATCAAGACCACTCTGGGCGATGATGGTGTTCTGCTGGCCGTCATCGACATGCCTGGACGTTCGATGAACGTCTTTTCGCTGGACATGATGAATTCGCTGGAGAAGCTCCTCGAGCACGTCGAGTCCACTGGAGCCGTGAAGTCGGTGGTGATCACTTCCGGCAAACAGGCTTTCCTCGCCGGCGCCGACCTGGACATGATTCGCATGTTCACGGAGCGTGCCCGCACGGGTAGCTACGACGAGCTGCACGATTTGTTCGGCCGTCTTGGCCGCCTGTTCCGCCGTCTGGAAAAAAGCCCCAAACCCTATGTCGCGGCGGTCAACGGCCTCGCACTGGGAGGCGGGCTTGAATTAAGCATGGCCTGCCACGAGCGCGTTCTGTCGAACGACAGGGGCGTCCTGGTCGGGCTGCCCGAAATTAAGCTCGGCCTGCTGCCGGGTGCCGGCGGCACGCAACGCTTGCCGCGTCTGGTGGGTACCGCGCTGGGGATGAAGATGCTGCTGATCGGCGACCCGTTGACGGCGGCGCAAGCGCTGGAATGCGGCTTGGCGCATGAGCTGGCTGCGCCGGTCGAACTGGTCGAAGCCGCCAAACGGCGTGCGCGTGCCTTGGCGCAACCCAAGGCGCCCTGGGATCGTCCGGCGGTAACGTTCAATGCCGCACCGTTCGATTTTTCCCGCGCCGATGCCCATGCGCAGATTACGCAGGCGGTCGGCATCAGCGATTATCAGGTCGAACACTACCCCGCCTACAAGGCGATTCTGAATTGTGTCGTCGGCGGCTGGAACAAGCCGATGGACGAGGCTGGGCACTGGGAGATGGATTGCTTCGTCGAGCTGCTGCGCGACCCGGTGGCCGGCAATATGGTGCGCACGTTGTTCCTCGATCGGCAGCGTGCCGCCAAACTGGCGCCATCGAGGTTGAAGCCCGCCGAGGTGAAAGTTTCGATAGTCGGCGAGGGCGCGCCTGCGGTGCAGAAAATGCTTGAGAGCGGCAAGGCGCCGATTGCTCCAGCCGACGATCTGGGTGCCGGAGACATTGCCTTGCTGCTGCCTGGCGCCACGGCCGGGCAGGGTATCAAGGTGGCTTGGCTGACGGAGGCTGCGGTCGACCGCGTGGCGGTTGGCGCGCGGGCCGGCGTTTGGCTGTCGGATGCGACCGATCAGGGCCGCACCCTCGAAGTGCATACCCCGGTCCCCGACGCGCTGGCAACCGATGCCGGCATTGTGCTGGGGCGCTGGTTGCGGGCCAACGTCTTGCTCAATAGCGGCAAGACGGCATTGCTGCCGCGTCTAAAGGCAGTGCGTGCGCTGGCCCGGCAACGTTCGCTGAGCGAAGCCGATGAATTGCTCGTCGTGGCGCTGGCGGCCGCTGCGGTCTGGGGCGAAGGCGGTATTGCCGACACCGCGCTCGCCGACGTCGGCGTGGTCATCGGCGGGTTGTTTCCGTCCTACACCGGCGGTCCGTTCAATTACCTGCGGCAGTCCGGGGTGGAGAACGTGCGACGCCGTGCCGCAGCCGCTACGGCAGCAAACGCGGATTTGTTTGCGCTGCCCGCCGCGCTGACCGATTTTTTTGCCAAGCTAGGCCATAACTGAGGATGGTCGTCGAGCGTCGAAGGCAAGCAAGTTTTCGACGCCGCGACCGGGTTTCGAGTAAGTAACCGACAATCTGACTGATCATCACCGCTAACTCCATGAATGCCGCCAAGTCGGATGTATTGAAGGAGGACGGTCCGGCCTCCAATGGTGAGACGCCGACGATCCACAAGCGGGACGTCAAACTGGGCTACCTCATTCACGATGTGTCGAGGTTGCGTCGCAATGTCTTCGATCAGCTGATGAAGCCGCTCGGCGTCACGCGTTCGCAGTGGTGGGTGCTGGCCTATCTGTCGCGCCACGACGGCATGATGCAGACGCGTCTGGCGGAGTTGCTCGATATCGGCAAGGCCAGCCTCGGCTCGCTGCTCGACCGTCTGGAATCCGGCGGATGGGTGGATCGTCGCCCCGATCCCGTCGATCGTCGGGCGAAGCGGGTTTTCCTGACCCAGAGCTCGAAACAGTTGTTGCAACGGATGACGGCAATGGAGCAGGTGTTCAACAGCCAGATACTGGGCGAGCTGTCCGAGGACGAACGGGATCAGTTGATCGCCTCGCTGAGCAAGGTAAAACAGAAACTGTCGCAGTTTGAATCGAATATAGATCCAGAGGCCGAATGATTCGCGTCCGGCGATGATCGGCGCCCCGCTTTACCGGTGAGCACGTTGCGTCGTTGCAATTGAATAAATAAAAAATACGGATTTCCCAGTACCCCCCCGATAGAAAGTGAGCCCGGTCGATGGTCAAATTCCTGAAATCGCTGTTCAAATCCAAACCCCAAAAAATTGTCGAGGTTCTGCCTTACGGGGCGCGCTTCGAGGTTCCCGGCGGACAGACGCTGCTCGAATCGGCGCTACAGCACGACGTGCCGTTTCCCCACAACTGTACGGTCGGTACCTGCGGTTCCTGCAAATGCCGCCTGAAGCAGGGCGAGGTCAAGGCCATCACCGATTTTGGTTACACGCTTTCCAAGCAAGAGCTTGACGCCGGATACATCCTGGCCTGCCAGGCCGTGCCGCGCGGCGACCTGACGGTCGTCGAAGTCGAGAGCGGAGCGCTGGACGTGCCGCCGCCGGAGAAGTTTATCGGCCGCATAGTCGCCACCGAGCCGCTTACCCACGACATTCTGAAAGTGACGCTCGAACTCGACCGGCCGGTGCGTTTCGTCGCCGGCCAGTATGCGAACATCAAAAGCCCGAATGTGCCGCGCGCACGCTGTTATTCGTTTGCCGATGCGCCGGAGCGCAAGGGGCGGAGCCTGGTTTCTTTCATGGTCCGCAAGGTTCCGGGCGGTGCATTTACCGAAGCCCTGTTCGACGGTCGCCTCGACGATCTGCAACTGGAAGTCGATGCGCCCCACGGCAGCTTCGGTTTGCGCTCAAGTGCGGCGCCGATGGTCTGCATCGCCGGCGGCAGCGGCCTTGCACCGCTGCTCAGCCTGCTTGAAGACGCGCGCAAGAGCCGCGTTCGCCGACGCTGCGTGCTGCTGTTTGGCGCCCGTACCCAGGCCGATCTTTATGCCCTCGACCAGATCAAGGCGATCGGCGGCGGGTGGCAGGATCAGTTCGAATTCGTCCCGGTACTCTCCGCGGAACCGGCCGACAGCGACTGGAACGGCGCGCGCGGCATGGTCACCGAATTCATCGCGCTGTCCCTGTCCAATGCCGACTGGGCGGGCATTGAAGGTTACTTGTGCGGCCCTCCCGGGATGATCGATGCGGCGATCGGCGTGATGACCGCACTGGGCGTTCGCCTTGAATCGATTCATTACGACAAATTTACCGATGAGAGTCACGCTGCTACCATGGCGTGAATTTGATAATTGCTGATTCGCGATCGCCGGATCAGCGGAAAACATGATGGAGTCGGCGATGTAGCCAGATTCCCCAAGATTTTTAGTTGCTTTGATGGAAAGATTGATTACTGCTTAAACCTGGGGCATCGTGTGCCCCTTAAAACAATCGAATAGGAGACAGGTATGACCGCTCAATCAGCTGCAAGTGTTACCGCGCGCGCCGCAGTACTCCGCGAGACCGGCGGAAAATTCAAAATCGAAGACGTCACGGTTGCGCCACCGCGCGCAGACGAGGTGCTGGTGCGCATGGTGGGGGTCGGTGTGTGTCATACCGATATGGTTTGTCGCGACGGATTTCCGATTCCTTTGCCCATGGTGCTCGGTCATGAAGGTTCGGGCGTAGTCGAAGCCGTCGGCGAGAATGTGAAACGCGTGAAACCGGGCGACCATGTCGTTCTTTCTTTCAATTCATGCGGCCAATGCCCCAGTTGTACCGATCATCATCCGGCGACCTGCACGCAATTCCTCGGAATGAACTTTGCTGGCGTTCGTTTGAACGATGGCTCAACGCCGCTGTCGCAGGACGGCAAGCCGGTGCACTCGATCTTCTTCGGCCAGTCGTCGTTCGCCACCTATGCGATCGCGCGCGAAATCAATACCGTTCCCGTGCCCAAGAACGTACCCCTGGAAATTCTCGGCCCCCTGGGTTGCGGCATTCAGACCGGTGCCGGCGCCGCAATCAATTCTATGAAGGTCGGGCCGAAGGACAGTATCGTCGTGTTCGGTGGTGGCTCGGTGGGCCTCAGTGCAGTGATGGGTGCCAAGGCGATGGATGCGAAGACCATCATCGTGGTGGAACCCAATGCCGAGCGCCGCGCGTTAGCCAAGCAACTCGGTGCGACTCACGCGTTCGATCCACGCGACGGAAGCGATGTCGTTGCCGCGATCAAGGAAGCCACCGGCGGTGGCGTGCGTTATGCAATCGATACCACGGGTATTCCCCCAGTCATCAAGCAGGCGCTGGATTCGGTCGCCCCCGGAGGAAAACTGGGCCTCATCGGCATGTCTCCGCCCGATGCGGCAATTCCCGCGACGTTGATGGATCTGGCGATCAAGAGTGTGACATTGCAGCCCATCATCGAAGGCGATGCCGACCCGCAAGCATTCATTCCCAAGATGATCGAACTTTACCAAGCCGGGAAATTCCCCTTCGACAAGCTGATCACCAAATTCCCCTTCGATCAGATCAACGAGGCTTCCCACGCATCGGAGACCGGCGCGGCGATCAAGCCGGTGCTCGTGTTCTAAGACCGCATTTCGTTTGCAGCAAAAAAGCCCGCGAATCGATTCGCGGGCTTTTTTATGGTGCGCCCGAAAATGGCTGGGGGCGTTTCTTCTCTGCGGCCTAGCGGGCCAGTAGTTGCAGGCGCTTGGCTTTGGCCAGCGCCGCCGAGCGGGTCTTCACCGCCAGCTTGGCGTACAGGTTGTGCAGATGCCATTTAACGGTGGCGATGGTCAGGTTCAGACGATCGGCGATTTCCTGATTCGACAGGCCAGCCTCCAGCAACTGAAGGAATTCGAGTTCGCGGCAGGTCGGCGTGTCCACGCAATCGCATTCGACAGTCGGCTCCGCTGCGGTGTAGGGCAGTGCTTCCGGGGGGGCGCCGATGTTGCGCTTGATGTCCTCAAACAGTCCTATTTCCTCTGCGGTCACGAAAATCCACGATTTGCGCGGCACCGTCGCGACGATCGAGCGAATCACTTCCGCATATTCGGCGAAAGGGTGGCGCAGGCTGCGTCGTGCGGCGACGTTGATGGCACGTGAAATTGCGCGCGAGGCGTGATTCGAGTGGCCCGACATCATCAGGATCTGTGCTTTGACCAGATGCAGCCTTACCTGCCAGGGTGCGCAGGAGGCTTTCAGCGCCAGCGTCAATTCCGTCTCGGCCAGCGACATCGCGGGACCGAAGTTGCGTTGCGCGATCAACATGGCCAGCCGTGCCGAGACGGTGGAGTGATCCAGGCTGAGCAGATCCGGAATTCCTGCTTCCGCGCGTCGCGAGGACAGCTTGGCTTCCATGTCGAAACGTTTGCTCCATTCGATGGCGGCCTCGAATTTGCCGAGCTGGACCATCCGCACCAGCACGTCGCAGCTGAACAGTAATTGCAGGCGCGGCGGAAAGCCTGCGGCCAGCAGCGCGAGCTTCTTCGGTGCGAATGGCGAATCGAGTGCTCCGTCCCAGAGCCGCGTGGCGACTTCCAGCCCAATCTTGGTTGTCTCGACGAAACCGTGCGTTTCGACTTGATCGAGCCCGGTACGCACCAGATGGGCTGCACGATCGGTCTCGCCCAGTTCCAGCGCCACTTTGGCTTCCAGAATCTCCAGCGTCGACACGATGTTGGCATTGGCGCCCAGCGCGTAACGTGCCCGTTCCAGGGCATCCATGACGACGCTGCGGGCGAGCACGAATTCTCCTTGCTCGACGTCGATCAAGGCTTCGAGGCAGGCAACCCATGCCAGACCGTACTCGCTGCCGGTGCGCAGCATTGCCGTTCTTGCCCTCATTACGCTGCGCCGTGCGGTCGGAAAGTCCAGATCTGCAATCGCGGTCATGGTGAAGGCGCAGGCCACCGAGGCGTTGGCAAACGGATCGATCGAATCTTCGTGGGCTTGCAGCGCGGCACCATAAGCGCGCGCTTCGTCGACTCGATCGAGGGCGCAGAGAATTGAGGTGCGCAGGGCCTGTAGATGCAGATGCGCCGCACTCGGTATCTGCTCCGGCGCCGTCTGGGCCAGCTCCGCACTGGCTGACTTCAATATGGCGAATGCCTTTTCATAGCGGCGGGCGAACATCAGCGCCCACATGTACCAGAGCCTCGTTTCGTCCTTGATCGGCGCGGCGATAGCGAGCGCCTGCTCATACCACTCGATAAAAGTGGTGTGCTGGCCGAGATCGCGCACCAGCGTTTGCGCGGCGGCAGCCAGAACCGCTCCTGCTGTATTGCCGTCGCCTGCGCTGACCGCATAGTCGATCGCGTCGTGCCAGCGGCCGGCACGGTGGCACCATTCCGCTGCACGTACCAGGATTGCCTGCCATTCCTTTGCCGCCACGCGCTGGCAGGCCTCTGCGGCCAAGTATTTGCGGAGCAGCGGGTGGATGCGGAACCAGCCGTTCTCCGCAGGGAAGATCAGAGCGTTGTGCCGAGTCAGCGAGGCGAGGCGGGCGGCGGTCTGCGTGTCGCCTAGGGCGTATTGGCAGAGTTCGGGGCAAAAACTGCGAAATGCGGCGAGGCGGTGGATGAACTCGGTGTCGGTCGGATCCAGGAACGCCAGCACGCGATCGGCGAACAATGCCGCCAAATCGCGATCGGTCCCGTCGAAAGTGGTCAGCGCATTTGCCAGATCCCCCTTCTCGGTCGCGGCAATGCGCAACAGGCGCACCGCGGCAGGCCAGCCCTCGGTGGTTCTCAGGATCGACTGTAGGTCGGTCTCACTGAGCGCGTAGGCGGTGTCATCCGGCATGGCAAACAGGCTGCGGATCTGCGTCGCGCTGAATTTGAGTTCATCGACGGAGACTTCCTTCATCAGGCCTTCCATTCGCGCCCGGCTTGCGCTGAACGCCGGCAGGGCGTTGCTGCCGACAGCAATCCTGACATTTGCGCCGCTGCGGAATACCAGATGGTCGAGCAGCGGGGCAAGCGTGGTGTCGGTCGCCGGATCGACGTAATCGAAGATCAGCAGGGTTTCTCCTGGCAGCGCATCGAGTGCCTCGACGATCGCTTCGATGCGGCTTTCGATGCGGCTGCGGACCGATCCGTTGTTTGTTCTGAGCGCATCTTCAAGCCTTCCGAGCGCGGTTTCGGCGCGGCTTGAAGAATCCTCCGGCGAGAACCACCAAGTGCGCACATGGCGTTTCAGCGACGCCCGGTGCAACTCGGCAAGAAATACCGTTTTGCCGTAACCCGCCGGGGCAACCGCCAGCAGGATCTTCGGCAGTGCAAGCGGATTGCGATAGCGCTTCGATGCCGGTGTTTCGATGGCTTCAAAGCCGAAGTGTGGTGGGTCCAGTCGGCTGCGGGCGCGCCGAGGCTCGGCCTGGAGATGCCGGCTTGGGAAAAACTGCACGACTTTCGGCTTGCTTTTCATACCAATAGCCCCGCTCCGTGATCGACGAAGGATGTGCATCGCCCGTTGCGTTCACGATCTCCGGACACGCATGCGGTCCGGAGTCGTCGTTCGGAAAAATTTGCTGCGCGCGGGTTCCTCCATTCGGGTTTGGCTCCGAGGTCAAAACCTTGTTTCCATCATTGTTTTTTCGCTCGATGGAAAACCGGAAATCCGCGCCATTCCTGGTTTTCCATCGCCAAGCGGAACGAATGCTGCCATTCCCTGTGAGCGGCAGGATTGACAAATATCAAGTGAGACCTAAAAGATTTTCGGCATCCTTCGCACACTGTCGAGCGCGTCCCCAACAAGGGTTAGGTTCATGCCCCAATCAGGTTCGCGAACCTCTCATCCGCAAGGGTGCGAGGGATGCCAAACGGAGAGTACGAATCCGTACAGCTAGCGATGCGCTCTACAGGCAGAACCTAACCTTCCAGGAGAGAACTCATGAGAGCCTTACGCGTACCCAGTACGAAGGATTATTTGCAGCCGGGCGCTGCTGTCTGGTCCCAGATCAAAGCGGCCGATGTACCGCTGATTGCGACGCCATTGGCGATGCAGCCGACGGAGTACATTCGCAAGTCATGGGAAGGGAAGGTATACGGCGAAGGCGCGAAAACGGTGAAAGTTGCGAGCGTACAT
>Ga0172380_10008551_pt1 | contig 11153 bp, 8 predicted proteins | sample Leawe162metaG_FD_119747 | JGI IMG/M metagenome (GOLD analysis project Ga0172380, IMG submission 119747) | Leachate microbial communities from a municipal landfill in Southern Ontario, Canada - Leachate well 162 metaG | ecosystem: Engineered > Solid waste > Landfill > Unclassified | place... | reverse complement strand
CTATCCAGGATTTACCACAGGATAAACAGGTAGCTATTGTATATCCCAGAATGAGTTTCTACATAACCAGCGTCGAAAGAGACATGGATAGAAAGCTCATATCTACAACCACTAACATAAAACAAAGTGGTGATACTTATAAGAAACAACTCGCCCCAGTTCCTTACAATATCAGTATAGATCTTTATGTTATAGGAAAAAATCAAGAGGATGTTTTCCAAATAGTAGAGAGAATACTTCCCAACTTTGTTCCTCAATACACAATCACTGCTTCGGTAGTTCCAGAGTTAGATCTAAGAGATGATATTCCTCTAGTATTAGACTCTAACAATTTCGACGATTCTTTTGATGGTCCATTTGATAAACTTAGAAGTATAGTTTGGATTCTTAGATTCACAGCCAAAGTAAACTTCTACGGAAATGTTACTACTCAAGGAATTATCAAAGAGGTTGATGTTGATCTGCTTGTACCACAAGGAGAAATAACAGACGAGTCAATGGCAGTAACACCTAGATCTGTGAGAATTACCACAGTCCCAGAACCTATTGATGCAATGCCACCAGATGATTTTGAATTTAATACAAGTATAACTGACTATGATGATGGTAAGAAACTTAACCCAGTAACAGGGGAAGACGAACCAGTAGAGTAGTATTTAATAATTTAGTATGAACAACGCAAAAAAACTTAAGAAAGCTATCCGCAATGATCTTGTCGATGGAATAGAAGAAGAAATTAAGAATGCTAAGTCTGAAGAAATGACTGAAGATCTTATGGGTTCTTTTGATTCCAAAGATGATTCAGAAGATGAAATTGAATCTCTGTCCCCATCCAACCTTCTAAATAAAGATTTTTTGATTGCTAGAAGTAATCTAAAAAAACTTAACAAGAGAGGGATGATTGCCTTTGATAATATAGTAAAAAAGATAAAAGCTGGAGAGATGCCTAGATCTGTAGAAGATGTATGTAATCTTATCAAGACTCTTGTTTCTACTAACAAAGAAATGATGAATCTTCACGAAGTAAAAGCCAGAATTGCAGATGGTAATAAAGGTGGTAAGAAGGGTGGAGATGATGAAGGTGAAGCTTCTGTTGATGGAGAAGGAAACCTAAGTACTGATTCTTCTACTCTCAGTAAAATGGTCAATAAAATGATCAAGAAAAGTGAAGAACAGAAAACCGGAGAGCAACCCATCAAAAAGAAAAAGAAGAAAATCCGGACTGAAGAATAATGGTTTTTAAAAAGGCTAAAAGACTTACCTTTGCTAAGAACGATAAGCTCCGGGACGCTGGGGCCAAGGTATCTATTAGCCCACAGAACTTTAGAAGGTATCTTAGAGCCAAGACCGACTTCTTATACTTCTGTAGAAAATTCGTAAAGATCCACTCTCTCGATGAAGGTATTATTAACTTCGTCCCTCGTAAGTTTCAGGAAGAAATTTACAATGCAATGGAAGAAGAAAGATTTCTTATTGCTAAAATTCCTAGACGATACGGAAAGACTGCTATAGTTATTGCTTACTTCTTATGGAAAGTAATTTTCAACGATCAAATTCTAGTTGGTATATTCGCTGATAAAGCTATCACTGCTAAAAAGATTTTGGGGATGATTCAACTCTCCTACGAAAATCTCCCAATGTGGATGCAGCAGGGGGTTAAAGAGTGGAGCAAAGAAAAGATCATTTTGGAAAATGGTTCACAGATAGATTGTGGTGCTACTACTGGTAACTCTGGAAGATCTGGTGGGTACAACTATCTTCTATTAGATGAGTTTGCTTTCGTACCTGTAAATTTACAAGAAGATTTCTATCGGGCCGTTTATCCGGTTATTACCTCTGGAGCAAAAACAAAGGTATTCATCATCTCCACACCAAAGGGGATGAATCTCTACTACAAAATCTGGAAAGATGCAGAGAGAAAGAAAAACGATTTCCGAGCTATCGAAGTCCATTGGTCTGCTCTTCCGGGTAGAGATGAAAAATGGAAACAGAAACAGGTCTCGAATATGGGACAAGACTCTTTCGATCAGGAGTTCGGTTGCGAGTTCTTGGGGTCTGCTGGTATCACTCTTGTTTCTTCAAGCAAACTCAAAAATATTCCTTTCACAGATCCAGTTAGAAAAGTCGGGGATCTGGAGATATTCATCGAACCACAGGAAGGACATACTTATGTTCTCCCGGCAGATACAGCCCAAGGTGTAGGTCTAGACTACTCCGCATTCTCGATCATAGACATAACAACAATGCCATATGTTCAAGTAGCAAAATATAAAAACAACACAATATCACAACTTGATTATCCAATAGAAATATATAGAGCAGGAAAACTATATAATAATGCTTATGTGTTTATAGAAATAAATGACGGAAAACAAGTTGGAGATCTATTATACTCAGAATTAGAATATGAAAACCAACTATTCACATATAGACGACATCAATCTATAGGACAGAAAGTAAGTCTAGAATATCTAAAAGGTGGTAATCCTGGACTACAAATGACTGCTAAAGTCAAAAAAGTAGCAACATCAAATCTAAAACCAATGATCGAAAACGATCAACTGATCATAAGCGACTTCGATACATTACTAGAATTAAACTCCTTCATACAAATAAGAAATGCTTGGATGGCAGAAGCAGGAGCACATGACGATCTAGTAATGGGATTATGTTTATTTGCTTGGTTAGCAATACAACCATTCTTTAAAGAACTATGTAATCAAAATATAAGAGAAAAACTAAAAGCAGAGAAAAATAGAAGTCAAGAATCTCAAGTAGATGCTCCTTTCATGCAAAATGGAATTAATGATCAATCAGAATATGAAGTATTTGATAATGCTGTATGGCACACAATAGGTTCGGATAAAGAACATCCAGTCGAAAGAGCATGGAGAGAAGCAGGAGTTCACAGGAAGGATAGAGGAATTTCATAACTAAATGTTACCTGAATAGGTACTTGGACTAAATAACTTCTGTACGAGTCATAGTATTCGATTACATTGTTTCTGAGGTCTATTTCCGCAGAAACTAATCTAAAGGTAAGTTTTAGACTTACCAAGTAAAGAACTTGAGGGAGAAAAAGAATGGGCTTTCTCGTTTCGCCTAGAATTAATATATCAGAAATCGATCTGAGCACAGTTATTCCTGCCGTTGCTACAACGGAAGGTGCTTTTGCTGGACTTTTCAAATGGGGGCCTCTTAATAAGAGAAGGCTCGTTGCTTCGGAATCAAAACTTGTCGAACTTTTTGGCAAGCCAGATAACAGTACATATGAACACTTTTTCTCTGCTGCTAATTATCTAGCATACTCGAATAAGTTACACTGTGTTCGAGTAGCCAAAGAAAGTCAGACAGAAGTTACTCTGACAAATAAATTGACGACTACTGCTGCATCTAATGTCATAACTGTTGCACATACATCTCACGGTCTTTCGACAGGTGCTGTAATCACAATTTCCGGATCAACTGGAACTTTGGATACTAACATCACTGCTGCTGAAATTAATGGTCGTCATACGATTACAGTACTCACTTCCGGAACATACACTTTCACAGTCACCAACAACGGTGCTGCTGGGGTAGTAAGTGGTGGTGGTGCTCTTGTATTTGGTACTGGGGATTTCGCTCTAAATTCTACTACTGAAAAGACTACTGGATCTGGAACTCCAGGCGAAGGTGTTCTGATCAAAAATGAAGATCACTACGATTCTAGTTTCTTGACAGGTGGTGGAGATGCTGGTTTGTGGGCAGCAAAGTATCCAGGCAGTCTAGGAAACTCTTTGAAAATATCGCTTTGCCCAAGTGCATCTGCATATTCTCAAACTCTAACAGGAACTTTGACTACTTCTGGAACAACTACTGTTACTGGAACTAGCACAGTTTTCACTACTCAACTTGTGGTTGGATCTATATTGGTTCACCCAACAACTGGTGAGGAAAGAAAAGTTACTGCTATAGCAAGTGCTACTTCATTAACAATCGCTTCTGTTTTCAGTACCAACTTGTCTACTTCGACTGTGGTTGCTAAATGGGAATACTATTCTGAGTTTGGTGTTGCCCCAGGAACAAGTCCATACGCACTTGCTCGTGGATGTGCCAATGATGAAGTTCACATAATCTTGTTAGATGAAGATGGACTTTTCACTGGTATCAGAAACCAAGTTCTCGAAAAATATGCTTTTGTATCCTTACATGGAACAGCAAAAACAGATCAAAATGACATCAATTATTACAAAGATGTCATTAACGAGAAGAGCAAATATATCTACTGGCTAGATAAGTTGACTGCTGGAACAAATTGGGGAGGTGTTGATGATGACGTTACTTTCACTAACGTAATCAAGAATTCAACTTTCTCATTTTCTGGTGGGCAAGATGGTAACACACTTGCTGTCGATGCTGACTACGAAAGAGGATTTGATCTCTTCAAGAAAGCTTCTGATGCAGATGTTTCCGTGATCGTTTCTGGACCAGCCAGTGCTGTTCTAAAAGAATATATCGTACAGAGTATTTGTGAAGTTAGAAAAGATTGCGTGGCCTGTCTATCTCCTAATAAGGCAAGTGTTGTTGATAATGCCGATGACGAAGTAGATGATATTTTGTCTCACTTTTCTTCGGTATCTGCTTCTTCATATGCGGTTGTAGATTCTGGTTGGGGATATCAATATGATCGTTACAATGCGGTCAAACGATGGATTCCTCTTAATGGTCACATAGCCGGACTTATGGCTCGTGTCGATACAGAAAGAGATCCTTGGTATTCACCAGCAGGTATAATCTACGGACACATTAAGAGTGTAGAGAAACTAGCATGGAATCCTGATGATGTTGTTAATGCAGATGCTTTGTACTTAGCTGGTATCAATCCAGTCATTAGTAAAGCAGGTCAGGGTGTTGTTCTTTGGGGGGATAAAACCTACCTCAACAGACCATCAGCTTTCGATAGAATCAACGTCAGAAGGTTGTTTATCGTCCTTGAAAAGTCGATTGCTACCGCCACTGATGTATTCCTTTTCCAACTTAACACTCCTACTACCAGAGCACGTTTTGTAGCCTTGGTTGAGCCGTTCTTGAGAGAAGTTAAGGGTCGAGAAGGTTTGACAGATTTCAGAGTTATTTGTGACGAAAGAAACAATACATCTGAAGTCATAGATCGAAATGAATTCAGAGGAGATATCTACCTGAAGCCAACCAGATCTATCAATTACATCCAACTAAATTTCATAGCAGTGAGAACTGGTGCGGAATTCAATGAGGTTGTACTTGGGCAAAGTCTGACGAATTTATAAGAGATAAATAAGAGTATACCCAAGCGAACGAATTAGATTCTAGGAGAAACGAATAAATGACATACAATCTTGAGGCTTTCAAAGCGAATGCAACAACATTCGGTGGGGCAAGAGCCAATAAATTCAACGTCATAGTGAACAACAAGATTGATCCATCTGGAGACGATAAGTTCAACTGGTCCTGTAAAGGGGCCGAACTTCCTGAAGCTCCACTGGGTCAAGTTCCTTTGTTCTTCAAAGGTCGTCCGATTCAACTTATTGGTGATAGACCAGCTTTCCCTAACTGGGTAGTTAGCGTTTATAACGACGAAGATTTCGTAGTTAAAAATGCCTTTGAAAGATGGAATTCGGCAATGAATTCTCACCAAGGGAACGTAATGAGTGGGATAGTTACACCTAATCCATACTCCTATAAATCTGATGCCATCATAACCCACACTTCGATGTTGAATGATATTCCTCTTAAAAAGGTAAAGATCGTCGGCATGTTTCCTGTTCGTGTTGGACAAGTTACTTTAGACTGGGAAACTACTAACCAAGTAGAAATCTTTGAAGTCGAATTCGCTTACGATTATTGGGTTTCTGAAGGCACAACAGACGGAATCTAATTCCTCGTTCCGGAAGAAATTACAATATGATTTGATCTAGGTATTTAATGGATATCAATTTTTTCGGGGCCTCATTCAGAGATGTATTTGGATTCACTCTTCCGGGGAATGGTGGAACATCGAAGCGACAAGATTACTCTCCATCAATCAGACAAAGCCGAAACATAAGCGATCTTCATAATTCACGAAGTCTATCTTTCGTAGCACCAGATCCACAAGATGGAGCCATGACCTATCAGTATGGTGCTGGTGGACAAATAGCTGCTGCATCATTTGATGATCTATATCAAACAGAAAATCAATTAATAACACATTATCGACACATGAGTTTATTTCCTGAATGTGATTCAGGAATAGATGATGTAATCAATGCTATGTTGGTATCTGAAGAAGATAAACCAATAGTAACTCTAAGATTAGAAAACTTAAAAGTATCTAGTGGTCTAAGAGATAAAATAAGAGATGAATTTTATTATATACAAAGACTACTAAACTTTAAATATTTCTACTACGAACTAGCTAGAAGATCATATATTGATGGAAGAATGTATCATCATATAATGATCGATAAAGAAAATCCTAAAGCTGGAATAACAGAACTTAGATATGTAGATCCTAGACAGATCAGAAAAGTTCGTGGTGTAGAAAAGATTATAGATGCCAGAACTGGTTTACCAGTAGTTGCTGATGTTAAGGAATTCTATCTCTATAATCCAATGGGAGTTCTGGCCCCAACTGCAATGCAGGGTATTCCTATAGCAGTAGATTCCATTTCCTTTGTTAATTCTGGAATTCTCAATAAGGATTCCACAATGATCCTTTCCCATCTCCATAAGGCTATCAAGCCTCTAAATCAGCTTAAGATCATGGAAGATGCTTGTGTCATCTATCGTATGACTCGTGCTCCGGAAAGAAGAGTATTCTATGTTGATGTAGGAAATCTGCCTACTAACAGAGCAGAAGCTTATGTAAAAGATCTGATGAACCGATTTAAAAACCGATTGGTTTATAATGCCAATACCGGGGAAGTCGGAGATGACAGACGATATCTAGCTATGCAGGAAGACTTCTGGCTACCACGAAGAGAAGGTGGAAAAGGTACAGAAGTAGATACTCTCCAAGGTGGAGAAAATCTAGGTAAAATGGATGATGTCGATTATTACCTAAGACAACTATACAAATCACTAAATGTACCTATATCAAGACTAGATCCGAACTCAGGATTTAATCTTGGTAGATCTGCTGAAATAACAAGAGATGAAATAAAATTCACAAAATTCATATTTAGATTAAGATCTAAGTTTTCTGAAGTATTCAACAATCCACTACGAGTACAACTAATACTAAAAGGATTAGCAAGCGAAGCTGGATGGAAAGATATAAAAGAACAAATATCATATGACTATCTATCTGACTCATACTTTGCAGAATTAAAAGATGCAGAGATCATGAGAGAAAGAATAGACATAGCAGAAAAAGCAGATGGATTTGTTGGAAGATACTTCTCAAGAACAGAAGTAAGAAAGAAGATACTAAGACAATCTGATGAAGACATAATGAGAAATGAAAAAGAGATCAGAGAAGAAGGTGTTTCTGGTATGTTCTCAGTAAGATCTGGAAAAGTAGTTTCTGATACAGGCAAACCTAAGAATACAAAATCTGATGATACAGAGGATTCTGAGGAAAACATTGATGACAAATTCCCTGGAAATGCTTCCCAGGACGATGACTCTACTAAATATAGTCATGACGACTCTTTATCTGACGAGGGAAAAGTAAGTTCCAAGAAAACTCGATCTGTAAAGAAGAAACCTACAAATATAACTAGAAGAGTTAGAGTAGGAAAACTTGAACTAGCTTCAGTGAATTAGGAGATTCCAAGGATGAAAGATACTACATCTGGCAAACATATTAAAACAGCAAAGTCATATCTCTTTGAGATGGTGAGTCATGTTTTGTCCGGAAAAACATCACTAGCTAAGGAGTCTTTCGATAAGGCTCTTCATGCTAAAGCTGCTTCACTGACCAGACAAGAAAAGACTCGAATGGCAAATGTCATTTTCTCAGAGTCGTATCTTCCACGATCTGAAGCTTCTGCCAAAGAAGATGAAGTAGATTCCAAAGAAATCATGTACAACCAATTAGTGGTTAGGGACCATGACCTCTACGAAAGAGAAAAGAATCACATGCCAGAATGGATGCAGGATTCTGATGCTGACGGAACCGAAATTGATCCTATCAAGGAAAGAGACGCAATCAATCTAACATCTAAATTTCACTCTGTTGAATTTACTACGGACACATAATGAAGTTAATTCGGGAAACATCTTACGATGTTGAAATCCTAGAAGAAGCCAAAGATGGTGAAAAGAACCTTTATATTGAAGGTATTTTCATGCAAGCCGATCTTAAAAACGGCAACGGTAGGATCTACCCTTTACCTGTCCTAGAAACTGCTACCCAAAAATATAGAGTAGAGAAGATCGAAAAAGGATCTTCATGGGGAGAATTAGATCACCCAGAATCTCCAACTGTTCTTCTAAAGAACGCATCTCACAGAATCACATCAATCAGACAAGAAGGATCAAACTTCATTGGTAAGGCCCTTGTCCTAGACACAACACACGGAAGACAAGTTAAAGGTCTTTTGAAAGGTGGTGGAGTTTTGGCTGTTTCTACTCGCGGTCTCGGTGAGACTATCGAAGAAAATGGTCTTAGTATAATCCAAGCCGGATTCAATCTTTGTACAACTGACATTGTATCAGATCCTTCTGCTCCTAGTGCTTTCGTAAAAGGAATCCTAGAAGGTAGAGATTGGTATTGTGACAATGGAGTTTTCCACGCAAAACAAATCGACGAGCTAAGAAAAGAAATCAAAGCTTCCCCAAATCCAACCAACCTAAAGTCCGTCATAGAAAATATGACCAAGTTCAATATCGAAATCGGCGGTCGTAAGTAAATTCCACTTACTGAGAGCTACTAACAGCTACTGCTGTCTACTGGAATATTGTCATGACTAAATAGATTTGTAGGCCAGGGACGTATGTTCCTAGCTCGACAACCTACGTTCTCGGAAAAGGAATGTAGGTACTTCGTGCTGTTGGAAGGCCCCAACAAACTAAATAACCAAGTAGATAAGAATATCTAACGATTTTAAGTTTGGAGAACATTAAATGAAACGAACAACCAAGAATGGAAAAGTTCTAGTAGAAAAGAAAGAACTTGATGAAGGCGTAGAAGATCTCAAAAAGAAAGATGCTGTCAAAGAAGCTAAAGAAGACAACGATGAAGATGAAGAACTCGACGAAGGCGAAGAGCTTGATGAAAGTGCCATCACAGAAGGTGATGATGAAGACGAAGAAGATGTGAAAAATGAGTCTGAACTTTTTGATCCAGATCTAAATGCTGATGCTGAAAATAGCAGACTAAAACTTCTTCCGGAAGATGATGCTGCTGACGCTTCTGTTTTGGAAAAGCTAAACGAAGGTTTGGAAGATCCTAAACTGAAAGAAGAAAGTTTCTCCTCAATCAAAGAACAATTTTTAAAGCTTTTTGAAGGCGAGAGCTTCACTAAGGAATTCAAAGAAACAGTCGCAGTTTCTTTTGATGCTGCTGTTGGTCTTGGTGCTAAGTTGAAACTCGAAGCAGTTACTAAAAATGCTTTGAACATTATCAAAGAAGAAAGACTCAAAGGTAGAGAAAAGATTGTTGAAGCCTGTGATCGTTTGATGAACCGCTTTGCAAATATGTGGTTTAAGGAAAACAGAATTGCAGTAGTTGATGGTGTCACTGTCGAATTGGCAGAAGGCGCAGTCAAGTCAACTAAGAACTTCTTATCGAAGTTCAATGTTAAGGTTCCTCGTTCACGCGAAAACCTTGTCGAGAAATTGTCCCTTACTAACGGACAAATCCGTAAGCAACTCGACGAGTCTTTGAATCGTGAATTGGAATTGAAAGAGCGATTAGATGACATCCAAAAGAAGGGTGTATCCAAAGAAATCGCGGAAAATATGTCTGGTACTGATAAAGAAAAATTCGAGCTTCTGGCTGAACAGATCAAGTTCGATGATGAAAAATCGTATCGGACTAAGTTGGTAGGTATTAAGGAAGGTTTGTTCACACCAGCAAAGAAAGAAGCAGAAGATTTTGCTTCCAAAATGTTGGTAACGGAAAAAACAGATCCAGAAAAGAAAGCTGAATCTGCACCTTCCGCAAATGGCAATGCTGCATACCTGACGCTTTAATAGTGTCAAGGGACAGCTTAGTTCGGTAAACACAAAATAACATTAGGAGAATATAAATGTTTGAACTTTTAAAACCCGAAACCGAGAGGAAATGGGGACCAGTTCTCGATAGTGAGAAGTTCCCAAAAATCAAGGATCGTTATCGTAGGGCGGTAACAGGCGTAGTTCTAGAAATGTCTGAAAAGGCATTCTTAGCTGAAGGTGGTGGTGTCATCAAATTCAGTGAAAAAGCTGACAACAGTGGAAATGAGTACCAAAGAGTACTTAATGAGCACAATGAATTTGCAAAACAGAAGCAAAAGCTATTAGCTGAAGCTGCTGCTGCAAACTCTTCTGGTGCTTACCCTGCTGAATCAGGATTAAAAGGTCCAGAACCAGTTCTGATTCCTTTGCTAAGACAAGCTGTACCACAAATGATTGCTTTCGATGTAGTTGGTGTACAACCATTGAATGCTTCTGTTGGTTTGATCTTCGCAATGAGATCGAGAGCAACAAGTCGTGCTGGTGCTGAAATATTGTTCCCAGAAGCGGATACACGGTTTGCTACCGATGTTCCTTCTGATGCTGGAGCAGGTTTCACTGCAACCAATCCTGCAACACAAGCTGATGCTGATGCTTACAAAGCTCATGCTGCAATGTCAACAGCCGAGGGTGAAGCTCTTGGAACTGGTGGTGGTGCTGCTGAGTTCTCTGAGATCGCTTTCACGATTGATAAAGTCACCGTGAACGCTAAGACCAGAGGTTTGAAAGCGCAATACACTAACGAACTTCAACAAGATATGATGACCGGACACGGCATCGACGCTCGTGCGATCTTGATGGAAATCTTAGTTCAAGAATTGCTTTTTGAACAAAACAGAGAAGTCATCCGTACATTGCACAACAATGCTAAGGCTGGTGCTCAAGTCAACACTACAACTGCTGGTATCTTCGATTTAGATACTGATAGTGATGGTCGTTGGATGGAAGAAAGATTTAAAGGTCTTCAATTCCAAATTGAACGCGAAGCTAAT
>Ga0172380_10008550_pt1 | contig 11153 bp, 10 predicted proteins | sample Leawe162metaG_FD_119747 | JGI IMG/M metagenome (GOLD analysis project Ga0172380, IMG submission 119747) | Leachate microbial communities from a municipal landfill in Southern Ontario, Canada - Leachate well 162 metaG | ecosystem: Engineered > Solid waste > Landfill > Unclassified | place... | reverse complement strand
CTTAAAAATTAAAAAAAAGATTAAAATATAAAAAAAAGGAGGAGAGAAAGATGAAAAGCCGGATTTTTCTTGGTTTGATAGTGTTTTTTGCTATCTTTTTGATGTGCTTTCTGCCCTGTTCCGCTTATTATGATTTTCTTTCTCCAGAATGCAATGCTTATTTAGAGGAATTGAAAGAAAAATATAGCGAGAAAGAAACCGTTGAAAAAGGATTTATTTGGACGGTAATTTTGCCCAAGAATGACGGGGTAGAAACGAAAGAAATACAAGAAGCAGTTTATAATGAGGAAACAGGGAAATTTGAAGCAATTTATACATTTACTGAAATAACGATTATAAATCCTAAAGGGTGGATAAAAGTGACATGGGGAGTTGCAGTTAATCTCCATCCGTATGATGTGCCAAGGATTAAGGTAAGATATCAATAACAGATGAATAATGAATAAGTTTTGCCAGCTTAGGAGCAGAGAATCCCTTAATTTTCTGCTCCTTTTTATTTACTTAAATTTGACTTGACAACAGTTAAATAAGAGTTAAAATTAATACATAAGGTCAATATATTAAAATAAATACAAAAATATGAATATTGATAAAAAATATATTATCATTTTTGGGACATTGATTCTTTTATTAGTAATTATTACAGGAGGGATTACTTATTATAAGGAAAGAACAGATTTAGTAAAACAAGATGAGTATTTTTCTGCCCCAATTCCTGAAGATAAAGAATATGAAATTTGGTGCTATGATTATGATGATCAATGGAAAGATTGTGCCGAAGGGGCAACTTTTTGGCCAAAGCAATTAGTTTCTATAAGCGTAAACCTTGAAAAATTTGATAATATTCCTTATGATCCATATTATCTCTGTTGGTATTCTGATTTAAGTAAGATGGGAATGCGTTGTCATTCTCGACCTGCCTCTACTTTGGGAGGGCTTGTTTTGTCAGAAGAAGTAGTTCCTGAAGGCAAACAAGTATTTACTCTAATTAAAATTTCTGTTTATCCTGATAGTAATTTTGAAGAGGCAGAAGAAATAGTGATAATTGATTTAGAAGGTACGTTGATTAAATAATAAACTATAATTTTAAAAAATAATATAAAATTAACGTGAAATTTATTTATGAATAAAATAAAATATATTATATTAACTATTGGGTTATTGTTTTTTTTGGGGTTTTTAATTGCCCCAATGGAAACTTTTTCTTCCGGCGAAGTTCTAGATTACCGTTGTCATACTTGCAATTCTGCTGGTAAATGTACGGAGAATGTTTATAGCAAACCATGCTCTGATGATTGTTCGGGATGTCAAAAACATACATGCAAAATTTGTTCTGGAACAACTTGTAAATCTAAAACATTTGACAGCCCTTGTAGTAATAACTGCGAGACTGACTCCGGATGCGGTGCTGGCTCAACACAGGACTCTATGTCGTGCAAAGTATGTTCAGAAGGACAGTGTGTATCAAAAATGTTTCAAGGGCTTAATTGTACTGATGAATGTACTGGTGCAGAAAATTGCGGAGGCACTACCCCTACAACAGAAGAAGAAGATGATGGTCCAGGTTGGAGTTGCCAACCGCAAGGTAATTGTGCGTCAGGAACCTGTACAGGTAAGTGTGAGTATTTGAAGCATGGCGGTGACTATAGCACCGAGGAAAAGTGTGAAAAGAATTGTTGCTTCTGTTGTATTTGTAGAAATAGCTACAATATATTTGCCCCTGGAAAGGTTTGTCGTTGTGAAGGTTGTAAAAAAGGCTGTACTGGATGTAAAACTGATGCTGATTGTGAAAGCGGAGGAACTCCTCCAACAACACAAAAATACACCTGTTCTTCTGCAAGTGGTTGTATAGCTAGTGCAAGTGGTACCTATACTAGTTCTAATTGTGATAATAAATGTGTAAAACGTTGCGTTGGCAGTACTTGCCAATATAATGATAATACTGTAAATAAGACTTGTACTTCTAATGCTAATTGTGTTACAACTCCATCCTGTTCTGTTAAAGCCACAGCTAATCCAAATCCTATTCCTGAGGGACAGAATCAAGTTACGATTTCAGCTACTAATTTAAACCATACCTCTCTGAGTAAGTGTAATGTAAGTAATTATTCACTTCCTCATACTTTTACTCAAGATGCCTCTTCTAAAGCTTATACAGTTAAGTGCACTGGTAACTCTGGCTATGATGATTGTAGTAGTAAAATAACGGTTACCAAAGAAGGAGATAATGGAGATGATGATGGAGACGGAGATAATGGTAATGGTAATGGAGATGAAGATGAATATAGATGTCAGATTTTTAACTTCCAGGTTCCTCATCATGCTTGGATAGGTTATGATTCCTTGGCAAAGTGGACTACAAATAATGTTTGTACTTGGGCAGAGATCACCTGTAAATTAGATGATGGCAGTGATTGCGGAGATAAAGAAAACCTAAGTGGTGAAGTCCCTGTTGGTTTTAACCAAAAACAACAATTCCGAATCTTTGATGTAGGTATCTATCAATATCAATTAAAGGCCTGTGTGGATAAAAACAAAGAGGAAACATGTGTTATTTGGGAAGATGTTCTTGGTACTGGCCTTGATTACGTCCAAATCCAGGCTTTAAATCTTCCTATCTGGCAAGAAATCAATCCTGTCTTGCCTGATTAATTACATAGAAATATATAGAAATACATGGAAATACAATGGACAAAACACAGGAGAATTATTCTTCTGCATTTTAGTTATCCACAAAGAACTTGACATTAATTTTTTCTTTGCTATACTAAAGATGGTGTTATTTGAAAGCCGCAAGGTTTACAAATAACACCACTGCTGTCGTTTTTGGCTTGCCAAAGACGGCAGCATTTTTTATTCATAAATCAATGTTTAGAGGTTCAACCTCTAAACAGGTGAAATGGATAGGAATGGCAGAAACGATGGTTGTTGCAAAGCCGAGGTTTTAATATTTGCTTTGGAAATTGTTTCTGGTATGATATAAGTGTAGAAAATAAATATTTTTAATAGATGGGAGATTTATTTGTTGTTGCCACGCCGATTGGCAATCTGGAAGATATTTCTTTACGGGCCCTTCGGATTTTAAAAGAAGTTGATTTAATTTTGTGCGAAGACACGAGAGTAACTAAAAAATTATTAGCTCGTTATAATATTGGAACTCCTGTTATGAGCTATCACGAGCATTCACGGGTTAAAAAGATAAAGCAAATTCTGTTATTACTGCAACAAGATAAGAACTTGGCTTTAGTTTCTGATTCAGGGACTCCGGGCATTTCTGATCCCGGAAATAAATTGATTAGTTTTTTGAGCGAGGAAAGCGATTCCTTAAGAGATTTTAAAGTTATTCCGGTGCCGGGGTGCTCAGCTCTTTTGGCTCTTGCTTCTGTTTCTGGCTTGCCAATGGATAAATTCGTTTTTTTAGGATTTCCGCCAAACAAAAATAAAAGAAAGCGGTTTTTTGAAGAATTGTTTTATCAATTAAATAACTTTAAGCATCCGGTTATTTTCTATGAATCCCCACATCGAATCATCAAGACGTTAGAAGAAATTTATAATCGGTTTCAGGGTTTTGGTATGGATTGCCAGATAGTCATTGGTCGAGAAATGACAAAAAAATTTGAGACAATTTATCGGGGAAAGATAAAAGAAGTGATTGATAAAATAAAATATGATAAGATAAAAGGCGAGTTCACAGTGATAATTTATTTACCAAAAAAATAGTTGTATGGATAAAAAAATAGTAATCGGCGATGAGCTGGGCGAGAGATTGAGTCAAGAGCTTAATTTGCCATTCATTGATTTTGAAGATAAAGTTTTTGCTGATGGCGAAGTTCGGCCTCGTTTAGCCAAAGAAGAAAAAGCTGACGAAGCTATTTTAATTATTCAAAAGAAGCAAGGAGAAAATATCAATGCTTATTTGATAAAATATCTTTTATTGTTGAAGAAAATAAGGAGTTTTTCTCAAAAGACCATAGCTTTGATGCCTTACCTGCCTTATGCCCGGCAGGACTCAGTTTTTCGCGAAGGAGAACCGCTTTCTTCGCTTTACATAGCAGAATTAATAGAGAGAAACGCGGATGCCTTTGTTACCTGCAATATGCATGAGCATCGAAAAAAAATTGGGGATTTATTTAAAATTCCGGCTTATAACATTTTTCTTTTTGAGGATATGGTGGAGAAATTTAAAGAGTTTTCTCCTTCAACTTCGGTTGTTGTTGGCCCTGATAAGGAAGCTAATGCCTTTGTTGATAATTTCTGCAAGAATTTTCCGGCTTCCAAGCTGATTTTTGGAAAACAGAGGGATAGAGAAACAGGAAAAGTAGATTTTATTTATCCCCAAAATGCGGAAAAAATTTTGGAGGGCAAAGACGTTATCATAGTTGATGATATTGTTTCTACCGGCGGAACCATTTTGGAAGTAGCCAAAATAATAAAACAATTTCAGATTAAAACGATTAACTTTGCTTTTATTCATTCTATTTTTGGAGATGAAGTTATCAATCAATTAGCAGTAACTGGTCCTAAAAAAATCATATTTACCAATACTTTGGAAAACGTTCATTATGCCTTTGATATTGTTAAACCCTTGGCAAGGCATCTTTTGGAGAAACAAATGATTTGAAAAATTAATTAAGATGGAAAAAAAGAAAAAAAATTCTCGAAAAAATAATTCCCGAATAAATAGCACTTTCTTGCTAAAAGTGAAATATCTGGATATTAAAACTGGTTATCCTTGGATTGCCGTTATTCATGAGCAAGATGGCGAAACTTTTGGTATTCGACCGGGCGATAAAGTAGGTTTAAAATGGAAGAAGAAAGAGACAGAGATAACAGTGGACATAACAAGAAGCTTTGTTAAAAAAGGTGAAATAGGCCTTTTCCGCGATATTACCAATAGATATAAAATTAAAGAGGGTGAATTATTAGAGTTAAAACTTTCTGGACAGCCGGCCTCTATTAAAACAATCCATAAAAAATTGGATGGGGAGAGCGTGTCTTATCAAGAGGTTCGTGCCTTAGTGTCTGATATTTCCAAATTCAGGATTAGCGATTTAGAGTTAGCTTTTTTTATCGCTTCTGCTTTTGATGAGAGAAATTTTTCACGGGAAGAAATTTATTATTTGACCAAAGCCATTAGCGAAACCGGAGAGATGTTGAAATTTGGAGATTTAGTGGCTGATAAGCATTCAATTGGGGGAATTCCGGGAAATCGGATTACGCCGATAATAATTCCCATTGTTGCTAGTTATGGGGTGGTTATTCCCAAAACTTCTTCCCGAGCCATTACTTCAGCTGCCGGAACCGCAGATACAATGGAAGTTTTGGCCCCGGTTGGGTTTAATTCCAAGGAAATAAAAAAAATAGTTAAAAAAACAAATGCTTGCTTAATTTGGGGCGGCGCTTTAAGATTGGCGCCGGCTGATGATAGGTTTGTTGAAATCACCCGTCGTTTAGGCAGAGAACCTTATTCAAAAATGGTAGTCAGCATTATGTCTAAGCAGGTAGCAACTGGAGTTACTCATTTAATAATTGATATGCCTGTTGGCCCGACAGCAAAAATTCATAAAGAAAAAGACGTTTGTTTTGTAAAAGATTTGTTTCTTTATTTATCTCGACGTTTCCAGATGAAAATAGAAATTATAACAACAAAAGCAATGGGTCCTGTTGGCCGCGGCATTGGTCCTGCTTTAGAAGCCAGAGATGTAATGAGGGTATTACAACAAAAGGAGGAAAGACCAAAGGATTTGGAAGAAAAAGCTGTTTTATTTGCCGGTCATTTATTAGAATTAACCGGCAAAGCTAAAAAGAATAAAGGCCAAAAAATGGCTTGGGATTCCTTAAAATCAGGCAAAGCTTTAGAAAAAATGCGCGAAATTATAAAAGCTCAGGGAGGAGATTCTCGTATTGATTCCGAAAAAATAAAAATAGGAAAAGTTTTCTGGGAATTAAAATCAACAAAAGGAGGTTTAATTAAGACAGTCCATAACAAGAATTTAAATAAAATTTGTAGATTATTAGGCGCTCCTTCAACCAAAGAAGCTGGTATCTATCTTAACAAAACAGTCGGGGAAATAGTCAAGCCAAAAGAAGTTCTTTGCACTTTCTATACTAATAGCAATCAAAGGTTGGTTTTAGCAAAACATGCTTCGCAGGAATCAGAATTATACACAATAATAGAATAAGCCAAAAATAAATATCAAAGTCAATTTTAAATCAATTTTCAATTTTTAATTTTATTATCAATTTTCAATTTTCAATTTACAATTTACAATCAATTTTCAATTTACAATTTTAAAACAAATTCTAAATTCTTAATTCTTAATTCTAATTGTGGGTTTTAAGTTTTGAGTTATGGTTTTGAGTTTTGAGTTTTGAGATTTGAGTTATCATTATGTTTGTAATTTGGAATTTGGAATTTGTTTAGGATTTAGGGTTTAGAATTTAATCCTCTCTTTTGCCTTTTGACTTATTATCGTAGCTTATAAACTGTTAACAATGTTCTGGGTTTTTTACAAATCAAATTAATTAATTCAACATTTTTATGTTTTTATCAGTGCCTTTTGTTTTTCAAATCATTATTTTGTTGTTTTCAGTAATTATCCATGAAGTTTCTCATGGTTTGGCTGCTTTGCGGTTTGGAGATGATACAGCAGAGAAAATGGGGCGTTTAACTTTAAATCCATTGAAACATTTAGATCCTATTGGTTCAGTTTTTCTGCCGTTAATGTTGATGATTATGAATTCAGGATTTATTTTTGGCTGGGCAAAGCCAGTGCCTTATAACCCCTTAAAACTCAAAGACCCTCGTCGGGATACCGCTTTATTGGCTTTTGCCGGGCCTTTGGCTAACCTTTCTTTAGCTTTAATTTTTGGTTTGTTGATTAGAATTATAGGCGTTATCCCATTATTTGCCTCTCTGACGTCTTTCTTGATGTTTATAGTTTGGATTAATTTAATTTTAGCAGTTTTTAATTTGGTGCCGATTCCTCCGCTTGATGGTTCAAAGATATTATTTTATTTATTTCCTTCTCCTGAGCTTGAGATGACTCTTTCTCGCTATGGCATTATTCTTTTGCTCTTTTTTATTATGTTCGCCGGTAATATTATCTTGCCGTTAGTGATGATGTTGTTTTCTTTATTCACCGGTATCCCCCTGGGTTGATTGACACAAAATGCCTTATTTGTTAAACTGACAGCGTAGCTGTCATCCTGAGGCCGTTAGGCCGAAGGATCTCTGGACTTGTTCCAGGTACATTAATCTTTCATTTATTATGCCTACTCTCCATCAGTTGATTAAAAAAAAGAGAAAGCCTGTTGAAAAGAAGAGCAAATCAGTTGCTCTGTCTTTTTCTTTTAATGTGATTAAGAATAGACCGACTTACCATAATTCACCTTTTAAAAAAGGGGTCTGTTTAAAAGTTTTTACGACAACACCCAAAAAGCCGAATTCAGCTTTAAGAAAAGTTGCTCGAGTTAAATTGAGTAATGGAATGGAAGTTACCGCTTATATTCCCGGCGAGGGCCACAATCTTCAAGAACACTCAATTGTCTTGGTTAGAGGAGGAAGGGTTAAAGATTTACCCGGTGTTCGTTATCACATAGTCCGCGGCAAATATGACGCTGCTGGCGTTGAAGGAAGAAAACAACAACGAAGTAAATATGGAGCAAAGAAAGGAAAAGCTGAAAATTAAAAATTAATTAGAATTATGAGAAGAAAACATCGGAAAGAAAAACAATATGAAGAAGATTTAGTATATAAAAACGCTTTAGCAACGCGCTTTATTAACTATTTAATGAAAGATGGTAAAAAATCCACCGCTCAGAGAACTTTTTATAAAACAATGGAGATTATAAAAGAACAGACAAAACAAAATCCAATAGAGGTATTTAATTCAGCGGTTAAAAATGTATCCCCAGAATTAGAGGTTAAGACCCGTAGGATCGGCGGCGCTAATTATCAGGTGCCTCAAGTAGTGGCTGAACATCGAAAAATTACTTTAGCTTGCCGCTGGTTAATTAACGCTTCTCGGGAGAAAAAAGGAAAACCAATGGCTGAAAAGCTGGCAGAAGAATTAATTTTGGCTTCCAAAAATGAAGGCGCGGCAATCAAAAAGAAATTAGATATTCATCGAATAGCTGAATCTAATCGGGCCTTTGCTCGCTTTAGCTTTTAAAGGGTTTTATTTATAAAGGCGGGCTGAAAGCGAAGCCTAAGTTTGTGTTTTTAATTTCAATTGGCATGGACAAAATATATCCTAAAGAAAAAATAAGAGATATTGGTTTTATTGCTCACATTGATGCCGGAAAAACAACGACAACTGAGCGGGTTTTATTTTATACCGGGATAACTCATAAAATTGGAATCATTGATGAAGGAACAACTGTTATGGATTGGATGGAGCAGGAAAGAGAAAGGGGGGTAACTATTACTTCAGCGGCAACCACTTGTTTTTGGACTCCAACATATAGAGAAAAAGACCCTCGTTATGAACACCGTATCAATATTATTGATACCCCCGGGCATATTGATTTTACGGCAGAAGTTCAGAGATCTTTAAGGGTCCTTGACGGAGCAGTAGTGATTTTTGACGGAGTTGCCGGGGTAGAATCACAATCAGAAACAGTCTGGCGTCAGGCAGATAAATATAATGTACCGCGAATATGTTTTATCAATAAGATGGATCGGATGGGAGTTGACTTTGAAAAAGCGTTTAGATCTATTAAGGAGAGATTGACTCCCAATGCCTTGGCTATTAATATTCCTCTTGGCGCCGAAAGCAATTTTGAGGGAGTAATTGATTTAATTTTAATGAAAGCAGTTTATTTTGAGGGGGCCCAAGGCGAAATAGTGGTTGTAAAAGAGATTCCTTCTGAAATGAAAAACAAAACAGAAGAATACAGAAAAATTTTTATTGAGAAAATAATAGAACAAGACGAGGAAGTTTTAACAGAATATTTGGAAAAAGGCAAAGAACCAACAATTGATAAAATTCGGGAGATATTAAGAAAAGCAACAATAGCAGGAGAAATAATACCAGTTTTATGCGGCAGCTCTTTTAGAAATAAAGGGGTTCAATTGTTGCTTGATGCGATTGTAGAATATTTGCCTTCACCTTTGGACTTGCCTCCTGTTCAAGGTATTCATCCTAAAACCGGAGAAACTATTATTCGCTCGCCCAATGACGATGATCCTTTTGCGGCTTTGGTATTTAAAGTGGCTAGTGATCCTTATGTTGGAACTTTAACTTTCTTTCGTGTTTATTCAGGGATTTTTAAGAAAGGCAATTATCTTTTAAATGCGAGTAAGTCAAGCCAAGAGAGAATTGGCAGGCTTTTACAGATGCATGCTAACCGGCGCGAGGAGTTAGACGAGGTTAGGGCCGGCGATATCGCCGCAACTGTTGGTTTAAAAAATACCGGTACCGGGGATACTTTATGTGACCCCGCTAACCCCATAATTTTAGAACAAATTGAATTTCCAGAACCAGTTATTTCAATTAAGGTAGAGCCGCAAACAAAAGTTGACCAAGAAAAAATGTCATTGGTTTTAAAGAAACTGTCAGAGGAAGATCCTACGTTTAAGGCAAAAACTGATCAGGAAACATCAGAAACTATTATTTCAGGCATGGGTGAGTTTCATTTGGAAATTTTGGTGGACAGAATGAAAAGAGAATTTAATTTAAATGTTAAAACAGGCAAACCTCAAGTAGCTTATAAGGAGACAATAAGAAAAATAGTTGAAAGCGAAGGAAAATATATTAGGCAATCAGGGGGTAGGGGGCAATACGGGCATGTTTTATTGAGATTAGAGCCATTAGAGAGAGGTAGTGGGTTTGAATTTGTAGATGCCATTAAAGGAGGAACGATTCCCAAAGAATATATTCCGGCGGTAGAAAAGGGGGTAAAAGAAGCTTTAGAAAAAGGAATTTTAGCTGGTTATCCAGTCGCAGATGTAAAGGTGACTCTTTTTGACGGCTCTTTTCATGAAGTAGACTCTTCAGATTTCGCTTTTAAAATTGCTGGTTCAATGGCGTTTCAAAGCGGAGCTAAAAGAGCCGACCCAGTGCTTTTAGAGCCGATAATGAAATTAGAAGTTGTTATTCCGGAAAAATATTTAGGTGATATTACCGGAGATATAAGTTCTAAGAGAGGAAGTATTGAGAGCATAGAAGATCGGGGAATGATGAAAGTTATTACTGCCAAAGTGCCTTTGGCAGAAATGTTCGGCTTTGCTACTAAACTGCGTTCTTTAACTGAAGGCCGAGGGGTTTTTACGATGGAATTTGACCATTATAAAGAAGTGCCTTACAATATTGCTCAAGAAATTATCGGCAAAGTTGAGGTAAAATCAGAGGAAGAATAGTAAATGTGGTGTGGGGGTTGACATTAAATGAGTTATGCCTTAATATGGTAGATACAATATCAATAGCTCATAGCTCAAAACTCAGAGCTTAAAACTCAAAGGTCAAAGCTCAAAAATCAAAATTAAATTAAAATAATAAAATATAAAAATAATAAAATAAAAAAACATGGCAGAAAAAGAAAAGTTTGTTCGCAGCAAAATTCATATGAACGTGGGGACAATTGGTCATATTGATCATGGGAAAACCACTTTAACTGCTGCAATTTTGCACGCCCTTCATTTGAAAGGAATGGCAAAAAAAGACGGAAATGTAAATGAAATTGATAATGCTCCAGAAGAAAAAGCGCGGGGTATTACTATTAATGTTCATCATTCTGAGTACGAAACTGAAAAAAGGCATTATGCTCATATTGATTGCCCAGGGCATATTGATTACATCAAAAATATGATTACTGGCTCTGCTCAGATGGATGGCGCTATTTTAGTCGTCTCTGCTCCTGATGGGCCAATGCCTCAAACATTTGAACATATTCTTTTAGCGCGACAAGTCGGAGTTCCAGCAATGGTGGTTTTCTTAAATAAGGTTGATATGGTTCAGGATAAAGAACTGTTGGATTTAGTTGAAACAGAAGTCAGGGAATTATTAACAAAGCATGAATATGACGGGAAAAATGTGCCGATAATAAAAGGATCTGCCCTAAAAGCCCTTGAAGCTAAATCAGTTGATGACCCAAATATCAAGCCCATTTTTGACTTAATAGAAGCCATAGACACTTACTTTCCTGATCCT
>Ga0172380_10008549_pt1 | contig 11153 bp, 18 predicted proteins | sample Leawe162metaG_FD_119747 | JGI IMG/M metagenome (GOLD analysis project Ga0172380, IMG submission 119747) | Leachate microbial communities from a municipal landfill in Southern Ontario, Canada - Leachate well 162 metaG | ecosystem: Engineered > Solid waste > Landfill > Unclassified | place... | reverse complement strand
TCTGCCATAGTCGGGTATCTAATCCCCTGGGCAAGCGATTGATTCCCTAGGAATCTTTTGCCTTTGCGGGATTAGGTAAGTTAAGTAATGTTAAATATATTGATTCTAGGAATGCCCGTTGATACCACAAGCGAATACCAAAGCGCACAAAGCATACCACAAAGGCATTGAAGCTGCATTGTCTGGCCTGGGCAGGGATGCTAATCCATACGTGATCAGGAAATATATCGCATTGAGCAACTGGTGGAACATGGGATACCAATCCTGCTCAGACCCAATCCAACACACAGGAACAAAATGAACGAACTAATACAAATTCAACAATCCACGATTGGCAATGAGACTGTCCAAGCAGCAAACGCCAGGGAATTGCATAAAGTCCTGGAAGTAGCCAAGGATTTTTCAACCTGGATAAAGGCGCAGATTGATAGAGCTGATTTGGTTGAAAATGCTGATTATATCAAGCTCCCCCAAAAGGGCGAGGCTTCAACACTGGGGATGCAGGGCAAGGTTGAATATTTCTTGACCATAGACGCTGGCAAAAACATCGCCATGATGTCCGGGACTGCGAAAGGAAAGGAAGTACGAAAATACTTCATCCAATGCGAAAAGCAGTTAAAATTAATCAACACGCCACAAACCTACCTGGAAGCACTCAAGGCACTGATCATTGTTGAAGAAGAAAAAGAACAGCTTAAGATCGAGTTGGACAAATCAAAAGAATGGTACACCATCAAGCGCGTAGCAGACATGAATAACATTTCATGGAAAGCACTGTCATGGGTCAAACTTAAAGCTGCGGCAGTGATTGTCGGCCAGCCAACGGGTAAAATCTTCGATGCGAATTTTAGCCAAGTAAATACTTATTCCAAAGCCGCATTCCAATTGGCCTACCCGGAGTTGGTGTTATGAGCCCACAAACACCACGCGAAACACTAGCCTATGAACATGGCATAGAATACGCCAAAAACGGCATGGCACAGCACGATAACCCATATACCGATGAAGATCTACAGGGATGGTTTTTATGGGGACTTACGGATGGTTTAAAGCGGCTTGAGCAGGAATAAAAATCATGAGACAAAATGACAACTATGGGCCTTTGCCTAAAATTTCTATTTTAGATGGAGTTTATCCTACCATTCGTAATTTGCCTATAAGCGCAATTCCGACACTAACTAAACTGGAACTATTCGCAGCACTTGCCATGAGCGGATTATTAGCTAATCGTGGCCCCGACGAATGGATAGCTAGTGACGCAGAAACTCAAGCGATTAAACTTATAGAGCGTTTGGATTCAAAAAAAAACAGTAAAACATAATGGGATTCCTAACTGGCATCAAAATCATGAAACTAATACTATTCATCCTGGATTTTCTAATACCAAGATTTGTCACTGAAACCGTTTACTTTGTTTTTGATGAAGAGAGTGAGGAATATATACAAATAGATGATGAGGACGAATGGTTTGATGTTATTTGGGATATATCTTATCTGAAAGTATTCGGGTTTCAGTTTTTTGCGCATATTTCTTATGAATGGGATCCTGAGTCATAGCCTGCCAACGAATTATGTGTGGGCAGGCTATTTAAACGTTGTTTAATTAAGAATCTCTACGCTCTTCTTGCAATTCAGTATCAACGTTTCGAGAAATTTGTTCATCTCGTATAGCTTTACCAACCCACATATATGCTTCTTCTAGCTTGGTTAATGCCAATTCTTTCGCTCTCCCATCATACAGAACGTCAATATATCGATTAACTTCAATAAATATTTCTTTGAATTGAGCTTGTGCTATTGCAGCTTCATCGTCATATCTTACATAATCAAATCTATTCATCACTTTTGATACCTATTTTTTATTTGTTTTAAATAATTTTAAAAGTTTAATTAACCGTCTGAACGCATAGTTTCAATTCCCCTTCCAGTTCCATGAGAAGGAACGTCCGGCATGGCTTGTTCAGGCATAGCAGGGCCTGGAACTGGCTGCACAGGATTGGCTGGAAATCCAGGGGAAGTATTCTGCGGTATCTCCTGCATGGGTTCTTGCATTGGCTGCTGAGGCGCTTGTATCAACGGCGCTTCATTCTGATCGGTGCCACCAGCAGAGTAAAATATAGAATCCGCTATAGTCGTTATAGCCGGGTTAGTAGCCACCAATTGAGCTGCTTGAATGGCGCTAAACATTCCGCGTAAATAACTCTCAGCCTTCTTTGCTTTAAGTTCTTCAGACTGAGCACTCAGTTTAGCAATCTCAGCTTCTTTCAACGCCATTTCAAGTTCCACCATTTTTTGCTGATTGGCTTGCATTTCTTCATTCGGTTTTAACAAATCCTCGTAATTTGGTATCCTCAAGACCTGAAGCATGACCTTTAAAGCCGCGTTAATGTCCACCTTGTCCGGGTGCTTTTCCGCTAATTCAAGAGCAGCTTGTGCCTGCATAACACGCTGTGAATTGCTGATAATAGATGGGTCGGATACCGGCACTACGTCAATACGAGCATCAAAATCAGCCGGGAAAATATTCTGGTCTCCAGCTTGCGTATAGTACGGATAGCCGCCTTCAGGCAAATATTCAAAGTTAAGCCTAGCCAGAATCTTGAACTCATTACGGTGCGCCACATGCAGTCGCTTGTGAATGGCCGAGAAGGTCTTGCCGCCCTGCTCAATCAACGCTAGTGTAGTGCCTACCGGAGCGTTCGGGTTGGAATCGCCAGACATGATGTCGCCGCCAGCGAAAGTCTTGGCGGCATTGTCAAGATAACCCAATAGATTAAACAAAACAGCACTGGGTTCAGTGTAAGGGATGCGGTAAAACGCCTTAGACAATTCTTCAGAACTAGAATCAACCTCACGCCATTCTCCAGGAGATAAAGGCTTGTCACCACCTTTTATGCGGCTATCCCTTGTCCTATATCCTCCTTGCATGTTATCGAACGCTGCGGAGTCTAACAGCGCCCTTAATGAGCCAGTTGCAGAATTAGCCAGTCCACCAATCAGATGAAGCAATCCGTAACCGTAAAAACCCAGTCCAGGCATGAATCGGTAATGCGTGACATTGACCTTAGCATTCTTGACATCATCTTCAGGTAGCCAGTTACGTTGTATCCTCAACACTTCCTGATCGTCCCGGTCAATCCAGACGATATAAGGCAATGCTACGCCAGTCGGTATGCCGTCAGCATCTACATCTTCCATGCCCTTAATGTCCAGGTCAACATACATTTCCAGGATGGTGTTGTTATTATCATCGATGCCAATACTTTGCTTTCCTTCGGTACTGTCTATCTCAGTCTTTACCGCAGGATAATCAAACAACTCATTGGTGGCTTTAGTGAGTTTTTTCGGTTTCGCATAGTAACCCTGAGCAATTTTTTTCTTGACTGTATTGAATGGTTCCCGGTATCGGTGTGTGTAGCGAGGGGCTGAAGCCAAGTCAGTAGCGGAAAATGGGACAATGAAATCTGATGGCTCTATTAACCGTGAACAGAGTTTCCTGACCAGTGGATCATAATAGATTTTCTTGAAGCAAGATCCGGACAAAGGTAAGCGGAATAGCAGATTATCTTCTTCCTCAAACGCTCCAGGCATGTCTTCCGTGTACTGAAAATTCATGTAGTCTTCGACACGCTGCGCCTGTGCCAAACGTTCAGGTGTTTTTTCGCCAAGCACAATAGACTTTACCGGGCCTTCGGACGGCCACATTTCCGAGATTGCACGGCTTTGAAATTCGGTGACAGCCTTGGCTAACAACGGATGCACTACGGTACTGGCTCCATCAAAAGTAGCGCCACCAGATACTTTGTCTGAAACTCCAAGTAACCGGATGCCTTCAGACTCACGCTTTGACCAATCTGAGCGGGTTTCTTCATCAAATCTTACCCAGTTGCAGACGTTTTGTGCAAGGGCACTTAGTTCGGTTTTGTCAATAATATCTACCAGATTAGCGTAGTGTTCATTACTTTCAACAGGCTCTTCTTCCTGAGTATACGCTTTGTATAGCGCAAGTTCGTTAGGATCAAGTATTTGCTCGATAGGCTGGCCTTCCATTTCGGCCATTTTAGCGGCCTTTAGAATGAACTCTAAATCAGGCGGATCTTGTTCGAGTGTTGGTATGTCGTCTTGTTCTTCTTGGTACATCGTGTTGCCTCCCGGCAAGAATTGTTAGTTAAAATAATGTTTGCTAATTAATCATTCCTGTGATTCCCGTCTTTCCTGATCTTCAATATCATATTCATCGTATATAGTCTCTTACTAGGGTTTCCCAGTCTGTACCAAACATTCTATGTATAACAAACAAGTCATTCAGGTCTTTTGGTGAGCAATATTTACCGAATTTAAGTAGGTATTTGTTGTGATATAAATCGGGGATAGGGCACCCGAATCGGTAGTCTTGCTCACTTTTCTTTACGAAGAGCGTGCTACATATTTTTGTCATAAAAACTCGCGAATCAAGAAATAATCCGAATCGGAAAAACTGTCGTATAACTTGCGTTATGCGTCAGAGCCAGTATTCCCTATTGGATAATAATATTCAGGAAGAACTTCTACAGAACCATCAACTTCATTTGCTAAATCTAGCAATTCATTTATTGATACCTGTTGTGATTTTCCATATTTTTCATATATTAAAAGAGCTGCACGTCTTAGAGTATCTGGGTCATCATGTTGCATTTTTATTTTGCCTATGGTATAATGTTCATTAACACGGCCCGGTTCAGTTTAATTGCTGCTTCCGGGTTTTTTATGCCTAACAGTGCACTCAACCGGAGCGCGATTATAATCTTCATTCATTGTTAAAGTCCTTATAACTATGTTCAAGCAGTTTGTGTAGTTATGTAAATTAGACATCATCAAACTCTCGTATCAATAAATATTCATGGTCGCTTGCCCAGTGACAATTACCCACTAGCCGCATAACCCGTTCATCCATCTGTTCGCATTCAATACGAAGTTTTCTAGCCATCTTCCACGCATTAAGAAAGCTGGTGCTAGCTGCAACCACACTCCCTTCCTCGTATTTGTAACCGGCCTCGCAAATGTAAATTTTACTCATAATCAGTTCGTCTGTTCCAAATTTCTGCTAATAGTTGTGCGACATCATCCATTAACGAAAATTTTAATGGTGTTGTCATCCGACATAATGGATTGCTGCATTCAATAAACAATCCGCAGCCTAATCCTTCATTATTTTTCTGCTGATGTAATAGACCTTCCCCACCGCAATTTGCGCATGGTAATAAATCAGTAGTTGTATCTTTACCCATAAAATGATCTAACTTCGGTTTGTGCATCTTCTTCTTCCGCTTCTGATAACTTACGCTCTTCATAATGATCTTCGTGGTCATCATCGTGTTCACCTGCCCATTGGCCGGAACGCATGTAGATAAGTGCTTGCGTAATTGTATCCACAACGTCTTTACTTGGTGGCCCACCAGCCGGGAATATAGCAGCATAATCAGTCATGCCAAGTTTCTCAAGGCCATTCCCTAATGCCCATTCTCTCGCAGGTACATAAACAATTCCAGACTCAAGCATCGGACTCACAGAATGCGCCCTGCTGATCTTGTCCTCTCCACGTCCAGGCGTGTAAGCCGTTACCTTCCCAGGAGAAGCTCGTCTTAATTCCTGCACCAGCGTAATTCCAGTCGCCTTTTTTTCTATCAGATTTCTATCAGGCTTGTACTTCTTGTCAAACTCTTTCACCTTGGCACGTAATTCCTCAAAACCAATCCGACCATACCACATACCCAGTCCCATGATGCAGTAACGCTCTCGCTGTTCATGCCAGAATACGCCCCATCGAGTCATTGCGCTATAAGCTGCATTCTTGCTGTCGGCTTCACTGAACGCAGTATCCCATGAGTGAAATATGTGCGTACAAACAGGTAATGGCGCATCTTCAGGCCATATCCTCCACCAGTGCTTTTTCAGAATGCCGCCGCCTAATGGGGACGGCCTCTGTTGTAATTGCCCCGAAACTCCATGCTCCCCTAAGTCTTCTTCAAGACCCTGGACTGCTTCTTCGGTAAACCTTTGCGGGAATAACAGTTCGCCCTTTTTGGTGCGAGGGTCATTTAATTCAGGTCTGCCTAAGTCTTTTCCAGCGTTAAACGTAGAGTCGCCTTCGTAACGCATGGGAATGGACAGGTGCGTCCATTTTATTTTGCTCTTCTTGAGCAGATGGCCTGTGATGTCAAGGTGTGATAATCGCTGCATAACCAATATGAACCCGGATGTCGTCGGGTCATTGATACGAGTTGATAGGGTTTGATCCCAGGTGTCGTTGACATTCTGCCGGAGGATGTCGGAAAATGCGTGACGACTGTCAAGTAGGTCATCAAGCAGCACAAGATCCCCCCGAACCCCTGTTACACAAGCAGTTATGCCTTGACTCTGCCTAAGTCCACGCTTCTCATTAACAAACAGAGTCTTCTCATTCTGATCAACCTGTAACGCTAACGGCCAGTTTTTTTGATACCACTCACTCGTTACAATCTGCTTCATCCGAATGGAATCACGAGTCGCCAGCTTGTCAGCATTGGCTATCGCTAGGATGCGTATGTCAGGACGGGTACACCATATCCATGCCGGATACATCACCGATACAAGGACTGACTTCAAAGCTCCTGGCGGGATGTTAATAATCAACCGCTTGTTGGGCAATTCATTGTTATGGTAAGCCGCCAGATAACCGCATATCGTGTCTATATGCCAGTTGTATTGCAGCGTAGTTCCAGGCTCAATAATCGTCCATGCCCGTTTGAGGAAGTAAGCAAGGTCTTTCTCACAGCGCCTTTTATCTAATTCATCTTCTGCGGCTCTGTACTGTACAACTAATTGAGCTAACTCTTGCTTGTTCAAGAACGCTCCAAATAATGCCCACTACCGCCACATAAACCACAACTAGAACCATCGTACAAACCCTCACCAGAACCATCACATCGAGGACAAAAATCCTCAAATTCAGTCACATCATCCTCAATATCGGATTCGTCGTAAAGGGCAGTGTAGTCAATCATTTCAATCTGGATATTTGCCAGTGTTGCAGAACTCAACAAGATCAAGCAGCTTTAGTTCTTCAACCCAGTAATTAATCGCGTTGTCTGCCGATTTTAGTATTCTTAAATTCAGCTCGCTCTCTTTTATTATTGCCAATTTATCAGCTAAGATATAACTGATGTGTCTTAATATCGCTTCTCTGTTATCCATCATTTTTTAAAGTGTGTTAGTGTTTCAAAATCTCAACCTGAACAACTAGATTGAATAGGTAAAACCGGATGTGCAACCGATCACCATTTAATGGTTTAATATCGAGTTGGACAGTCGGGATAAGGTAAAGTAAGTCTTTGTGCAACGGGTATATCAAGATGTGCACGTTTTTCTGATTGTGCTTCTTTCTGTTTGGAACCATAATGTTCTCGGTATTAATTTGATGTAACAAGAGGGCCTTCAAACAAATGGTGCTGACCTGTACATAAAGTGCCTTGGTTCAGTGAATGACGTACTGAATTGGCTGACCCGCAAGCACGAATAAGAACACTGTTGAGCAGCCATTCTTTATTTACAAGCTGAACATCTTCAAGTGTCAATATAACTGCTTTAAAACGCTTCCCGGTCAGGCAATCCTTACTTGTATACTCAGTCACCGAATCATCTTCATTAATTGCAAACATTTAAACCTACCTTAATAATATTTATATCTAACAAGTTATTCAAGCCGACTTAGATGCGCAGCTTAATTCTATGATGTAATTGTCCGTTTATTATAGACAGAACGGGTAGCTGCCATCTGCTTGAGCCATTGGTTCATCAGTAGCGTACATTATAACATAGTTTTAGCAGTCGCTAAATGTAAGCAATTTTGGAAAATTTTTGAAAAATATTTTGGGGTTTGTAAATAGGGCGAGTTTATTTGAGAAACGGGGTTGATGTGTTCAGAAATAATTTATGAGTTGCGTATAAACAACAGTTTCTGGATTTTTGTAAAATATTTTTGAGGGTTATGAGGTTGCATGATAGATACAGGCTAAACCCCAATCTACCCACACATAAACGGTGGGTGGGGGTCGGCTAAAATGAGGCCGGGTGGGTATGGCTAGTCCTGGTTGTATTAGTTGTTGCTTATATTATAATAGAACAACATAGTAATGTTATAACATTCTAATACTATTCAGTCATATCCGAACCAGAACCATACATCATTGACCATGTACTGGGCCTGCATTATCGATGATATGAGATATTGACATACAGCGCATTGCAGCATATTACCACCAAACACGCCTAAATCAACCCATACAACCATACAGCCTATGTTGAGATCGTGCCTTAGAACGCATTGTCGATGTATCGAATCGCTACTATATTGAAGTTTTGGGCAAAAAGAAAGGGAAGTGCCGGTTATGACGCTTTCCCTGGGTGATTATTTTTTAGTCTGTTCGATTACTTCTGCTTGATTGTTTTGCTGGTTTTGCTGCTCTTGATGCACCTGCTTTATTTGCTGTGAGCCCTCAATTCGTGACATACTGAATTTTAAGCTGTTTAAATCGTTCGGCATCTTGTCAACTACCTGCATTACGTACCGAAGATGTTCTAAAATCATTGTGTCTATCATGTGTCCTCCTAATTCAAAGACTTCATTATACCACGTAATGGCTTGGCGTTATTTACATAAGAGATAACTAATATTCTTATGGTACATACCACCGAGTGTGTGTTATTATAAGTGAATGTAATGGTTGACATTAGCATTATATTGGTGTATCATTGAGACTCAATATTAATATTTAAATAGAGAGTAATATCTAATGAACATCGTTGACGCATGTAACAAACAAGAAATAAGCTTGGTATCAGCCATGCTTGAGAAGCGCTACCCAAAAGTATACTTAGATGTATGGCGTATAGGACTGAATCTATCGCTCAGAATAGGCGACTTGCTAGCTATCCGATACAAAGACCTCGACACCAAGAACCGCGCACTAACACTAAGGGAAGCTAAGACAGGAAAACTTAAGCACATCAGGCTTAATAGCGCAGCTCTTGAGATAATAGATAAGAGACGCAGGTTATACCCTAGCGATACATGGTTATTTCAAGCACACAACACTAGATCATCTGATCAACCCATTACACGCGGCTCTGTGAGCAGAGTATTTAAAGAAGCTGGCGACTGGCTTGGCCTAACGATAAACACGCACAGTATGCGTAAATCACGCGGCAAAGCTATGTTTGATGATGGCCTGCCGCTTGAGCTGATAGCCAAGACTTTGAATCACTCATCAACGACTGAAACGCTGCGTTACATTGGCATCACAAAAGAGCAAGTGCTACAGACTTTTGATGATTATCAGCTTTAATGAAACGGCCCTGGTTATCCGGGGCTTTTTTATGTCTAACGTAAAAAGCCCCTGAGTTGATGTGTTTTTTATGGTCCTCAAGACCGAGTGTTTACTTGGTTCGAGAGTCTAACGCCCCGTGTATTTTTGGACGCTGACAAAATACGTTAGATAGTTGTATCCGTAGGGTGAGAGGTTGAACTCAATTGTAATAATCATATTTGTGTGTCATTGCAAACTATTGATAAATAACGAATCACAAAATATCACTTCTCAGCGTCGATAAAACAGGCTATACAATCGTACCACCTACACCTGAAAAACGTCTTAAATCGCATCCTGGTGAGCTGTTTTTAGTCAAAACCCGTAAAAATCTAAACAAATGCGTGTTTTTTGAACATTCCTTTGTCTAAACCCGGTGTTTTCGAGCATTTTTACAAAAAAGTCCAGTCTCTCGCGAGGGTTGACTAGCATTTCCATCCCTATTTAATATGTGTTATTTGCTGATTGATCGCATGTTTGCTGCTGTTTCCAGTATTCCAGGCAACAAAAAACCGGCGCGAACCGGCTCTCTGTCTGTATTCTGTATGCTTACTCTGCATCTATGCTTGATAGTCTTAGTTGTATGCGTCTTAGTTCGTCTTGTAGCTCTGATTCGCTCATCCCTTGTACTATGCGTAGTGGGTTGTCTTTATCCCCGGCCAGTGTTAGTTTATCTAGTCCTAGCACTTTAGCTTTACCGGCTGTAGCTGCTACCATGGCGCTTGCATTATCGTTTAATCTTGCTACTTCCCTGGCCTCTTCATACTCGTTTATGATGTCATCTGCTGTTAGCATTGTGCTTTCTCTTAGTTCTTGTATCCTTTTGGCCACCTTTGGGTTTTTTAATAGCAGGCAGGCTTCAGTCCAAATTGTTTCAGGCTTCATGTTCTGTGCGTTGTAGCAGTCTCTATATGCTTGAGATGCGTTTCCTTCTTTAAACCACTCTAGCGCAAACCGCTCTTGTTTTAGTGTCGGCTTTTCGTACACTTAGCCATCCAATCCATGTGGATCATCTTGATGGATTACCGCAGACAATCTATTATATTCATCTACATCAGCAGGATCAAAATTAGTGCAGTCACATAAAGCACAGAAAACCGAATTCCAGTCATGCGCGTGCTTAAAATGTCCGCATTTGCACTCTAAAACTAGCATTGCATTTCTAGCGTCACGATACTCCATTTTACTTATCCTATGTTCATATAGTTATGCGTCGTCAGATATAGCTATAAATTCATCGATATACGCATCAACCAGTTTTGCAAAGTCTTTTGCCTCTGCAAAACTTTTGCATGACGTAGCCAGAGCTAATCCATGCGGAAATTGGTTTGTCTCAAATGGGCATAGCCGAACGTAATGGATGAGCTCTCCATGTTCTGATGTCCCGTAAACCGCTGTGTATTTTCCTCGAAAAGCCATAATGTGTCTATCCTATTCAATTAAATCAAACTTCATGGTATCTCCAATATGAAGATTGGAACGCCTTTACGGCCATGTCCTAGTCATCCATCACTAATAATAGTGATTCGACATTAACTATAGATAATACGCCATAGCTATTAACTGTAATCGCTATATAAACGCTATCTGCGTCCCGATCAATTAATACTATCTCTGACTGGGTGCCGTCTTCTTCCAAAATTTTACGTCCAATTAGATTAGTTTGCATTATAGCCCCTGCGTGCTTAAGGTGATGTCAACAAGTGGTAACACATAGACTGCCCCGAATACATCTTCTAGTGCCACTGTAGGCTCTTTATCTATGTCCAG
>Ga0172380_10008548_pt1 | contig 11154 bp, 13 predicted proteins | sample Leawe162metaG_FD_119747 | JGI IMG/M metagenome (GOLD analysis project Ga0172380, IMG submission 119747) | Leachate microbial communities from a municipal landfill in Southern Ontario, Canada - Leachate well 162 metaG | ecosystem: Engineered > Solid waste > Landfill > Unclassified | place... | reverse complement strand
GATTATGACACCGGTGACTACACAATTGTCTTTAATCAAATTCCTGCGGCTACTACTTATGTAGTTTCATCTTGCTATACCTATACAGCAGCACAACCTACGATGATTCTCTTTTATGATACTCAACTCATTCTTAGACCCGTGCCTGATAAGGTCTATAAGATCCAGATAGGTGCTATTATGCGCCCTAGTTCTATGGGTGCCGATGGTACTACTCACCCAGATCTTGATGATTGGTCTGAGTATATTGCTCTTGGTGCAGCTATGAAGATCTACCGTGACAGGTTTGATTTTGAGTCAGCAAATGCGCTTAAAGAAGACTTTAGAAAACAAGAGATAGTTTGCATGAGACGTGTAATAAGGCAGCAAACTGATCTTCGCTCTACTACTAATATAATGTCGAATCAGTATTCAAATGGTTTTAATGAGATTTGGAGATAGTCATGGCATATAATGATACACCGTTAGCTAATGAATCTAAAAATACGTCTCAGCCAAGAATAAGAAATAACTTTAACGTACTACAATCCTTCTTAGCTCTTAATCATGAAGATCCAGACACCGGTACCGGTAAACATAGCTTTGTTACGTTACCGACACACGCAGTTCCTGCTACAGCGGCAGGTGAAGTTGCTCTTTTTTCTCAAGTTTCTACCCTTTCCGGACTTCAAGAACTTGCAATAAGAAGAGAAAATAATGGTGTTTCTTATGAGTTAACTTCTTCTTTAAATACAGAAAATGGTTGGGCACGATTACCCTCTGGTTTAATACTTAAATGGGGTAAACAACTCGTTAGTATTTCTGGTAACGGTGTTGTTGTTTATCCCGTAGCAGCCACTATACCTGTTTTTACTACTGTTATTCATGCTCAAGCAACCGTCTTTTATGATCTCATACCCGGAAATGATGTTGATGCTGCTATACGTATTACAGATTTTTCTAATCCTCTTCAGCTAAGAGTATATGGCTCGCATCGTTTTTCTGCTGGTGCTAATGCAACAACATTTTGCTGGTTAGCACTGGGAGTTTAACAATGAGCGACAGATTTTCAGTCGGGCCGATGAAATCTGGTCTGCAAACTGGGGTTAAAGCCTTCGCTATAGCCGATGATGCCTATGCTCAACTCAATAATGCTTATGTTTTTCGTGGTCGTCTTAGAAAGAGATTTGGCTCACGATTTATACCGGTTCAAACAGCGCCAACAAATGGTTATGAGCATTTGTCATCTCGTTTAAGAATTAAAATAGGTACTACTGATGCTATAACAGGAAATTTTACAGCGCAAACAGTTCCAGTAAGTGCTCCAAATACACCAATAGTTACACCAGCAGTAGGTCAAATCTTCTCTATAGGCACAGCAATTTATACGGTTACAGCATTAGGTGTACCAGCAGATTTACTTCGTTCTGACGGGTTACCTCAAGGCACTCATCCTGCAACCTTTAATACAACAACAGGCGCCCTTAATATCACCAATGTTAATCTCTATCCATTAACCGATGTTTATTATTATCCATCGCAAGCGGTAACGGGTCTTGGTGAATTGCATTACGATGGTGAAGACTTCGACTCGATTGCTTTTGATGGAAGTTATGCCTATAAACGTGCAAATACAGGTTGGGATGTTTTAACGGGTGACTTCTCCACTCAGTATTGGAAAAGCACCGATCATGATTTCTTCTGGACATGTAATTCTCGTGGTGCTACTGCCAATAGCAATATTTTCTTTGCCACAAATTATACAATAGCTGATGGTATTAAGTATTGGAATGGTGCTAATTGGATAGATTATGCTCCTTATACTATTTCAAACACTCAGTGGATTAATTCAGCAAAAATTATCATTCCTTTCGGTAGGCGACTTCTTATGTTTAATACCTTAGAATGGAATGGTGCTACTGATACACCTACAATCCATGCTAATCGTGTAAGATTTTCTCAGATTGGTGATCCTCTTGAGGTGAATGGCGCAGCAGAACTTATAGCTTTTAGAGAAGACATACCAGGTAAGGGTGGATGGGAAGATATACCTATTAAAGAAGATATAGTTTCAGTAACCCGTCTTAGAAATAGACTTATAGTTAAATGCGAACATAGTGTTTGGGAGTTAGCTCAAACAGGTTTTGATGGTAGACCGTTTGTTTTCCAAGAGATAAGTCGAGAATTTGGTTCACGAGCTACTTTTGGTGAAATTATTATGGATGACACTTCAGTAGGCATTGGCGCTGCTGGTATTGTCGCTTGCGATGGAAATAGTGCTCAAAGAATAGATAATGATATACCTGATGATATTTTCGCTATTGGAAATATTAATGAAGGCTCTATTCGTATACATGGTATACGTGACTATAAAGCAGAAATGCTTTATTGGTCTGTTCCGTCAGAAGCAGTAAGCAGTGAGTATCCATTTCCTGATAGAGTCATAGTTTATAACTATAAGACTCATTCTTGGGCTTTTAATGAAGATTCTTTTACCTGTTTTGGCTATATCTTAAATACAACTAATAGTAATGATTGGGCGCATGACAGTGGTTTATGGCAAGATGATAATTCGACATGGCAAGATGTTTATTCTGTGCCTAAGGGAAGAGTAATTATTGCTGGAAATCAAGAAGGTTTTGTTTCATTAATAGAAGCTGCTGAGACACGAAATGCCGCGGTACTTCAAATAACTAATATTGTCATAGTTGGCACAATAGCTACTCTTACTATCATTAATCATAATCTTTCGGAGAATAGTTATATCTATGTTAACAACGCCCTCTTTACCAATGCTGCCAATCCTATTAATGACCGCATTTATTTGGTTGATACTTGCCCTACAAACAATACGATTACTATAGAAATAGCTGCCACTACCGCAGAAACTTATCTAGGAAATGGTACTGTAGAACGTGTTTCTGCTATAGATATCTTAACCAAGCAGTACAACTTTTATGCCAATAAAGGTAGTGATTTAGCTATTGATAGAGTTAATTTCTTAGTAGATAGTACGTCAAATGGTGAAATAACAGTTGATTACAATCTCTCAACGGCAACTACTTCTATGATAGAAGAGGCAACTTTAACAGGTGCCTTGATGGGTAATTCTGTTTTAGAGACATACCCCTTAGCAGCCACCCCTTTTGAGTCGTTACAAAACCAGTTCTGGCACACTATTTATATAAGTTCTACGGGTCAATTTGTTCAATTACATCTCATGCAAACAAAAGAGCAGATGTTAGCGTTTGATCTTCAAGATGATGGCACAAAACTGTTTAAAGCTTTTAATGACTTTCAGTGTCACCAGGTAGTTTATAATACTAATCCGATAACGAGGTTCTAAGAACGGAGTTCTGATGGCACAAGAAGATATACTTATTCCCTCTAGTGGTATACGTGATTTGGGTGCTAAAAGCACTGATAAAAGTGCTTTGCCTCAGACTATTAATCAGTTGTCTTTATCTATTAACAGTAAAGTAAGTGGCTATTTCCCACTTGTTGAGATGCAATCGGGTAGGTTTTGGTACCCAGATCCTACAAAGACAGCGCTTGTCTACCCATCACAAGTATGGCGCCCAGGGAAGCATAAAGTTGTTTTCCTTGGAGCTCTTGAGAATGCTGCTGGAACACACGATTATCCTCATGGTATTACTATTACGGATACTACTTTCTTTATTGAAGTCTATGGCGTTGCTAATGATCAAGCGGCACATAAATACTTGCCGATGCCCTATTCTTCTGCAACTGCCAATGATGTTATAGAGGTCTGGGTAGAAGGTGCGAACATTAAAGTAAAAATAGGGAAAGATCTTTCTGCTTATACAAATAGTTTTATAGTTCTTGAATGGCTTGATTATTAGAAGGATTATTATGAAGAAGTTACTTTTGTTTATCTGTTTGCCGTTACATGCTATGCAGGTGGGGTCACCTTCTACTCCTAAGAAGCCATTATCACCTAAAGAAGTAGCAACTGCAGTTACTATGAAGCTTTTTGATAAACCTGATCAGGAAATAATCTCAGTCTTTTCGCAGATAATAACTAAAGACCCGAAGGGCAATACAGCTCTTTTAGAAATGCGGTATAAAATGTTAAGCAGGCTTGAAGAGGAACGATATCTGTGTGGCGAATCACAATAGCTTTCATTTTTATAAATCTAACCGCTATGCAGCATAGTCCATCGTCTAATCAACTCTCATTACCAAGAGAGATAGTTATTTCTGACGAGCATGGCATTGTAGAGCGTATACCTACTGGATCACAAGCACTTGAAAGAGATATGGCTTTCTGGATGATAAAAGAGATGTCAGCTCAAAATAAAGAACTTCAAGAACAGCTAGCGGCACAAAAAAAGAAGTGGTATGTCATTACAGCTGGAGTTGCTACAACGGTCATACCACTTGTTATTGTTGGAATTGAATTCTGGAATGTTACTCAGAGTTGCGAATAAAGTTTTCAGAGTTATTCCTTAGGAAGATCAGGGATAGATATCCAATGTGAAACCCACTCAATAGGAATCATGCCCTCTTCGACATAAAACCAACCATTTTTTTCTTCATCAACTTTAAAATCTGCAATTCCAATCCAAATGTTTTTATCTTCATTGTAAACAAAAAGCACCTTTTGATCATGTTGTGGCCAAATACATTTTGTAGGAATCCATCTATTTATCATACATGTACGTATATTCTTCAAAGTTAACTCCTCATTCTTCTAACTTAGATCTCCAATCAAATTCGTTAACTTCTTCTATTTCAAGCCAGTGTCCACGAAGATTGTAATCTTTTGTTAGATTTCTTGTTGAAGTTATTTTTTCTCTTCTCTTCTTGAACTTCTTTTTCTGTATATATCTTCATTCTGGATTCTCTCTTAAATATTCATCAATTGCTTTATCTAAAATGCGTTTAAAAGCTTTTTTCATTTCTCTTAGTTGAACCTTTTTAGCTTTAGATAAGAGTTTTTCTGATAATGTCTTATTTTTTTCTGTTAGTTCTCGTTCTCTCCAACGATAAACGCAACCTTCAGACACTCCTCTTTTTTGCATAATTTGCTTTATTGTAAGGCCTTCTTTCCAATCAGCTTGAATTCCTAGAATAGTTTCCCTACTGATCCATTTTTTCTTTCCATCAATATCGCTAGTAGCATGAGCAACTGTTGAATAGGAAATATTATGTTTAAAGGCAAGTTGCTCTCTCGTAAAAAGACCTGTGCTATAATCTTTTCTGACTTGTTCTCTAATTTCTTTAGATAGACCTATTTTACCGCCCTTGCCGTGATTGGGGGTTATAACTCCTGGGCAGTGATTATAAACAGTATGAACAGAGCACTGATATTTATCTGCTATATCATTAGAAAGCATGCCGTCTTTTGCGTCCTTACGCATACTTTCTATAGCTTCTCGAGTAAAATTCTGACGATTATCACGCCATGGTAATTTCTTCATTTTTCAAATCCTAAATGAGAAGTGATAAGCGATCTTATAAAATCTATAGTTTTTCTTTGCGCCTTATTTCTTCCCCATGCAAATTCTCTCAGAGTTCTTTCGCTTAAATTTCGCGAAAGGTTTCTTTATAAATAGCTTCTATAGCTTCGTCAACGATAATGCTTTTACTTAGTCTACGACCTTGTTTCATGTTGTGGATTAGTAAGAGCATGATCATTTCTTCAGTTTCTTTTTTAAGATAATAGGCACACTTTATCTTCTCTGTGAATGGTCTTTTATTTATTTCTTTGTCCATTCTGTCTCCTTGGAATATATTGCTACTATGTATACGTTAGAATTATTGCATAAGTTCTTTTATAAATCAAAGGTTCAAAAATCGTCCTTTTTGGGTACCCTTAGTGGACACATTCAGGAACAAACTATTTCTCTTCGTTGTATCTACATCTCTAGGGTTAGACTATCTAGGTATATACACACTTAAGAGGAGTAAAGACATGTCTTTAAGAACAGTACTTATGGGTAGACCAGAAAGAATGGATCAAGTCACCCAAAAATTGCCTTGGCAACTTCAAAATATGCAAGATGTCTCTCAGTTGGGCATGAACAAGTTGCGTAATCCCTATGCAGGATTTGAACCACTACAACAAGAAGCTATGCGTCAGTATCAACAAGAAATGTATCCTACGTTAATGAGTAAACTTGCTTCATTTGGTGAAGGTAATTCTTCTGCTTATGGTCAACTAGGCGGTCAGCAATTACAGGATTTTATGTCTCGTCTTAATGCTCAAAAAGCACAATATGGTTTGCAAAATGAGCAAATGGGTCTTGGTATGTCTCAATTTGGCAATCAAAATACCTTTGAGAACTTTTTTAGACCTCGCCAACAAGGAATTTTAGAGCAAGTAGGTGGAAAGATGCTTAATAATCTTTTCTCTACTGGTCCTGAAATGTTTGCTCAAATGTGGGGTGGACAAGGTGGTCAAGGTATAGGTCAACAACAAGGCCAAGGTAATGCGCAATTCACTCAAGGTGGTCAAACAAATCCTTATGCAAACATGGGCACATTTATGAAGTTGTTAGCTATGGTTTTTGGTGGTTAAGGAGCGATCATGATAACAGTTAATGAAGTACCAGGGATTGGAGAGTTTTTAGGCCAACAAATGGTACAAGGCATGGAAAGAGGGCGTGAACAACGCACTACAGAAAAAGCGCTTAAAGATCTCTTACAAGATGCTGCTATGGCTCGTACTCTTTCTCTCATGTCTCCTAATATGCGTGCTCAAGTGTTGCCGGGAATTATGGAACAGAGATCAGGAGTAAACTTTCTTAATGAATTAAGGAAAGGGCAACAGGACGGCACGCAAGGGAATATTCCAGGTTTATCATTTTTAGATCAGTTAGCTATGGGTGCTCCTAAAGGTGCTCAAGGCATTTTGGGTGCTGCTAGTGCTAATCAAAAGAATCAAGAGTTTCATGCAGCAGAAGCAGAAAAGAATCGTCAATTTCATGAAGCAGAAGCAGAAAAGAAGCGTTTATCAGATATAAGTCAAAAAGCGGAAAAAGTAGCTTCTGATTTATCGTCTAAAAAAGAATTAAAGTTTGCAAAATCAGTAGAAGATTATTCTGAAGATTTAAAGACTCGCGTTGGTAATGCTATAAAATTAAACACTTCTCTTGATGAACTTGAAGATTGGGCTAAAAAACATAAGTCTAATCTAGGTAGATGGAGAGGAAGTGTAAATATTAGCGAAGACGATGCGGATAGAGACCGTCTTTTTACAAATGTAGTCGATAATATGCTTGCATTTAATGGCCCTCTTGGTCGCGGTAGTAATATGGCTATAAGTATAAAGAAGGATTCAAAACCAAGTCCTTTAACATCTTATGCAAAACTTAAAAAAGCTATCGATTTCACCCGTCAATTTGCAAATCAAGCTCTTGTTGAAGCTTCTGATTTTAATAAATTAAATGAGCAGGGCCTAAAGCCTGACTTTTTAAATCAACTTACAAACAAAGCTGTAGAGCGCTATAAAAAAAGTGGTATTATTGATGTAATCGATCTTGAGCAGCCTGAAGAGTCATCGGCAACGACAAGTGCTCCTAATAATATAGAGTCTCTTGTTAAAAATGAGTTTAAAAGGCGCAATCTTACTTCTGAATATGCAGTTAAGGTAAATGGTAAATGGTATTACCTTGAAAATGGTATCGTGAAGGAAGAAAAATGATGCAAGATCTTGAAGTAAAAAAGCGAAGAGATTCTGGTGAAGATTTAGAAGTAAGAAAACGAAAAAATGTTAAAACATCTTCACTTGAAGATAACCCTATTTCGAATTTTATTTCTAATATTGGGCAAGAACCTTTAAGAATTATTACTGATATAGCAGGTCTACCCGGACAGATGTTTCAACCTACTGAAGAAGCAACACCTGAAGATAGTTATTTGAATAGACTTACTAGACAGATACCAACTGGTGATCAAATACGTTCTTTTTTATCACCACAATTATCACCTGAGTTACAGCAAGAACTCACTCAGAAATGGGGAGTTAATCCACAAGATTATGCGCCAAACTTTAATATGAATCCTAATCAACAAAAGTTTCATCAAGTAGCTACATTAGCTCCTGCTGTACTAGGTTTTGGTTTGAATCCTGCGTCATTAGTTCGTGGAGCTGCTGCAACTGGAGCTGGTCTTGCTGCTAGTGGTATAGGTGGAAACGTTGGATCTTATTTAGATGAACTTCTTGGAACAGGCAGAAAAGTATTTGAAACAGTAGGTAGATTAGCTGGCTTTCCTCTTGGTTATTCAGGAGGTAAAACTGCTATGGCAAATATAGAAAATATGCCAACAAAAGTCCTACCTAAAATGCAAGAAGAGGTGCTTTCTAAGCAACGAGGACAAATTGCTAAAGAAATTGGCGCTAAGAAGGCTGCGTTTGCTGAAGAACAAACTAAAGCGCAAAAGGGATTAAAAGAACGCCAAGAAGCACCACTTAAGAAAGAAGCGGGTTTGAAAAACTCTGCTGAGAAGTTCTATAAGAGTTTTGATGAACAAGTAGAAAAGTTGCCTAAGAAAGATCTTCTTTTTAATGCTGATGATCTTATGAGAAAAATAGATAAGATTAGTGAAGATAGGTCTGCTGGTACGTTAGATGTCGACCAAAACAATATTTTTAAATTGGCTGGTACAATAGATGCAAAGGTAAAAGAGGGTAAGTTTTCTTTTAAAGATGCGCGTACTATTAGAGAAAATCTTGATGATATTATTTATGAACGTTCTGCTTCAAAGTCAGTTAAAAAAGCTGCCGCAAAAATGAGAAAAGAGCTAAGCACTGCTATGGATAATGCAGTATCACCTTTTCCAAAGCTAAAGGAAGCATGGTCAAAATCAAATAGAGATTGGTCTAAATTTAAAGAATCAGAAAAGCTTGCACCAGAAAGAACAAAAGCCTTTCAGCAAGAGTCTAAGAATCTTGAAAAGTCTTTTGGTGAAAAATTTAAAGCAATAAATAAAACTGAAGCAGAACAAAAGAAAATACTTCAAGAAGTGCCTATACCAAAAAGAAACGCTTATGACATGTTGTTTAAACATGCAAAAAGTGGTGGTTATACAGCTTTTATTCTACATAACTTAGGTGCAGGAAGTAAGGTAAAAACAGCAGGTGTATTGCTTGCATCTGCTTTTGAAGAATATGGGCTACAAAAACAACTTTTGAATGACTTCAAGAAGTCTAATCCCGCTGTATGGGAAAAACATCAAATGGCAGTAAAAGAGTTGTCAAAAGGAAATGCTAAACCTATGATTGCTATAGCTCCATCAATAGATGCTGCATTAAAGAAGTATAAAGAAGAGGAAGAAGAATGATTCGCGCTATTGTTTTTACTATCGCATGTTTTCTTACGGCTATTGCAGGAAGCATTATGCACGCTGAGCCATTACCAGTTGTTTTAGTTCACGGCATTATGGCAGAGTCTTCCGATATGTCTACGTTGAAGGGATATATTGAAGAGGCTCTTCCTGGAACCTATGTACACGCTTTATCTGTTGGAAACGGAAAGCATTCTTCTTTGCATTCTATGGAATGGCAAGGGGATACGTTGGCTCTTGAGATTATGAAAGATCCTAAACTGGCCAATGGCTTTCATATGATAGCTCACAGTCAAGGAACACTGGTAGCTCGCTATTACATTGAGAACTATAACAATCCGCAAGTTAAGACATTTATATCTCTTGCTGGACCAGCTAGAGGCGTATTTGGAACTCCTGGTACCTATGATAATACTTTTCGTATTCTCAATCACTGGGAGAACTTGGCAAGATACCTTCTTTACTGGTCATTTATACAACACCATGTAGGATTTGCAGGATATTGGAATGACTCAGCGCATCATGATAAGTATTTAAAGAAATGTTTATTCTTACCGATACTTAACAACGAGGTTGATCATCCTCTTGCCAGTTTTTATAAAAATAATATCTGTAAACTTGAGAACTTTGTCTTAGTAGCAAGTGCAGCAGATGTTGTTATCGAACCTCTTGAGTCATGTCATTTTGGATTCTACAAAAATGGTTCAAAAGAGCTTGTCGAGAGCGTTTATGAATGGGATATATACAAAGAAGATAAGCTAGGTCTTAAAGCGTTGGATGACTCGGGAAGATTGCATCTTTTGTGGGATAGTTCAAGCCACTGTGATATGCCTGAAAGTAAAGAATGTTTCGAAAGAATAATACTTCCATTTCTTAAGGGTAAACAACCAAAATCTCTTCATTACTCTTTAGAAGAGAACTACCAATATGATTATGAGTTTTAACGATCAAAGATCAAAGTTCTAACTGGTGATCAAGATAAGCTTCACTCTGTCTCAAGTCCCAGCTAAAAGATTCGTCTTTAAAGGATTTTAGAAGTGAAAAAAGGAGCCATGTGTCCATAGATACACCGGCTCCTTTTGCTTTTCCCTTGAGTGTTATTAACACTTCAGGTGGCAAGAATATAGTTGTTTTCTTTGCCTCGGGTGAAAGGCTCTTCATACTTACTCCTTTTCAAGTGTTACTTTTCAAGCGCTGCTCTCGTAAATATCTGGTTAATGCTCGGCACGTAAGATAGGCCATAGAGATATTCTTTCTCTCGGCTAACTTTTTTAGTTCATCTTTTAGTTCTGGCATGATGTCCAGGATGAGACGTGTTCTTTTTCTTTTCATGGCCACACTTTACTATGCGGCATACCATTTATGCAAATAAATTCTCTTAAAGATGTCTTTTAGGTGTTTACTAAGTAGAGAAAATTAATCCTTTATAAAGGAGTCCTTTCATGGCACTAAAAAGAAAAATGATTAAGAATCTTGGTATCGGCTTGCCTTCGGCTACAGTTCCTTTGGCTCCAGATGTTATTATTTCTGACAGTACGCCAACTACGAGAGACGTAGCAGAACGTGGCCAAGTAGTAGTTACCGATGCAAATACTGTTCATATTTATGCCGGTAAACTTAATGGCGCTTCAGTATGGAAAGAAGTAGCTGGCAAAGTTATCAATACCGATATTCTTGATATCAATGCAACGGGCGTAGTGACCGTAGATGGTGCTTCAATTTCTCTTGATGCGACAACTGCTTCTAACTTAACTGTTACCGGTGCTGGCGCAGATCTTACTGTGTCATCAGTTGGTGGTTCTGTTCTTGTTCAGTCTTCAGAGGCTTCAGCAACAGCTATCAAACTTGAAACAACTGATGCTG
>Ga0172380_10008546_pt1 | contig 11155 bp, 4 predicted proteins | sample Leawe162metaG_FD_119747 | JGI IMG/M metagenome (GOLD analysis project Ga0172380, IMG submission 119747) | Leachate microbial communities from a municipal landfill in Southern Ontario, Canada - Leachate well 162 metaG | ecosystem: Engineered > Solid waste > Landfill > Unclassified | place... | reverse complement strand
ATCATTACATGCCCCACTTTCACAACCATTTGCACAAGTAAAATCTTCCCAAGTATAATTCCATCTATTTCCCAAAGGATTTTCTCCACAAGAATACTCTCTCAAAACATTTCCTTCACAAAAATCAGTCACAGTAGTTGCTGACCCTGCTTCAGTGCCAGTTACAGTCCCAACAACAAAATAATCAGACCCATTATCAGAATCTGAACAATTCTCAGCAAAAGCTAATGGAACTAATAAAAAACAAGCAAATAAAACAATTTTAATTATAAGAGATTTATTCATTCAAACACCTTACTAAGACTAAATTCTTTAAATATATTAATCCTTTGGTCGGCGTGATTTTTAAGAAAAAAAATCCCCCCTCCCAGACTTGCACCGGGGGTATCTCGGTTTCCGCACCAGAAGGTTTTCCTCCATGGGATTATAGATACTACAGCCGAGCGTTTTAGCTGCTAAACTAAGGGGGGATAAGGAGCTTTGCATATTTATCCTTAAGTTAATTAGTATTAGGGATGTTTTTAAAACTTTCAGAAGGCCTTTTTCTTTTTGCTATTTAACCTTTTGGACGGAACTTTTTTAGAAGAGTATTTACTTTTCTTAGTCGAAATATTTTTTAGTTTTTCCCTCTTTAAAACTAGTTTAGAAATTACTATTGGCCAAAGAAGTGTAACAAATATCCCACAAATAAAGAACATTCCTTGTGCTATTAGTCCTTTAGAAACATACGCTATTAGGCCTAGTGCGCCTAAAAATACTAATCCAAAGAAGACAGCAACAATTGATTGTCTTTTTGTTTGCGGGCGTAGGAGTATTTCTTTCATTTCTGTGTGTCTATAGATTGCATATCCTGCAAAATATCCAAGTAATGCAAATGCCCCGTAAAATTCTGCAGGGATAAATAAGTAACAAATCACAACTATTACAAAGAAGGCAATTATTAGAGATTCTTCTTTTAACTTTGTAATGTGAAATTCCATTTTGTTTAATTTGTGTTCAATTTTAAACACAAACCACCCAATTAATGCACCAAGTAATAGTCCTGCCAAAACATCCGTCAAAAAGTGGACCCCTAAATAAATTCTTGATAATCCAGCAAGTAATGCAAGAATAAGTAAAACGTAAGCATAATTTTTTTGTATTTCTTTACTAAAAAATGAATAAGCAGAAATTGCCCCTGCAATTGTAGAGTGACCTGATGGCATAGAAGGAGTAAATTCAGGCTCCATTTGAATTATCCCGACTGGTCTTGGTCTCGCAATAATATATTTTAATATTCCAGAAAAAAAACTCGCAAATAAAATTAATGAAACTAATTTGAAACTTTGTTTTTCTCTTCCAATCCAAAATAGTATTGCGCCTAAAAAAAACCATGGCCCAGGATGGCCAAAATATGTTGCGCCCTTGAAAAATAAATCAAGAAGAGGAAAAGAAAATGATTGCAGAAATTGATTTATCATTATTTCTTCAAAAACCATTTTTCTCCACAATCCAAAATTTGTCCAATATATTGAGTTTTAATTTTAAACTCCAAATTAAACTTTTTCTTTAACTTCTTTTGGAACTTTTTTCTTTAGTCTTCCCATTCCTGGTATTTCTATTTGAGAATAATCAACTAAAAGTCCGCTTGCTTTTAGGCATTTTTTGATAGCATACACTCTACAGAAATCCGCAACTTCTTTTTGCTGGTTTTTTTGTAAAGTTGGAATTTGTGATATTTCATTTATTACTTTTGAAATGCTTCTAGAGTTTATTTCTTCAAGTACTTTTACTGAATCCCCTTTTGCAAGTCCTAGGGCTGCAATTGCAGCATCTAATTTATCAAGTGCAACTTTTTTTCGCAAGTTAACTTCAACTTTGTTATCAACGCTTGTAGTCAAACTAGCTAAAAATTCAGCTACTGTTAACGGATCAGTTTTTTCTGTAATTGTTTGTTTTTTGATTGCTTTCCAATCATCATAGTTTGCAATAAATTGTATACTTCCTTCCATCAATTAACACCTTCCGCTTAACTTTAGCTTAGCCAGTCAATCTAGCATAACTAATTTGCATTCATTTTGTTTAAAAGGATTCTCTCTCAAAAAGGTTTTTATAGGGTAGATTGATTTTGAACAAAAAAGAACTAAAGATTGATTTTTCTCACAAGAAATATGGCTTCTTTGAGGATGCGAGTGTTCAAGTTTGTGAGTGGAACAAAAAAGCTTTACGCGGAGAAGGACATTGTTACAAACAGGATTTTTATGGAGCAGATACAATTTCTTGCCACCAAATTGCCCCAACAACTTTTTGGTGCAACAATTCTTGTATTTTTTGCTGGAGACCAAAAGAATACATGGGCAACACCCCGGCTAAAGATTGCCAACAAATGGACCCAAAAAAAATGATTGATGGTTTAATTGAAGAGCGAAAAAAATTAATTAGTGGTTTTGGGGGACACGAAAAAGTTAGTAAAAATACATTTGTTAGTGCAATGGAGACAAAACATTGGGCGATTTCGTTAAGCGGAGAACCAACTTTATACAAAAAACTTCCAGAACTCGTTAGTTTACTCAAAGAAAGAAAAGGAACTGAAACTGTTTTTGTGGTATCAAACGGAGAGAATCCAAGTATGTTAAAGAAAATGTGGAACGAGAAGTCTTTACCAACCCAACTATACATTTCAATGGTCGCACCTAGTGAAAAATTATTCAAGAGTATTACTTGCAATAAAGAGAAAGATGGTTGGATTAAATATCTTAAATCGTTAGCAATGATTAAACTTCTTCCTTGTCGAAGTGTTATTCGTCTCACATTAATAAAAGAATTAAACGATAGCGAAGAGACAATTAAAGAATTTGCAAGTGTGCTCGAAACGGTTGGAAGTGATTTTATTGAAATTAAATCCTACATGTGGTTAGGTTATTCAAGACAAAGGTTAGGAGAACAAAATACTCCTTCTTTTGAGTATACAAAAGAATTTACAAACAAACTTTTAGCATTAATGCCTTCGTATAAGTTTGAAAGTGAAAAAGAAAATTCGAGAATTGTTTTACTAAAAAATAAGAATTCAAAATACAAAACTAAAATAATCGACAGAAATTAGAAATAATAAACCAAAAGAACTATTTTTCAAAAACATAGTTATTCAGAATTAAATCTTTCTTTTATTTCACGCATGTTGCTATTGCATTTGTTTCAAGGGAGCTTAGTGATCCCCCATCAAGACTATTTTCCTTGTATAGTTTTTCTTCTGGCCAAAAGAAGAATTCTCGATCCCCCAGTGAAGATACACAAACATTTTTTTCTTCTACTCCTTTAAGTATTTGGGTTAATGAGGAGGTTGTAGAGTTTGCGCTTTTATCATTGTAAAGCATTCCAGTTATTCCATTTAGTGCAACCGGATTATTAATTCCTTTTAAGTCACTTGGAGTGTAAATTTGTCCATTTACTGGTTTTATTAATTCATAAGAATCCATTAGTGGGGAGTAGGCAATTGTTTTCAAAAAAGTTTTTCCGCTCACTTGTGCAACAGGTAAGAGTACTCCGTATGCTTTGTTTTCCCCATAATCTGGGGCTTTGTAATAAAATCTAGAAAGCGGTGTTCCAGCCAAATCTGTGCATTGGCCCACAGAAGACAAAAGGAACATATTGTTTAGGGTTGAATTAATTGGTTGGTTGTTTCTTTTTACTGAATAAGTGTAAAATGTTTGTTGACCGCTAACTCCTTGGATTTCAAACAACAAAGGGGTTGCTACACTGGGGAAATATTTAATGAATGAGTTATCATCTCTCATTGTTTTTGGATTATAATTATATTTTACATCAAGTAGTTTTCCTCGCACTGAAGGAAGCGCATTTAATATAAAATAATCTTCAATTTTTGAATAATTCACTTTCACAAGAGAATTTTTTTGTTGAGAATCAACATAAACCCCATTATTTTTTCCAACATCAAACGTATCTCCTCCGTTAATTGAAATTCCGTAATTTGTTCTTGAATCTTTTGCGCTTAATCCCACAAGTCCATCTATTGGCATATAGTACAGTGGACTATACCCACTATTTACCGGTTCAAGAGAATAAAGTTCAACAACTATTCTTGCTTTTGGGGCGGATCCATCAAATACTTTTGCAGTATCTTCAAAATCAATTAAGAATCTTACCCTGTATTTTCCTGCATCAGGAAGCACCCAAGCATTGTTTGATCGAAATCCATTTGCTTGCGAGCTATAATATATTCTTTCTTTGTCGCTAAAATATCTTCTTGCCCCTTGTTCAGGATCCATAAATGAAGGGCCTGCTTGCATTATTGCTGTTGTAAATCTGTTTACAAAATCATATTGAAAATCAATCCCATATCCATCTCGCATTAAATTAACATTAAAGTCTAAGAGTTTAAGTAATTCTTGCGCATCGTTTACCCTTTCAGTATCACTAAAAAAGTATTCCCAAGAAGTCATTGGGGAATCTTTAACAAAGTAATACAAAGCTGGTTTTCCATCATATAGTTTTGTTGTGAGTGGTAAGTAACAAAAATTTGTTGCATCAGGTGCTTCCCCAGTATAAGGAACCCCCGTTGAAGTAGGTATTGTTGGTCTAACTGCCGCAAATATTTTTTGAGCAGGATTTTCTGGGCACTGTGGAGAAACAGTTTCTAAATAATTTGACAAGGACCCAAGTTTTTTACTCATTAATATTGTTAGTTGAGTTGCATCAAGATAAGGTTCATCAATAGAATTTCCTCCAACAACTGCATTTGAAACACTTCTTTGCGCTATGCCTGCGCCCGCTAATGATCCAACCCCTCTTACACTATTCCAATCCCAAGACATAATTACTTTTGGTATTCCCCCGTTTCCATTTTTTCCTCGCAAAAGCCCATCAACACAATCATTTCCTGCAAGAGGAGTATAATTATTTCCTTGTCTTGGCGCTGCATTAAATTTAAAGTGATACTTTACTATTGTTGGTTCTACACTTGAATCAGTTATGCTAAATGGCCCAAAATCTGTCCCAGATAATGCGGTTGGCTTTTCATGATTACTTTTATTAATATTAAATTCCACAACTCCGTATGAATTATTTTTTAGTCCCGAGTTTGCAAATAAAACTCCTGTTTCTTGTTCATTAAATACATCAAATACTTTTGCATCAGAGTGATCCCATGCCGCAGTGACCCCTGGAGCGGATACGTTTATTTGTTTTCCATCCGAAACAAGATTAATTATATAATCTGGAAGAGTAAATGAAATTTGGTTTGAACAATCTTCTTTCAAGTCCACAAAATTAGAATTATCAGTGATAGCAGTATCTTCAAAATAAATTTTTCCGCTATTAATTGAATTATTTTCTTCTGTTCGAATTGGCGACGCACTTCCAGTAGCAAAAGTATTTGTAGTAGTATAAACTCCTCCCACATAAGCTCCATTCACAAATCCATTCATTATTGCTGTTGAAATTAATCCACTCATTCTTTTTTTATTAAATTCATCACTAAAAGTTAAACCAAAATATTCAGCATAACTCGAACCAAGGGCCGCATCTTTTTCTTGAGCACTCAGCCACTGGCCAGCAGTAATTGCATCAGGCAAAGCAGCTATTCCCGCAATAATTGCTGCTTGCGAAGTGTACATGCTTGAGAGTAAAGTAGTGAAAGCAGTGTTGGCAGCAGTCAAGTCATCTGAAAGAGTACTTGTAAGAGAATTATACATTTGAAAAGCTTGATAGAGCGTATTAACTGTGGATACTGCTCTTAGAGTTCGTGTATAGTGGGAAGTTGTTTGTGCTTTAACTGAAGCAACGCTAGACTTTATCGTTGCTATTCTACCAACATAGGATTTACATAAGGGAAAATTTGTCTCATTAGCAGCATTAGCAGCAGTACTTGCAGCAGTTAACTGTGTTGTTGCAGTATCTAAATTTCGATTAACTGTAGCACTATACCCTTGCATCAAATTTAATGAGGAAAGTAAAGTAACAAAAAGACTAGTTGCTTGTATTACTAAATCAGAATCACTTGGCATTTCTGCAATTGCAGTTGTTATTGCATCATTTGCAATTAATTGATTTTCAATTGCTGCTTCCAAACTTGTTTTTGCAGCACCAAATTCCGTTTGTGCCAAAATTAAATATTGCACTGCCTCGGCGTCTTCTCTTGAAGCAGCTGTAAAAGAATTAATTGAAGCAGATTCAAGTGCCTTTTTCAAATAGTATTCGGCATTATTTGCTCTTTGCCAAGCCTCATTTATTTTTTGCTGAGAAAGAGTCGCTTGATTAACAGCGGTTTCCCCATCAATAGTTTCCGTTCGTTCTGTAAATGCTACTATTTGTTGGTAAATAGAATAAATTTGATTAACTGTAACTAACGCTGTTGCAGATTCTTGATATAATTCTGTCCAAAAACCTTTAGATCCATTCATAGTTGCACTTGCACCTGTAAGTCCCGCTACAGCAGCTGGCTGACAGTCCACCCCCGCAAGAGTAGCTTCCTGAGCAACTCGATCAGCAACGCTTTCAAAATTTACTCTTGCAGTCATAATATCCGTCGCAATTGCCGCAATAGAAGTAACAAGCGCAGTTATTTGACTTGCAAGATTTGCTTCAGTATATTGATTTATTGCATTCGCCGAGTCTTTAAGTGTATTTGCGGCAGTAATAGCAGCTGTTGCATTTGTAGAATTTGTTTGCATTCCTGCATTTATTCCAGCCCCAACCAAGTAGGCATTTTTTATTAGTGCATTTTTTTGTGCGGAAACATTTTGTGTTGCTGCGCGTACATTATCAATTGCATATAAAGTATTTATCAACGAGGCTTGGTATTTTCCGCTTCCAGAATATTTATCCGGGTTTGTTGCTAAATCTCTCCACCAACTAGTTGTTCCTGCGTAAGCAGTAACTGCCGCACCCAGTGAAGTGTCTCCAGTTATTCCTAATGATGATTTATATTCTGAACAAATACTCGCAGTTATTGGAACTTCTTCAGCAAGAGTTTTATTTTTTATTCTAATTGAATCGCGCGCTCCTCCGATTAGTGAAACAACAAATTTGTCAGGAATTATAGTTGCATCAGAATTTGGTTCAACTATTACTAATTTATCATCCACAAATACTTTTTCTATTCCTGGTGCACGCGCATGAACGCTTGCCCCATAAGCTCCTGCTATTTCTCCTCGACTAATTTTAATTGTTTTTGAAGATCCGCTTCCTCCAGAAGTTAGTGAAAAATACATTTGAGAAATATCTATTCCTCCTTCGCTTCCCCCCGCACAATTTGGATTATTGTCACACAAAGTAATTTCTATTTTATTTGAAGCACAAGAAGAAACATCAATTGTTAGAGTTGCAAAATCAACATTGGCAGGAATTACTACTTTGTCAGGAGTTAGTTTTATGCATTGCTCTAAATTATCTATTGCCACAGCAAAATCTAGTTTCACTAAACTTTGGCCGAGTCCAAAGTTTATAAAAAACGCAGCTGTTTGCCCAGCATATTCTGTAAAGGGAGTGAAAATTATTTTTACATTATATTCCCCTTGAGAAATTGAGGCATAAACTGGTTTTGCATAAGGAGTAAGTACTGCCGCAGTTCGATAATCGTCATTAAATCTTACTTCAATATTTCCCATTCTTTCTCCTTGCCACTCTATGTTTGAAAGAAGGGACTCAGGCACTGAACAAAGCACTCTCATTTTTGTGTTTAATTCAAGTACCCCAAAATGAGTTGATTCTCGAATGGAGGTTTTTTCAAATGCAATGCATCCACTTTGGAAAAAATCCTGAAAAATAAATTCAGCAGGAATTTCGATTATCATAGTTTCATTTTCATCATTAGTAATTACAAATTCAAAAGTTAGATCAACTACTCCCCCATTAGGAAAAATATATTCGCTAGTATTTTCATCATAATATTCTTCAAGATTCATGTCTTCAGTTGGTTTTAATGAAAAGTGAATTGTTCCATTCGCATCTATGAACACATCGCTTGGAGAAACTTTTATGGAAGTTATTCTTCCCCTTGCATCTTTTATGGTGTATTCAATAGTTCTATTGCCCCCAATTAGATTATTTGTGTTTAATGTTGAATAAATTGTGTTATTTGGATTTCCTGCAAGGGTTAATATATTTCCATCTGAATTAAATAAATCAATTAATTTTCCATTTTTTGAGAGAGTTGAATGTCCTTGTATTTTTCCCCCGTTCGGATCAGAAAATAAAGGATTATTGCTTTGTCCTAATAAATTAAGTATTAAAAAAAGAGCTATTATTAGAACTAGTAAAATTAATGCAATTGAACTAATTTTTCTTAAAGTAAGCCCTGCAAAAAGTGGTTGTTCTGCATCTTGCTCTGGAGCTTCCTCCACCGCATAGTAGTTTTGTTGCATAGCACTCATTTCTTCAACTCAAAAAAGTACAAAATAAAGGTTTTTTTTATTTAAATACTTTGAGTATTAGTGAAAAAGCCCGTTTCTTCAAAGAGAACTAGTAAAAAATCATAAACGATTAATGAGTTTATTTTTAACTAGCACAATCTTTTCCTTGTTTATGAGAGATTTGGTCAAGCAATGAATTCAAATAATCTGGGTTCCAAAATACTTTCATTTCTTCTGATTGATTTTGAGTTACACACATTTGAGTATTTGAAATTCTGTCAAGTATTCCTTGTAAAGAATCATAATCTGTACTCCCAAGTTTATCAAAGTAATCTAAGTAAGCAGATTGTCCAATTACCCCAACTAAATCCGCAATTCCATCAACAGTATATATTTTCACTGAATTACTATCTGAAGAAACCCGAGTTGGACTAGGAGAACCCTTTGGAGTAAAGAAAACTGTTCCTAAACTTATTGTGCCTGTATTTCTTCCATTCGGCCAAGTCAATTTTCTCACGCCCCCTTCAAGAGGAGTATCAATGAAAGTGAATTGTGCATCTTCTGCAAAGTCAGTGCACCCAGGTTTTCCAATTGTTGAAGAAAGCATTCTCCACTTTTGCTTCATTCCTGTTGAAGCGCCATCCCCGTTTAATTTATAGTTTGCTGTTACGGGGGCCGGCTGAGTAGCAGTGATGTTCATCAAAATTGGGCCTGGTTGAGCAGGATAGAATTTCAAAACGTTTGAGTCACTAGAATAATCAAGTACTACCCCTTTACTTAATCTGTCCAAATTACTCTCTGTTTGATAAGTTATTTTTACTAAAGCATTATTTCCAGTAGAAAGGTTATATTCATTTGGAGGGAGTACAAGTAAGTCCTTTTCAGCACCACTAACTAACCCTGCACCATATCCAACTCTTGTGTTCACTCCGTTATCTATTCCTACTAATCCATCAAAAGGAGTTTCATAAAATGGACTATAATTTGGCGCTTCCCTAATCAACGTAAAAGTAATAACTATATCCGCATTCAACCTATCCCCATCAAACATACTATGCAAAATCGGATTATCATAATTAACATCAATCTCCACTCTATACACCCCCCCCTTCGGAAGCAAAGTAGTCTCCACCACATTCCCACTCGAATCCCTCATCCTAAAATGCAACCTATTTTGAGTAATGAACTTATCATAACCAATATTTGTCCCAGTCGAAACAAAATTATTCGAACCAAACACCGCAGTAGAATAATACTCAACGTAATCCGCGAGGAAATTATCAGAATAATTATCTTTAATTAAATAAGAATAAAACCCAGTCAATATTGGAATCTTTTCATCCGCAATATTCATTCGTTCAGTTTGAATCATTGGAAGCTTTTTGAATAACTCGGTTGTAAATTGTGTTGCATCACAATAAATATAATCCTCATTCGACGAATCACAAGTAGTAGCACTAATAAAATTCCAATCCCAAGCAAACTTTATTCTTGGCACAACCTCTGCCCCAGTATATCCTGCCTCTCCTTCTGCAGTGTAACAATTAGTTGGATTCCCAATTAGTTTAACTTGGAAGGTTTTTGTCACTTTGTCATTTCCAACCCAATCTTTAACAGTAATTTTAGCATATTCAATTCCTTGTAAATTAACTTTTGTAATATTCAAATCAATAATATTGCTATTTATTTCAGGCACTCCGACATATTCTGCATAAACTTTTCCATCTCTTAAAAACATGTTTATTCCGGCAGGGGGAGCGTCAAGTTTGTATTTTATTACTCCTGTAGAATCATATTCAACATAGGGACTTGAAGCAGGTTCTATTAGAGGAGGTTTTGAGCCAGGGAAGTCCGTATACTTTCTATCAGGCGTTGCACTTTCCGGCGGAATAAAACCCATTGGCTCTACACACACAGTACCCATAGTCATACCATTCGCTTTCCAAGTCGCACCCGCTTCTCCCCCATATGCTTCAGTCAAATCTCCCCATTGAGGCACAGGAGTTGCTTCGTAAGAACCAAGCTCATACACGTGTCCTTCTATTGGAATAATATTGTAATCTTTTGTCCACTGTTTTTGTACTTCTTGTTGCCAATTAAATACTCTTGTTTTTTCTATTTGTGTATCAAGTGTACAGTGATTCATTCTTCTTCCCCAACCCATCCAACCACTTGGTTGGTGTGATGAAAAAGTACGAAGAATATAATACGAAGTTGCTCCTTCCCCTGAAGCTAATTCATATACGCCTCCACCTAAATCAGACAATGGCCCTTCACCAATTAAACTTGCAAGCCCTCCATCTCCGTCACATTCATTTTGTCGGATTACTTTCATTACTTGGAAACTTGCTTCTTGTCCACCAGTCCAAACTCCCCCTTCTTCAGACCCTTGCCATCCGGGTGGACGTTCAGCTGCAACGTAAGGACTTAAGTGTGCAAGTTCATGGCAGGAACTTAATGGCAAACTAATAGGAGGAATTCCAGCCGCAGTTGAAAGATCATATATATCGCCAGTTTTACAAGCCAATCTGTTTCCTGTTAAAGAAATTTCAGATGATTCTTCAAAGGATATTTTTTCAACGAAATCATTATTGTCTACTAAATATTGTTGAGTTGAAGGAGTTTTGTAAGAAGAAAGATTCATATCGGGTTCGGGTTTAGGAACGGCTTCGTATGCTTGAGTTTCGGTTACTAACCCTTCACAAAGTGCTTGGGCTTGAGTAAGGAATAATAAATTTGCATCTACAGCAGCATTCGCGCGCATACAATCTTCTCCATTTTGCCCAACTCTTTTAGCCCAAATTGCT
>Ga0172380_10008545_pt1 | contig 11155 bp, 3 predicted proteins | sample Leawe162metaG_FD_119747 | JGI IMG/M metagenome (GOLD analysis project Ga0172380, IMG submission 119747) | Leachate microbial communities from a municipal landfill in Southern Ontario, Canada - Leachate well 162 metaG | ecosystem: Engineered > Solid waste > Landfill > Unclassified | place... | reverse complement strand
GCCTTCAATAGCATATGGAATTGCCGCCGCGCATCCGTTGATTATTGCATATACCACGCAATAAACAAAAAGCAAACATATTTTTTTTATCACGATTGCACCTCCTGTTATTTTAATTTAATTTTTTAGAGAGCGAAAATTATAAATATATATTATCATATTTATGAAAATTTGTCAAGTTAGAAAAAAATTTATTAATTATTCAATTGTTTTATTTTTATTTTTTTTATTGATGCCGTTAACATATGTTAAAGCCGATAATGTTATAGGCAGTATGTTTGGTAGTAAACTTAAGTGCGAATCAGTAGATGATAATTCAACTGCTAATGCGGGTGATTCTTTTTCTGATGCGGCAGGACAAGCAATTACAGTATTTGATCAAAAGACAAATACTGGAATTAAACGGGTTCAATGTATTGACCAGCGCAATGGCGTTGAACGAGCCATGGACTGGGTAGCGCAGAAAGCTATGACAGAATGGAAATGGGCGTTAGAAAAAGGCGCAGCGCAGGCATATAAAGCTGCTCTAAGCAATTTTTTAAATACTTTAGCGGTTGATACGGCGACTTATTTAGCGACAGGCGATGAAGGGCAAAGCCCAATGTTTGAAACAGATAATATTGGTGATTATTTAGTTAAAGTAGGGGATAGCGCGGCAGGGGCGTTTTTAGAAGATTTGGGTAAGAATGGTCCAGTTAAATTTAATCTTTGTACGCCTAATCCTTCGGTTATGCTAAAAATAAATTTAGGTTTACAAAGAGGCTATAAACCCAAGGCACCGCAATGTTCTTTTAGTAAATTAGTAGATAATTGGGACGCGGCTTTAAAAGATAAAGATTTTTTACCGAAGTTTCAAGATATGTTTAACCCTTGGTCTAATGATTTAGGCATAGCTTTAACTTTGCAAACTGGAATGGCTCAATCAATTGAAAAAGAAAAAACCGACAAAGGAGCTAATTATTATATAACCCAAGGTATTCATGCTGTCACAGATCCAATCAGCGGCAAACAAAAAACACCAGCCATAGCCGTTAGCGAGCAAATGAAAAAAACTATTAATGAAGCAAATGAAAATTTTTATGTTTATACCGGGGATGCGGTAGCAGACGCTATCGGTCTTTTTGCTAATACTCTTATTGGTAAGTTAATGGATGAATGGTTAAATAAAGGTTTAGTAACTAATTTTCCTAATAGTTCAAGCAGTAGTAGTTTAACTGATGCGGATGCGCAAAATGAGTCAGGTGGTATTACCGAGGCAGGAGATAGATTTAAAAAATTAAGCGAGCCTAATTTTAAAGTCCGAGGAGATTATGATATTTTAAACGAATTAACTATGTGTCCGGATCCGAATAAAGCCGGACCGACTAATTGCGTGATTGATCAAAAATTCAGAGAAGCGATTGAAAAAAGATTAACGGTAAAGCAGGCGATGGATCAGGGTTATTTAAATCCTAATGGTATATTCGGTTTTACTTCCGACGGATTAGAACCTAATTATAATCAAGGTTATCCATATCGTTCAATGTTAATTTTAAGGAAATTTAGAATTTTACCGGTTGGCTGGGAAGTGGCGGCGCAGAAAATTAAAGACCATCAAGAATCGCCAAGCGGCACAAAAAATTTGCGTGATTTAGTTGATTGTTTTTATGTGGGGGGATGGTGCAAAGGTTTAGTTGATCCGAATTGGGTTTTAAAGGCGCCTCAGAATTATTGCGCTAAAGAAGGAGCTGGGTCAGAAATTATGTCACAAGAAATTTCTGGCGAGGGTATAAATTCAAGTATAAATATTTTACGCAACGATACTTACTGCGCGGATGAACAATCCTGTGTTAAAGAAAAAAGTGATGGCTCTTGCCAGCTTTACGGTTATTGTACTGAAGAAAAAAGAGCCTGGGATTTTAACGGTAAATCTTGCGAACCTAGAGAAAATACTTGTCAGACTTTTAAATTAGGTGAAAACACTTTTTCTTATTTACAAAATACTTTAGATTATAGTATCTGCAACGCTTCTAACGCTGGTTGTAAAAGGTATGTTGCCGGAGGAGTTTATGATACTTATAATAAGTCCGTTAATTGGGATGAAACCAGCAGTCAAATTTATTTAAATAAAAGCGCTGAAGTTTGCCAAGCTGAAGACGAAGGTTGCCATGCTTTTATTAGATTAACTCCAGACCAAGGCGAAACTTATGCCAATATTAGAAATGCCGGTGTTAATGCCGCATATAACAGATTTGCTTCGACTGGTTTAATTTATGAAAAATTATTACCTGATTATTTAAAGAGTTCTTGCTATAGCTATGGGTCGGGCGGCATATTAGACGGCACTTTAAAAAGCGACGCTCCAGCGGCTTGCTCTAAATTCGTGCGAGAATGTAAGGCTGAGGAAGCAGGTTGTGAATTATATACTAGCGCGGCCGATGATAGCGAAGTTCCGGCTAAAGTGAGCGCGGAAGATTATTGCCCGGCCGAGTGCGTTAATTACGATACTTATGTACAAAAAGAAACAGCTTTTGATTTAAGTCGAGACGCTTATTTTATTCCTAAAACCGCTAAAAAATGTTCGGCTGAAGCGGTTGGCTGTAGCCAGTTTACTAATTTAGATGAAGTTTCTAGGGGCGGCGAAGGTGTTGAATACTATACTTATTTAAGACAATGTTTGAAAAAAACTGGCAACGAATCAAGTTGCGGAGAATTTTATAGTTGGGAGGGTTCAGATGAATCAGGCTATCAATTAAAAGTTGAAAGCTTAAAAGCTAGCGGCGCTGAACCGGCCGTTACTGAACCTGATGCTTCATTATGTAATGAAGCAATTTATAATTTATCTCCATCTAATCCGGCTTATAATGTTGATTGTCGCCAATTTTATAATCGTGAAGGCGGTCTCTCTTATCATTTATATAGAAATACTGTTTCTTGCTCGGATGACTGCCATCCTTACCGAAAAACTCTCGCGGTTGACGACACGGCTTTAGCATGCAAGGGAGGAGTTTGGGATGGTACGGAAAAATCCTGTGTTTATATGGCTATACCCGGTCAAGGCGCAAAATGTTCAGCCACGCAAAATGGTTGCCGAGAATATACGGGTAATATGGGCAATGACATAAGAAATATTTTTACTGATGATTTTTCCGGTGGCACTACGGCTAATTGGGTAGGCGTTAATGGCGCAACCGTTACGCCATCTAATGAAGCGATTAATTTAGATTCTAATAATAAAGGCAATTCATTATATATAAGCGGCGGTCAATTTAGCACTAGCCGTTTAGTTGGCAGCTCGGTAACTACGGGAAAATCTTATGTTTTAAGTTTTGTCGCTAAAGCCAGCGCGCCGACTGCCTTAAATTTAAGCTTAACTAATTCAAGCGGCGCTAAAGCTAATTTTGCGCCGGTTTCTTTAACGATTGATTGGCAAATTTTCCAGACTAATTTAGCCGATTTAGATCATATAGTTACGGCTGACGAAATATTGCTTTTAGCGGCCGGGCAAAATTTTTATATTGATAATATAACTTTAACAGAAATCGTTGATCGTTATTATTTAATTAAAGATTCTTGGCGAACGCCGGCTTCCTGCGACTCCGATCAATCAGGCGCGCCGTACGCTTTATATATGCTAGGCTGCGGTAAATATGCGGACAGAAATAATAAAACTCATTATCTAAAAAGTTTTACCGAACTCTGCTCTGAATCGGCCGTTGGTTGCGAATTAATGATTGACACAAAAAATTCAACCGCTACTACGACTGAAACTTTTGTTAATTCTGGTACGACGAAAACCGTGCTAGCCGATAGTTTCACTTATGTAGTTTATGATAAAGATAAATTATGCAGTAGCCAAGATAAAGGTTGTTCGCTTTTAGGCCAGGCGTACGAATATGAAAATAATACTCTTTATAGCGACGTTTATATAAGAAATAATCCAGATAAGTATAACACAATTTTATGCGGTGATGACGCGGTCGGCTGCGAGGCTTTTACTTATGATAAAGGGGAAAAGTATTTTAAAGATCCGGGTGATCAAATTTGCGAATGGCGAAAAGGTTCTAACGCAGGAGATGGTTATAGATGGTATAAGAAAAAAGTAAAACGATGCGGTAATACGAGCGATATTTGTTTAAGCGATAATGATTGTGTTTCCGGCACGAAGTGTCAGGTAGAAGCCGTTGATATTGCTTGCACGGTTAGTGATACTAAAACTTTAGGCTTAGGCGGAGTAGGTAGTCGAGTTAGCCAACCCACGGCAGACACAAATGGTTATTGGGTTGGTGTTTGTTCTGGCACTAACTCTGGTTGCACAGAATATATTGATCCAATCTCAAAATTTAATAGCAATATAATTTTTAATGGTGATTTTCAGTCCATAGCCGGCAGTATAACAAGCGGCTGGAGCAGCATGACTCAAAGCGTTGCTTTAACGGCAAATACAGTTTATCGATTATCCGGACCACTAAGATTAGAGAGTTGCTCGGGCGGTACGCTTCATATTATAGATAGTAATAATAATTTATCTGGCGCGGTTTCTTCGATCTCGGCGCCCGCAACTTTTTATTACGCAGGCGCTTTGCAGGGTAGTTGTATGGTTAGAGCTACAGCCACCCAGCCAGTTGAATTAAAACCAGTAGTAATTGATTATCAGTTAAAACAAGACATGGATTATACAAGTTGTAATGGTGTAGTTAATTTTGATAATGGTTGTGTTTTATTTAATGAACGAAGTCAGGCCGGCGCTAATTTATCACCGTTGATTTTTAGCGCTAATAACACGGCCGCTAATACAACGCCAATCGCCGGCAATCCCAACGATTCAAATACTGTTATTAAAGTTACGCCCGATCGTTTTTGCAGCAAATGGCTAGCTTGCAGAAGTTATATTAAAGATGAAAAAGGCAATAATGTTTGTTTTGATATTGGATTATGCGATGCGGTTAATGAGAATGGTGATTGTTCAAATTTTTTACAATCAAGCACAATCAATCAAGCGATTGATAATTTAGGCTGGGCAAAAATTAGTAATTTATCAGGTTATTCTAAGGTTGGTACTACCGGCGGCAGTTTAATAGCGGATTATTATCCTTTAGGCGCTATGAGACAAGTTGGAAATTTAGTTAATTTAACTAATGGTAATTTTGAATTTTATAATTCCGATCTTTACCCGATAGGTTGGAACTGGGAAAATCCATCAGGCAAATTATGGGACACTAATGTGTTTTCAGTTATAAATAATCCGATTTCCGCTCAAACCGAAGGCATTGCTTATGCTAGAGAAGGGCAGTCTTTCTTAAAATTAGGCTCATCTTATAGAGCGGTTAGCGAAGGCGTTGATGTTCTATCCGGCAGCACTACATACATTATTACAGCTTATGTGAATACTAAAAATTTAAAAAGTGGCACAGCTAGAATAGATATTTTAAATAGCGCTAATGGCGTTATTGCTTCAGGAGTAATTCAGCAGGGCAATGGTAAAGACTGGGAATTTAAATTAGGCACCTTTACGGTTGGCGGTAACCAAAGCATTAAAATAAGGCTTTATGCATACGGAGTTTCTACTCTTACTAGTTCCGTGACCCCAGCTGAAGGTAATTTCTATTTTGATGATATAAAAATAAGACCGGCCTTAAATTCAAGAGTTAATTGGCACACAAATCAATCTTGCCGACTTTATCCTAAAACAGATTCATTATCATGCGATTATTACGAAGATTCTGGCGCTCGTCAAAAAGGCTGGTATGGGTATTGCTTAGAATATGATCGGGCTCCAGGCGATCCTAATACTTGTTTGCTTTGGTATCCGGTTGATAAAGTCCAAGGCGATGGCATTGAAGAAGGCGCAGGTTATTCAGGCAAAATTCCAGTTTATTATTGTTCGGCGGCAACCGCGTTAGTTCCTTTAGAATATAGAAAAATTTATGGTTATCTCGAAACGGAAGAAAACAATTCATATAATTTTTCAATTAATGGTGCTACAGTAACAACTAATCATCGTGCGACTTGTACAAACGGATATACTAGAGTTGTTTATTGGTGTCGCGAAGACACGCCGTCAGGTTTAGGGGGAGGGGACCAGGATGATAATTTTAGATCATTTTGCGTGCCAACTGGTACGTTAATCAAGGCAGATGGCTCAACAAACAATTATACCGCTCTTGATTGGAATTGTAACGACGATGAAGGAAGCGGTGGCCTTACCAACACAGCCGTTAGCTCTCAAAATGGTTGGTATATATATGACGGATATAATTCTTATCGTTATCTCGGAGGATCTTCGTGGAATCAATATACAATGGATGAGAGCTTGGGCGGTGTTAAATTTTATGACCCAGCAACAGGCAAGGTTTATGATGATATTTTTGCTTATTGTTCTAATGTAGTACAAACCGTGAATTCAGTTGGAGATAATAAATATTGGGCTAGTAGAGTTTATAAAGGTTCTGATTGGAAAGTTTATTTTGGCGGTGTGCCGGTTTACAATTATACTTCTTTTGATGAACCGTTTGGTTCAATTTTAGCGCCTTCAAATAATCCGTATGAATGGGATGGCGATAGCACGATTGATGGCAACCAACCGCTACAAGTTAAAAATGCTAATAGTGATAATGTACAAATTGCTAGCCCTTACAGAATAATTTCACCTTCTAATCAAATAACAGGCGCTTATTATGGTATTTGTAATAATACATATAAAGTATGTTATCATATCCCTGGAGTAAGTTATAATATAAACAAAACTGATTGTAATAGCAGTGAAGGAGCTTGCACGCAAGTTGATTTTAGTGGAAGCGGATCTGATAAATTAAGACTTTTATTTGCTCAAAGCTATGGATCTTGGAGATGGTCAGGTACAAGATATGAAGTAGATTCTGACGCTTGGGCCTTACCTACTACTCCATGCTCAGGCAATGTTAGATCTGATCTTACTTCTTATTGTTATGTCACGCCCAGCATTATTGCTAACTCGGTAAAAGTTAACGGTTATTCTTCCGTTACTTTAACTAACAGCGGTTTTGTTAATTTAACTTTTAACACCCAAGCTGATTCTAACCAACTACCATTAACTATGTATGCGATTTATTGGGGTGACGGAGAAATAACTACGGTTTCGGGCGTAGAGATGCGCGACCGACCAGCAGGTTCGCCACCTCATTCAATGTATCATTTATATAGTTATTGGGATTTAAGAAATAAAAACAGATGCAGCGGTTCTACTTGCACGGTTAGTCCTAGTATTATAATTACAGATAATTGGGGGAAATCTAGCGGTTTAGTTCCTTCAGGTGTTTCCGTAACGGTAAAAGAAAATTAATGGGGAAATAAAAATTTAATATATGGAAAATTTAGATAGCAGATTATTAAGAAATCAGGAAGAAGAGCGAGAAGCCGCGCAGGAATTAAAAAGTCAGAGAAGCGGGGTTAGTAATGAGACGGAAGATACGAGCGGATCAGGATCACTTAGAGAAAGAGCTATGCAAGCGCGGCAGGCATTAAATATAAAAGAACAGGCTAAAAAGAAAATAGAAGAAAAGGTTACGGCGCCGGCAAAAATGGCGACGGGTAGAGCTTTGCAGTGGGCCTGGATGACATTAATTCCTAGTTTTGGTTTAAGTTTAATTTATATAAATATGCACGTGTTCTTACGATGGGTTTTTCCTGATGCTTTTTGCAAATTAGGTGAGGAGTGGATTCCTAAAACTGTAGCGCCGGAAAGTAGTAAAAATATAGGCGGCACAGCTTTTGGGATAGTTGAAATTATGGGGTTGTTATTTATTGACTTATTGTTGCTATTTATAATTTTAGGTGTGTTAGGTATATTTCTTTTAATGTGCGATATCATTCAAAATCCATTGAGTTATATAGGAGAAGCTTTAGGGATAGCATGGAATGCGGTAACAGGTTTTTTTACGGGTAAATAATTAATTCTATAAAAGTTAATATTTTTAAATGAAAATAAATTTTTTTACTAAAAAATATTTTTTTCCAGGGCTAATATTATTTATAATATCGGGTAGTTTTTTATATGGACATTTTGTTAGCGCTTCTGCCTTGGGAGTTAGTATTGCTCAAATATTAGGCCATGTAATTGAGGCAATTATTAGTGCTCTAGGAGTGATATTAACAGGTTTAATGGGTATATTAATTAGGATTTGTAGTTACAATGATTTTATTGTCTCGCCGGCCGTTACTAACGGTTGGATAATTGTTAGGGATTTATGCAATATGTTTTTTATTCTAATTTTACTAGTTGTTGCTTTTGCCACTATTTTAAGAATAGAAAGTTATCAATGGAAAAAAATATTGCCGAAACTATTAATCATGGCCGTACTGATAAATTTTTCTAAAACTATTTGCGGCTTAATTATAGATTTTGCTCAAGTAATAATGTTAACTTTTGTCAATGGTTTTAGAGAAGCTGCGGCAGGTAATTTAACTACCATGTTAGGTATTGATAAAATAATGCAGATTGATGCAACTAACGCCAGAGACGTAGATGGTTTTTCTATTTTTGGTTCTTATATGCTGGCTTTGATTTATGTACTTATTTCTTTGGTGGTAGTAACGGTTATTATTGCTGTGTTAGTTATGAGAATGGTGATGTTATGGGTTTATATTGTTTTGTCACCTTTGGCTTATTTGTTGGCTGCATTTCCGGCCGGACAGAAATATTCTCAGCAATGGTGGGGCGAGTTTTCTAAAAATGTAATAGTAGGTCCGGTACTGGCTTTTTTTATTTGGCTATCGTTTGTTTCTGCGACGAGTGGGCTAATAAGTGGTTTGCCACCAGCGGGCACAGGAGACGCAATTGCTGCTATAACTCAAGCTGGATCATCAGACAATATGATTAAATTTATAATTTCCATAGGTATGTTGATTGGCGGTTTAATGGTTACCCAGTCAATGGGCGGAATGGCCGCGAGTATTGCCGGGAAAGGTATGGCGGCAATACAAAAGGGCGGGGCGTTAATGGCTAAAGCTCCTTTGCTTGGGGCGAAAACAGCATTAGGCTATGGTGTTGATAAATTACATGAAGGGACCGGCGTAGATATAAATGTTGGTAGAGTTTGGAATGGTATTCAGGAAAAAAGAAAAGATATTCAGGCAAAGAGATATGGCAGAGGAATGGATAAAGCTGCTCAAGTTATGCAGGAACGAGGTCGACTTTATGGCGCTTTAGCTATGACTGGAACGCCGGGTTCGGCTTGGGAACAACTTACTACTGCAAAAGGATGGGCACAAAGATTTAGAGGAGGTAAAAATGCGCAAGAAAAAATTACTGATATAAATACTCAAAGAAAGCAGCAGGAAGATGCATTAGAAACTGCAGAAAACAATGAAAGATATATAAAGGCTAAAGAAATTTCTGAAGCAGCAACTCCAATAGAAAGATTAGATCTTCAAAATGAGAATCGTCAGTTAGTTACCGATATAAAAGAATTAGCAGAAGCTATAAATGTTGCTAAACAATCAATCGAAAAGGCAAAAACAAATAATGATTTTGAAGCTGAAAGACAAGCGACTCATGAGTTAGAAGAATTAACTAAACAAAAAGAAGATAAAATGAATAAATTTTCCGAAAATGAAAATATACTTAGTAAACGAGGATATAGACTTGATGAAATTGATGAAGCTAAAAAGACTAAACAATTTTTTGAAGCAAAAATTGGCGCCCGAAAAGACAACATTAAAAAATTAGATGATGAAGGTTTAAAATATAAACCTATTATGGATTTTGATGCTATAGCAAAACGAGGACAATTGCAAGCAGATGAAATGAAAAAAGTTGAGCATATTAAGGATAGAGATGAATTAAATTCCATGATGAGAGATGCCGCAAGAAATAAAGACAAAATACGTTTTGAAGCAATTGGTTTAAAATTAGCTAAGGACGGTAATGAAAATGATGGGGTGCTTAATAATATGGGGTATAATAGTGATGCATCAGGCTTAAAAGGATTAATACGGGATATTGCTGATAAAAATAGTAAAAATTATATGGGTTATAGCGATCAAGAAGCCAAAGCGTTTGGCATGAAAATGTCTTATGCCGCTGAAGCTAATAATCATTGGGGTACTGCCAGGGCGTTTACGGTAAAAAATGGCCGTTATGTAGAAAATTCAGATAAAGATCAAGCTATGGCCGCAGTTTCTGAAATTGCTAAAATGGATCCACAAGCCATAGCCAGAAGTTTAAATAGGTTAGGTTATGGCGGCGAAACTCCGGACGGTAATTTTGTTTTGAATAATTTTGGTTTAGCGCTTTTAAAAACGGTAGGTCCATCGCTTGCCCAACAAATGACTCGTTTTAATCCTAACGCTAGACCAAGATTGGCCACTAAAGAAAATATTGAATTAATGATAAAAGTTGGAGTAGCGCCAGAATTTATTTCTGGCTTAACCGGAAAGACAAATGAAAAGGGTAAATCAATGAGCCCGACCATTAAGGCTCCCGATGCTGTTAACGCGGTATTTAAATAAAAAAATAATAATATATGGCAGTAGAATTAAATTTAGAAAAATTGAGTATATTAGAAGAAAATTTTCAAGATATTTACGAATTTGGCTATTTAGATACGGCTAAAAATGTTTATGATAATTTAAGCGAACTACTAAGTAAGGAAAAAGAGAAACAAGATCCAGAATTATACAAAAAATATGAACACATAAAAGTAAAATATGGTTTTGTTTGTTTGGCCTCTTTACCGGAAAAAGAAATTTTAGGATTATTGGGAAGCCATTTAGCAGTTATATGGGAAATACCAGGATATGATTTATGGAGTAATTTTAAAAAACATTTAATTGTTTATTATGACTATAAAGAGAGAGATAGAATAAAAAATGAGGTAAAAAATATTTTAATTAAAAATGAGGCCGTAATAACAAAAACAAATTTAATTTCAGATAGAAAAGAAATACCAGGCACTTTAGCTAATTGGCTTAAAGATTATAGATCCGAGGTCGGGGCTGAACCAGTTGATTCTTTAAAATTTGAGCAATATTTTATTAACTCTTTAAATATAAAAAAACTTACGCAGGCAGAAAAAGATAGATTAAAATCAATAATTAAATTTTATGAAAGATTAAAATTATCATCCAATAGTCCAAAGGGTTTTGAAGAAAAAGTGCCAATGGAATTCAACGGCAAATTACAAATTTGGAGCGAAGG
>Ga0172380_10008544_pt1 | contig 11156 bp, 9 predicted proteins | sample Leawe162metaG_FD_119747 | JGI IMG/M metagenome (GOLD analysis project Ga0172380, IMG submission 119747) | Leachate microbial communities from a municipal landfill in Southern Ontario, Canada - Leachate well 162 metaG | ecosystem: Engineered > Solid waste > Landfill > Unclassified | place... | reverse complement strand
CGGCTGCAAGCCGAGCCGGATGCGGCACTGAAGGGGCGTTTCGCCGATCTGCGCGGCGACGTGCTGGCGGCGAGCGGCAAGCCTGCCGAGGCCCGCAGCGCGTACCAGGGTGCGCTGGACGCGATTGCGCAGGGCGGCACCGAAGGCGGCGAGACGCTGCGCGAAGTGGTCCGCGTGAAGCTTCAGGCACTGGAGGGCTGAGCGATGACGCGTCCTCTGGTCACTCTGCTGCTTGTGGGCGCGCTCGCGCTTTCCGCCGGCTGCTCGTCACTGAATCCTTTTGCCTCGTCGACGCCCAAGCCGGCCCAACTCGTCGCCTTCAAGCCCTCGGCCGAGTTGCATACGGTGTGGCAGGCGAAGATCGGCTCGTCGGGACCGTACGTGTTCCAGCCGGCCGTCATCGGCGAGGAGGTCTATGCGGCGGCGCATGACGGCACGGTCGCGCGCTACCAGGATGGAAAAGCCGTGTGGACGGCGAAGGTCGGCAAGCACCTGTCCGCGGGAGTCGGCAGCGACGGCCGCCTGGCAGTCGTCGTGACGACCGGCGGCGAAGTGGTCGCGTACGACGTCGCCACCGGCGCGCCGCGCTGGCGAGTTCCGGCAGGCGTCGAGGTCCTCGCCCCGCCCGCAGTCGGCGAGGCGGTCGTGGTCGTGCGCGCGTCGGACAGCCGCCTGATCGGGCTCGACGCCCGGGATGGCAGTCGTCGCTGGGTGTTCCAGCGGCCGACGCCGCCGCTGGCACTGCGCAGTTTCGCCGGCATGACGATCGAAGGCGGCGTGGCGATCGTCGGCTATCCGGGAGGCAAGCTGGTCGCGGTCAATCTCGCGAACGGCGGGCCGATGTGGGAGCTGACGGTGGCAACACCGCGCGGCGCAACCGAGCTCGAGCGGGTTGCCGACGTCGTCGGAACGCCGGTGCTCGGCCGGCGGGAAGTGTGTGCGGTGGCCTACCAGGGACGCGCGGCGTGCTTCGACGCGAGCAACGGCAACGCGCTCTGGTCGCGCGAGTTCTCGAGCAGCGCGGGCATGGACCGTGACACGCGTTTTGTCTACATCACGGACGACAAGGATGCGGTCCACGCGCTGGATGCCGGCAGCGGCGCGAGCGCCTGGAAACAGGATGCGCTGGCGCGACGAATGGTGTCGCGCCCGCTTGTCGCAGGCAATTTCGTCGCCGTGGGCGACAGGGAAGGTTACGTGCACCTGCTCGACCGCGAGAGCGGCGCCTTCGCGGCGCGAGCGCGCGCCGACGACAGCGCGATCGTTGCCGATCCGCGCCGGTTCGGTGCACAGGGTTTTGTCATCCAGACGCGTGACGGCAACGTCCGTGTCTTTGAGGTCCGCTAGGCGGGAATGAGCGCTTGAAACCCACAATAGTTCTGGTTGGCCGGCCCAATGTCGGCAAGTCCACGCTGTTCAACCGGCTGACGAAAACCCGCGACGCACTCGTGGCCGACCAGCCCGGGTTGACGCGCGACCGCCACTACGGCATCGGCCGCGTCGGCGACCGTGATTATCTCGTCGTCGACACGGCCGGTTTCGATCCCGTGGCCAAGGACGGCATCATGCACGAGATGGCGCGGCAGGCCGAGCAGGCGATTGCCGAGGCCGACGCGCTGCTGTTCATGGTCGACGGCCGCAGTGGCCTCACCCCTCATGACGAACAGATCGCCGCACGCCTGCGCCGCGCCGGGCGCCCGGTCTATCTCGTCGTCAACAAGTCGGAAGGCATGGAGCGGACGATGGTTGCGGCCGAATTCCATGCGCTCGGCCTCGGCGACCCGCTGCCGGTTTCCGCCTCCCATGGCGAGGGCGTGAAACAGCTCCTCGACCTCGTGCTCGGCGCCTTTCCACCCGATGCCGAGCCCGAAGAGGACGAGGGGCGCACGCCGCGGATCGCGATCGTCGGCCGTCCGAACGTCGGCAAGTCGACCTTCGTCAACAGCCTGCTCGGCGAGGAGCGCGTCATCGCGTTCGACATGCCGGGCACGACGCGCGATGCGATCGCGATCCCGTTCGAACGGGACGGGCGCCGCTATACGCTGATCGATACCGCGGGCCTGCGCCGGCGCGGCAAAGTGTTCGAGGCGGTCGAGAAGTTCTCGGTGATCAAGACGCTGCAGGCGATCGAGCAGGCGAACGTGGTCGTCCTGGTGCTCGACGCATCGCAGGACATTTCTGACCAGGACGCGCATATCGCGGGATTCATCCTCGAGGCAGGCCGCGCGCTGGTCGTCGCGGTCAATAAATGGGACGACGTCGACGACTACCGCCGCGAGCTCATCAAGCAGGATCTCGCCCGCAAGCTCAATTTCCTCTCGTTCGCGCGCTTTCACTACATTTCGGCGCTGAAGGGGGCGGGCGTTGCCGCAGTCATGAAGTCGGTCGACGCGGCCTATGCTGCAGCGATGATCAACCTGTCGACCCCGCGCCTCACGCGCACGATGCAGGCTGCGCTCGCGAAACAGGCGCCACCGCGCCACGGTGTTTTCCGGCCGAAGATGCGCTATGCGCACCAGGGCGGCAACAATCCCCCAGTCGTCGTCATTCACGGCGCGGCACTCGATCATGTGCCGACCTCGTACGTGCGCTATCTCGAACGGACCTTCATGGAGGCGTTCAAGCTGCAGGGGACGCCGTTGCGGATACAATTCCGTACTGCGCACAATCCGTTTATAGGGAAAGAATAGGCTCCGCACCGGGAGGACGTGCCGGCGCCAATATTGCGGCGCAGCATAAAATCCTTTACATTCACAAGAAGATAGAGTTTCGAGGTTTTAAAATGAGCAATAAAGGGCAACTTCTACAAGACCCGTTTCTGAATACCCTGCGCAGGGAGCATGTGCCGGTCGCGATTTATCTGGTGAATGGCATCAAGCTGCAGGGCCAGATCGAATCCTTCGACCAGTACGTTGTTCTGCTGAAGAATACCGTTACCCAGATGGTCTACAAGCATGCGATCTCCACGGTCGTGCCTGCACGTCCGGTCAATATCCAGCAGCAGGATTCGGGTGACGGCAATAGCTGAGTCCCGACCCATCGAGCGGTCATTCCCGGCTTTGTCGAGTCTCCATGTTTGAGCGTCCTGCTTCCGGTGAGCGGGCCGTTCTTGTTCAACTCGATCTCAATCAGGGCGCACTCGACGAGCGCCTTTCCGAACTCAGGCTGCTCGCCGTCAGCGCGGGCGCGAGTGTCGAAGCAGTCATCGGCGGGCGGCGTGCGAAGCCCGATCCGGCGCTGTTCGCCGGGCGCGGGAAAGTCGACGAGATTGCCGAGGCGTTGCGCGTTCATGACGCCAATCTTGTTATTTTCAATCATGCGCTGTCGCCGGCACAGCAGCGCAACCTCGAGCGTTCGCTCGAGTGTCGTGTCATCGACCGCACCGCGCTGATCCTCGACATCTTCGCGCAGCGCGCGCGCAGCCACGAAGGCAAGCTGCAGGTCGAACTCGCGCAGCTCGACCATCTGTCGACACGGCTCGTCCGCGGCTGGACTCACCTCGAGCGGCAGAAGGGCGGCATCGGCCTGCGCGGGCCTGGCGAGACGCAGCTCGAAACCGACCGTCGCCTGCTCGGCACGCGGGTCAAGACGCTGAAAGAGCGGCTCGCCCGGATCGAGAAGCAGCGGCGCGTGCGTCGGCGCGGCCGGCTGGGGCGCGGCGTGTTGTCGGTGTCCCTCGTCGGGTACACCAACGCCGGCAAATCGACGCTCTTCAACGCGCTGACGAAAGCCGGGGCGTACGCGGCCGACCAGTTGTTCGCGACGCTCGACACGACCTCGCGCCGCCTGTATGTCGGCGAGGGGGGCAATGTCGTGCTCTCGGATACCGTCGGCTTCATCCGCGATCTTCCGCATTCACTGGTCGCGGCCTTCCACTCGACGCTTGAGGAAACCGCCAGCGCCGACCTGCTGCTGCACGTCGTCGATGCGGCCAGCGAGGACCGGGAGGCGCAGGTCGATGCGGTCAATCGCGTGCTCGTCGAGATCGGCGCGGGCGACGTGCCGCAAATCATGGTGATGAACAAGATCGACCTCACCCAGGCCGAAGCGGCGGTCAATCGGGATGAGTATGGTAAGATCGACCGCGTTTTTTTGAGCGCCAGGACAGGCGAAGGACTGGGCCTGCTCCGCGATGCTCTGGCCGAAGCGGCACGCGCAGCCGCGGCTGTGCTGGAAGATCCTGCGGGATCTTCGCCGAATCTCACCGACATCGATCCTATTCAAACGTGATTACAGGCGTTCTAATGTCACTCAATGACCCTCGCTGGGGCAACCAGGGGAATGACGACGGCAAACGCGGCGACGGAAATCGCGGCGGGAACCAGGGGCCCCCGGATCTCGAAGACATCTGGCGCGATTTCAACCAGCGGCTGTCGAGCATGTTCGGCGGCAAGCGCGGCGGACGCAACGGGGGCAGCGGTGGAGGCGGCGGACCGCAGATGCCGCAGATTTCGTTCCGCCAGTTCGGGGGCGGAATCGGTGCGCTGCTGGCGCTCATCTTCATCGTCTGGCTCGCGAGCGGTTTCTACATCGTCGACGCGAACCAGCGCGGAGTCGTGCTGCGCTTCGGCAATTTTGTCCAGACAACCGACCCGGGTCTGCGCTGGCGTCTGCCTTATCCGATCGAGAGCAATGAGATCGTCGATCTGACCGGGGTGCGGACCGTCGAGGTGGGTTATCGCGGCACCGAGCGCAACAAGGTGCTGCGCGAGTCGCTGATGCTGACCGATGACGAAAACATCATCAATATCCAGTTCGCGGTCCAGTACGTGCTCAACAGCCCCGAGAACTACCTGTTCAACAACCGCTTCCCCGACGAATCGGTGATCCAGGCTGCCGAGTCGGCGATGCGCGAGATCGTGGGCAGAAGCAAGATGGACTTCGTGCTGTATGAAGGACGCGAGCAGATCGCGGCAAGCGCCCTTGAATCGATCCAGAAGATTCTCGATCGTTACGACACGGGCATCCAGGTCAGCCGCGTGACAATGCAGAACGCCCAGCCCCCGGAGCAGGTTCAGGCAGCCTTCGACGACGCGGTGAAGGCGGGTCAGGACCGCGAGCGCGCGCGCAACGAGGGCGAGGCCTATGCGAACGACGTGATACCGCGCGCCCGCGGAACGGCGTCGCGCCTCATTGAGGAGGCGAACGCCTATCGGGAGCGGGTAATCGCCAATGCCCAGGGCGAGGCCAGCCGCTTCACGCAGGTGCTCGAAGAATACCGGCGCGCGCCAGAGGTGACGCGCGAGCGGATGTATCTGGACACGATGCAGCACGTGATGTCGAATTCCAGCAAGGTCATGGTGGATGCGAAGGGCAACGGGAATCTTCTCCTGATGCCGCTCGACAAGCTGCTGCAGGGCGTCGGAACAGCGCAGTCGGCGCAGGAGCCGGTGGCTTCGTTGCCGGCGGCCCCGGCGGCACCCGCCCCGACACCGCGGGCCGACAGTTCCTTTGATGCCCGCAGCCGCGATGTGTTGCGTGACCGTGAGCGGGGAGAGCGTTGATGCGTGACAAGATGTCGCTCGTTGCGGGCGCGCTGCTGTTTATCGGCGTTCTTGCGTCAATGACGCTATTTACCGTCGATCAGCGTCAGTTCGCGGTCGTATTCCAGCTCGGTGAGGTCAAGGACGTCATCGACAAGCCGGGCCTGAACTTCAAGTGGCCGATGATCCAGAACGTGCGCTTTTTCGACCGCCGCATCCTGACGATGGATACGCCGGAGCCGGAGCGCTTCATCACCGCGGAGAAGAAGAACGTCCTCGTCGACCACTTCGTCAAGTGGCGGATCATCGACCCGAAGCTCTATTACGTCTCGGTTGCCGGTGACGAGGCCCGCGCGCGCATCCGCCTGCTGCAGACGGTCAATTCGGGACTGCGCGAGGAATTCGGCCGGCGCACCGTGCATGACGTGGTGTCCGGCGCGCGCGACCAGATCATGGAGGACATGCGCACCCGTGCCGACGAGGATGCACGCAAGATCGGCGTGCAGATTCTCGACGTGCGGCTCAAGCGGGTCGATCTGCCGCTCGAGGTGTCGGAGTCGGTCTATCGCCGCATGGAGGCGGAGCGCAAGCGCGTCGCCAACGAGCTGCGCTCCGAAGGCGGCGCGATTGCCGAGAAGATACGTGCCGACGCGGATCGTCAGCGCGAAGTCATCATCGCCGAGGCGTACCGCGACGCGCAGCAGTCCAAGGGTGCAGGTGACGCCAAGGCGACCAGCATCTATGGCGAAGCGTACGGCCGGAGTCCCGAGTTCTACTCGTTCTATCGCAGCCTCGAGGCCTACCGCCAGACCTTCGCCAGCAAGAACGACCTGCTGGTCGTAGACCCGAGTTCGGAGTTTTTCAGATTCATGAAGGATTCCGGCGGGGGCAGCAAGAACTGAACGGATGGGCAACACCTTGTTGATGGCCTTCGCACTGATGCTGGTGATCGAAGGCATCCTGCCCTTTGTCGCGCCGGCCGCTTGGCGCGAAACTTTTTTGCGGCTGGCGCAAATGGCTGACGGTCAGATCCGGTTCATCGGACTGTCGTCGATGCTGACCGGCGTCCTGCTGCTGTTTCTCCTTTCCTGACTATCATGCGCTGGGTTCTTCCCGATCACATCCAGGACGCGTTGCCGGCCGAGGCAGACAAGATCGAGCGTCTGCGCCGTCGCCTGCTCGATGCGTTCCGCTCCCACGGCTATCAGCTGGTGGTGCCGCCGCTGCTCGAATATCTCGACTCCCTGACGACCGGAGCCGGGCAGGACCTCAAGCTGCGGACTTTCAAGCTCGTCGACCAGTTGTCCGGCCGCACGATGGGCGTGCGCGCCGACATGACGCCGCAGGTCGCGCGCATCGACGCGCACCTGTTGAACCGCCGCGGCGTGTCGCGGTTGTGCTACTGCGGCAGCGTCCTGCATACCCTGCCTTCGACGCTTACCGCGACGCGCGAGCCACTGCAGCTCGGCGCCGAACTGTACGGCCATGCCGGCCTCGACGCCGACATCGAAATCATCCGGCTGCTCGCCGAGGTGATGCGCCTGGCCGAGGTGCCGGCGAGCCGCATCGACCTCGGGCATGTCGGTCTGTTCCGCGTGCTCGCCGCGCGTGCCGGGATGGTGCCGGGGCGCGAGGAGGAACTCTTCGACCTGCTCCAGGCGAAGGACCTGCCGGACCTGCGTGAGCTCGTCGCCGGCGTCGCCGAGCCGGTGCGCTCCGCACTGCTCGCGTTGCCGGGCCTCTACGGCGGCGCCGAGGTGCTCGACAAGGCGCGGGTGTGCCTGCCTGACGACGCCGAGATCCGGGCGGCGCTGGACGATCTGAGTCGTCTCGCCGCGGCGCTCGGCGATCTGCCGATCAGCTTCGATCTGGCGGATCTGCGCGGCTACCATTACCACAGCGGGGTTGTGTTTGCGGCTTACGGCGGAGGCTCGCCGGCGGCGCTCGCGCTCGGCGGGCGTTACGACCGCATCGGAGAGGCCTTCGGCCGCGGACGGCCGGCCACCGGCTTCAGCGTCGATCTGCGCGAACTGGCGGTGCGCTTGGCCGATCCGGTGCAGCCCGGCGCGATCCTTGCGCCGGCCGACGGCGACGCCGCGCTGGCCGCGGTCGTCGCACAATTGCGCAGCCGGGGCGAGGTCGTGATGACCGAGCTCCCCGGACATGACGGAAGCTGGAACGAGGCCGGTTGCGATCGGCAACTGATCAGGCGTGAGGGCCGCTGGACGGTCGAATCGCTTCAGGGAGAATGAAGTAAATGGCTAAGAACGTAGTGGTTGTCGGCACCCAGTGGGGCGACGAAGGCAAGGGCAAGATCGTCGACTGGCTGACCGATCATGCGCGCGGCGTGGTGCGCTTCCAGGGGGGGCACAACGCCGGTCACACGCTGGTGATCGGTGCAAACGAATACAAGCTGAACCTCGTGCCGTCGGGCATCGTCCGCGAAGGCGTTGCCTGCTACATCGGCAATGGCGTCGTGCTCGACGCGCACCACCTGCTGTCCGAGATCCGCACGCTCGAGGCCGGCGGCATCAGGGTGCGTGACCGGCTGCGTATCAGTCCGGGCTGCCCGCTGATCCTCGGCTACCATGCGGCGCTCGATCGCGCGCGTGAGGCGGCGAAAAGCGCGGGCGACAAGATCGGCACGACCGGCAAGGGCATCGGCCCGGCCTACGAGGACAAGGTCGCACGGCGCGCGCTGCGCGTATATGACCTGTTCGACCGCGAGCGCTTTGCCGCGAAACTGCGCGCGAACCTCGACTATCACAACTTCGTGCTGACGCAGCACCTCGGTGCCGAAGCGGTCGAGTTCGAGCCGGTGTTCGAGCAGGCGATGGCCGATGCGGAAGAGATCCGGCCGATGGTCGCCGACGTCTCCGCCGAGCTGTACGCGGTCAACAAGTCCGGTGGCAGCCTGCTGTTCGAAGGCGCGCAGGGCACGCTGCTCGATATCGACCACGGCACCTATCCTTTCGTCACCTCCAGCAACTGCGTCGCCGGACAGGCGGCGGCGGGCTCGGGCGTCGGTCCGGGGCGCCTGCATTACGTGCTCGGGATCACGAAGGCCTATTGCACGCGCGTCGGCGGCGGGCCGTTCCCGATCGAACTCGACATCGAGACCGCCGGCACGCCGGGACAGCAGATGTCGTCGAAAGGGCGGGAGTTCGGCACCGTGACCGGGCGCAAGCGCCGCTGCGGCTGGCTCGACCTCGCGGCGTTGAAGCGCTCGATCATCATCAATGGCGTGACCGGCCTGTGCATCACGAAGCTCGACGTGCTCGACGGCCTGCCGGAGCTGAAGCTGTGCACCGGCTACATGCTCGACGGCCAACGCATCGATCTGCTGCCGATGGGCTCCGAGGAAGTCACGCGCTGCGAGCCGATCTTCGAGACGATGGCGGGCTGGAGCGGCACGACTTTCGGCGCACAGAGCTGGGACGCGCTGCCGCAGGAAGCGCGCGCGTATCTGCACCGCATCGAGGAGATCTGCGAGATCCCGATCGACGTGATCTCGACCGGGCCCGAGCGCGACGAAACGATCCTGCGCCGCCATCCGTTCGGTGCCTGAGAGCGGGAGTCCCGACGCTCGCGGAGGGCTGGAAAAAGCAAAAGCCGGTCGAATGACCGGCTTTTGCTTGGATCTGGTGCCCAGAAGAGGACTCGAACCTCCACGCCTCGCGGCGCTAGTACCTGAAACTAGTGCGTCTACCAATTCCGCCATCTGGGCAGGCGGACGGAGTATACCGGCAAGTCGGATTTTGGCAAAGCGGGTCGCCGATGCCCGCCTGCAACGACTGCATGACAAGAAGGACAGGCAACAAAAAAGCCGACTCAAGGTCGGCTTTCCTGCAGAACTGGTGCCCAGAAGAGGACTCGAACCTCCACGCCTCGCAGCGCTAGTACCTGAAACTAGTGCGTCTACCAATTCCGCCATCTGGGCAAGAGCCGCGCATTATAAGCATCAATTAGAGAATGTCAATGACTACAAGACCAAAAAATTCCAGACCGAAAACGAAGAGTCCTGCCACCCCTGCCGGGAGCCACTCGCCGAGTAATATTCGGCGCGCCGATCCGTTCTTCGCGCGCGAGTCGGCGGAGTACGAGAATCCGCTGCCGAGCCGCGAATATGTCGAGCAGACGCTCGCCGAGCAGGGCGTGCCGATGAGTTTCGCGGAGCTGTGCGGTGCGCTCGACGTCACCGCCGACGAAGCGCCGCTGTTCGAGCGCCGTCTGCGCGCGATGGAGCGCGATGGCCAGGTGATCCGCAACCGGCGCGATGCCTTCCTGCTGCCGGACAAGGCGGACCTGATCCGCGGCCGCGTCGCGGGGCATGCCGACGGCTTCGGCTTCCTGATCCGTGACGACGGGCAGCCTGATGTCTTTCTCGGGCCGAAGGAAATGCGCGAGGTGCTGCACGGCGACCGTGTGATCGCCCGTGTCACCGGTGTCGACCGGCGAGGCCGGCCCGAAGGGAAGATCGTCGAAGTGCTCGAACGCGCGAACACCCGCGTCGTCGGGCGCGTGCTCGATGCGCACGGCGTCCAGGTGGTCGTGCCGGAAAACCGCCGTCTCGCCCAGGACATCCTGCTCGCCCCGGGGGGCAAGAAGGCGGTGCCGGGCCAGGTCGTGACCGTCGAGCTGGTCGTGCAGCCGACGAAGTTCGCGCAGCCGATCGGCAAGATTGTCGAGGTGCTCGGCAACTATGCCGATCCCGGCATGGAAATCGAGATCGCGCTGCGCAAGCACGAACTGCCGTACGAGTTTTCGCCCGAAGCAAAGGCCGAGACGCGCAAGCTGCCGCTCAAGGTGCGCAAGAAGGACTGGACCGGCCGCGAGGACATCACGAACCTGCCTCTGGTGACGATCGACGGCGAGACGGCGAAGGACTTCGACGATGCGGTGTATTGCGAGCGCCAGGGCCGGGGCTTCCGGCTCATCGTCGCGATCGCCGATGTGTCGCACTACGTGCAGGGCGGCGGCGGTCTCGACGGGGACGCGCAGGACCGTGGCAACTCGGTGTATTTCCCGCGCCGCGTGATCCCGATGCTGCCGGAAAAGCTCAGCAACGGCCTGTGCTCGCTGAATCCGCAGGTCGAGCGCCTGTGCATGGTGTGCGACATGAGCATATCGCCGACCGGCGCGATCAAGGCATACCGCTTCTACCCGGCAGTAATGTTCTCGCACGCGCGGCTCACCTACAACCAGGTCGCCGCCGCGCTGTATGAGCAGGATCCTCGCGCGCGCGATGCGGCCGGCCCGCTGCTGCCGCACCTCGAGAACCTCGACAAGCTGTTCCGCGTGCTGCTCAAGGCACGGGCGAAGCGCGGCGCGATCGACTTCGAGACGACCGAGACGCGGATGATCTTCGACGATACCGGGAAGATCGAGCGCATCGTGCCGGAAGTGCGCAACGACGCGCACCGCCTGATCGAGGAATGCATGCTGGCGGCGAACGTCTGCGCGTCGGAATTCCTGCAGACTCGCGAACATCCGGCGCTGTACCGGGTGCACGAGGGGCCGACGCCGGAGAAGCTCGAGAAGCTGCGCAACTTCCTTGCCGAGTTCGGCCTCGGCCTGGGCGGCGGCGACGAGCCGAAGGCGGGCGATTACGGCAAGCTGCTCGAGAAGGTCAAGGAGCGCCCGGACGCGCAGCTGCTGCAGACGGTGATGCTG
>Ga0172380_10008543_pt1 | contig 11157 bp, 4 predicted proteins | sample Leawe162metaG_FD_119747 | JGI IMG/M metagenome (GOLD analysis project Ga0172380, IMG submission 119747) | Leachate microbial communities from a municipal landfill in Southern Ontario, Canada - Leachate well 162 metaG | ecosystem: Engineered > Solid waste > Landfill > Unclassified | place... | reverse complement strand
TGGTGAGGAATGGCGTGAGGGGTGGGAGGGGGTAGGCGTGAGGCGTGAGGGGTGAGGGATGAGGGGTGGGGAGAGAAAGGGGGGGGGAGAGGCGTGAGAGGCGTGAGAGGCGTGAGGCGTGAGGCGTGAGGCGTGAGGCGTGAGGCGTGAGAGGCGTGAGGCGAACCCGACCCTAACTCCTCACCCCTAACCCCTCTCTTCCCACTTAGGATAAAATACCCCATCCCAACTCAAATCAGCCAAAAACATGCATTTGTCGGAGACTATCGAGAAGAATGTCGCAACCGCCCTGGCCGAGGATATCGGCAGCGGCGATCTTACTGCGCGGCTCATACCGGCGGGGGAGGGGGGGCGCGCCACCGTCATTAGCCGCGAAACGGCGGTGTTGTGCGGGGCGGACTGGTTCGAGGGGTGTTTCAGGAAGCTGGACGGGAGCGCCGAAATTTGCTGGTTCGTGCGCGACGGCGAAAGCGTCGCGCCCAACCAGGTGTTGTGCGAGTTGCGCGGCAATGCCCGCGCGATGCTCAGCGCCGAGCGTCCGGCGCTGAATTTCCTGCAAACCCTGTCGGCCACCGCCACCGCGACGCGTTGCTACGTCGCAGCCGTCGCCGGCACGGGCGCGGCCATCATGGATACGCGCAAGACCTTGCCGGGCTTGCGTTTGGCGCAGAAATACGCAGTGCGCACCGGCGGCGGCGTGAATCAGCGCGACGGCTTGTACGACGGCATCCTCATCAAGGAAAACCACATCGCCGCCGCCGGCGGCATTCCCCAGGCGCTGCAACAGGCCGCCGAGATTGCGCCGCCCGGCGTTCCGATCCAGATCGAAGTGGAAAGCCTGAAAGAATTGCGGCAAGCGCTGGACGCAGGCGCAAAATTGGTGCTGCTGGACAACTTCACCCTGAAAAGATTGCGCGAAGCGGTGCTGACAACCGCCGGGCGCGCCGTGCTGGAGGCCTCGGGCGGCATCACGCTGAAAAACGTGCGCGCCATCGCGGAAACCGGCGTGGAGCGCATTTCGATAGGCTCGCTGACCAAGGATGTGAAGGCGGTGGATTTGTCGATGCGGTTGGCTAGAGGCTAGGAGCTAGGGGCTTTGATCGTTCCCACGCTCCGGCGTGGGAATGCAGCCAGGGACGCTCCGCGTCCCGATATAGAAAATGATGTAGTGGAATACTTGCGCAATGACACTGGAGACGCAAGCTTGAGATTGACTCATAGATTTAATACGCGACGCGGAGCGTCGGCGGCTGCATTCCCACGCCGGAGCGTGGGAACGATCAGAAATATCCGTCACCGGTAGCTCACATCTACTGGGACGGAAATGTGACTAAGTAGAACTAACCTACCACCACAAGTATTGTACAGCTGCCGTAGCGATCAAAAAAATTGATTTGACCGTTGGAAACCGTAATATGAGGTGAGGTAGGAACATTTGTTGACGCACACCCCGGCTGAGGTACCACTTGGTAGGTGGTGCCGAGAACCGTAATTGCCAGAGCACCGTTACTTAGCAGTTGCATGTTGCCGTTGGGATCAAGCGCTTTTACTGCCGAATTTAAATCAGTAAACCAGTTTATGGCTCCTTGGAGCGATAACTGAATCCCATGGGATGCAAGGTTGTAAGATGCTGCCACAGTACTAGCTGTATCAGCGGTTGCCTCTGAGGCGCCAGAAATCAAGGAAAATGCAATCAGAGATGAAGCGAGGATTTTTTTTGCAAATTTCATGATAAACCTTTCAGAAAGATTAACAATATACCCGTATTGGTTGAACAGGTGTTGTGATTCTATTCCTATTTTTAAAACAATGCAATCTCTTCCAGTTAACTATTGCTCAAATCCGATCAACTTTTCTAATGCAGCTACAACAAATTGAATTCATAAAGAATTGTTTTAACTTTATCAGATTCTCTTGAACCATCTTATGGCAAAGTAGAATTAAAAACCAAGGTAAAACGAAAGCGGTTGCCTGAATCCGTTGGTGCCCCTATACATTTGGAAACTGACCGTATCTTTGGGTTATTTTGATTCGAGGGTGGTGATACCATCCCATGCTGCGGGGAATCCGGACTCCTGAAAATGCGCGATGCGTTTCAGGAAAGTCGCGGCGACGGGGTCGTCGGGGTAGGTGGCTTTAACTGCTTGCCAGCGTTCCTGGGTTAATGCCCACTCGCCGCTGCGATAGGCTGCGAGCGCGGATTCGGTGAGCAGTGCCAGTTTCTTGTCTTGGCAGGGGGTGTAGATGCCCACGCCCAGGTGCTTGCCTTTGACGCGCACCACATCCACCTGGCGCAGCCCGATTTGCGTCGATACCGCTTCTGCCACGCTTTCGGACAGCAGGATGCCGGTGTTGTAGACCTTGTTAACGCCTTCCAGGCGCGAGGCGAGGTTGACCGGGTCGCCGATTGCGGTGTAGTCGAAACGGTTGTCGCCGCCCATGTTGCCGACGATGCAGTCGCCGCGATGCACGCCGATGCGCATTTGCAGTTCGGGTCCGCCGGTCGCCAGGATGTCCTGGCGCATCGCGGCGATTTTCTCCTGCATTTCCATCGCGGCCTTGACGGCGTGCAGGGACTGGTCGGGGTCGGCGATGGGCGCGCCCCAGAAAGCCATGACTGCGTCGCCGATGAATTTGTCCACCGTGCCGTGATAGCGCAGCACGATTTCGGTCATTTCGGAGAGGTGGCGGTTGAGTATATGCGCGACCGCTTCGGCGTCCAGCGCTTCGGAAATGCTGGTGAATCCGGCCAGATCGGTGAACAGCAGCGTCAGGTCGCGGCGTTCCCCGCCGAGTTTGAGCCTTTCCGGGTGGGCGATCACTTCTTCCACCACCGCCGGCGCCACGTACATCGAGAACGCCTGTTTCATCTGGCGGCGCTGCCGCTGTTCGAAGAAGTAAGCCACCCCGCCTTGCGCCAGATAAACCAGCGTCACCGTCAATAGCGCGCCGGCTGCGGGAACCCAGACTAATACTTTGGCGAATAGCAGGAAATCCATTCCGGCAATGCCGGTTATCAACCCCAGCCCGATGACGCCGCTACGCACCGGTTTCCAGCGGCGCATCAGCAGGATGGCGGCGCTTGCCGTTATCAGCCACAGCAGCAATGACCAAGCGCGCGGCGCTTCGCGCAACGGGTCGCCGGCGACCATGTTGGCGATCAGGTTGGCGTGTATCTCCACCCCCGGCATCAATTCGTTATGCACCACGAAGAAGGGCGTTTGAAACATATCCGACTGGGCGCTACGGACTTCGGTGGTAGCCTTGAGGTTGCGCCCGATCAGTACGATGTTGTCCTTGAGGAAATCCTTCCAGTGCGGCGGCAAGTGTTTGTCGGGATCGAGCAGCTTGTAATAGGGGATGTAATTGAAGGTGTGCGGCCCGCCGACATAGCGGATGCGCATGTCCGTGGTGGCGTCGAACTGGGCGACGACGCCGGGGGATTTTTTTTCGAGCAGGGTCAGGATGCTGCGCCAGAAGGCGTCCCGGTTGACCGGAACCTGGCGTTGCACGCCATCCGGGTCGATTTGCACCGAAGCAAAGCCGGTGACGGCGCCGGCATCGTTGAACAGCTTGAGCGGCTCCACCCGCAGCCATTGGCGGACCTCGCCGGTTTCGTCGTAAGCCATGTCCGCCGCCATCACCACGTTGCCGTGACGCGCTATAGCCTGAGCCAATGCCTTATCCTCCTCGGGCAGCGTCGGCTCGGAAAACACCACGTCGAATGCCACCACCGCCGCGCCGGCTTCACGTAGCGTGTCCAGCAAACGTGCGTGTTGACTGCGCGGCCAGGGCCATTGTTGCTTGAGATTGGCGAAGGAGGGTTCGTCGATGCCGACGATAGTCACCGGCAGGTTGACCTGATTCGGTGCGGTCGCGATAACCAGGCGGTCGAAAAACTTCAACTCCAGATTGTGCCACGGCTCGCTGAGGCCGATCAGGAGCGCCAGCAACGCGGCGCAAACACCCGCCCACGGCAGATTGTAGCGCTTGAGCGTTTGGATTAATTCAGGAGGCAAAAAACGAAAGACGGAAGACAGAAAAAAACTCCTTGGGTTCAGAGACAGAGGACAGAGGACAGATTTTCAAAGGGATTGAGAACAGAAAAAACTTCTTCTTCCAAATCTGTCTTCTGTCCTCTGTCCTCTGTCCTCTGACTATCAGAACCGGTATATCCCCTGCGCGCCAAGCACGGCGGAGCGGGTGGGGGCGGCATCCTTGTCGGAGTGCAGGTTTTCGGCGATGACTTCGAACGACGTGCGTTTGTCCAGGCTTTCCCAGTAGCTGCGCAACCCCAGGTTCCATCCGGCATTGAGTTGCTGGGTGTTGGCCTCGTCGGTGTAGCGTTGGCTACGATGCGTGAGGGTTGCGCCCAGTTGCCAGCGCGCCAGCGGCAGCCAGTTGGCGCCGATGCTGACCAGATGGCGCGGCAGCCAGGGAACCCTATTGCCCTGATAACCATTGCCGGTGTTGTTGCTGTGGTTGTACTGGTAGCGGAAATTGCCGGAAAGGTTTTGCGCGAGCAGGCGGTTGAGCGCAAAGCCGGCGCTCTCCACATCGGCGGCGCCGAATTCCGGTGTGCCTTCGAGGAAATCCAGCGCCTGGGGCGAGAGCCGGTTGCGGTTGCGCAGGCGTTCCAGGTCTTCGAGGTTGAGGTCGCCGACCAGGGTGCCGGTGGCTTTCGCCAGGTTGTGGATTTGCTTCTTGTCGAGATAGCCTTGGGCAAAGGTGCTGTTGCCTATCTCCCATTCGTATTGCACCCGCAGCCGTTTCAATTCGCCGCCGAGCGACACCAGCCGGTCGTCGACCGCGATGCCGGCGGTGTCCACCGGCGCCAGGGTGCTCACCGAAGCCGGGCGCCGCCATTGCTGCGCGGCGAGGCGTAGCGTCTGGTTTTGCACGGGATTCCAGGCGAAGCCCAAGCGCGGATTCCATTCTGTGATGTCGAGATTTAAGCGCCGCATATCATAATCGGGGGCGAACGTTTCAATCGGAGTAGTAGTCACTTTTACCGTCCACCACTGTTGCTTTGCTACATGCGCATAGGAAAGATCGGCTTGGAGCAAAAGGCTGTTGTGGAGTTTGATACGGTTAGAGACGTAAGCCTCATCCGATTTGATCTTGTCATCACCACGTTGACTGGTATAAATCGGAACCAAGGCAAGGTGAGCATCAATCCGTTTGTCTTGATGGGTGGTTTCGAGTCCCCACGATACTTGCCAATCGTTGGTGGCATCAAAGGTGTGGCGTAATTGGCCATCGTCTTGGTCGGTTGTGGTGGTGTAGCGGTCAATCTTCCCATTGGGCGAGATGACGCCGTCGCCAAATATTCTATTGTATAGACCTGCGATTTCGGGCAAGTAGTAGTTGCCGCCAAAGCGGTCTTCCTCTTTGCCTGTGCCGAATTTCAGCCACAAGTGCGAAGTCGGCGAGAACTTGTAGTTGATGCCGCCGTCGGTGCGGCTGTTGTCAAGGTTGAGCGTGGAGTTGGATAGTCCTTGGTTGAGCGCGGTTATTTTGCCGTCCATGGAAAAATTGTTGGCGAAGGCGAATAGTCCCAACTCGTGGCTGGGCTTGGCGCCCAGGCCGAGCGTGTAGTTCTGGCCATCTACGCTCATATCGGTGCGGTCGGGGCGGATGCGCGCCTGATCGGTGGACAGGAAATAAGTGAACGGTATCGTGGAGACGCTGTAACCGTTGGCGCCGAGCGTCAGCGCTTGTTCCTTGATGTCCTGGCTGGTCAATCTACCGCCGACGTTGAAGTAATTGCCGGGGCTGGCGACCAGGGTGTTGAAGCGGTTCGATGCGCCGAACACCGTCGGGTCGGACAGGAAGCCCTTGAACAGTTCCGAATTCTTGTTGAACGTGCCGCTATAACGGTCGGCGAGGAACAAATGGCTGCCCGCCCAATACGGCGTATAGGCGTTGTAAGCGTAGGCCTGCGCCCAGTCCTCCATGCCGAATTGCGCCAGCGACGCGCCGACGTTGGCGTTGCCCTTCTGGTTATTGAGCAACTGGTTCAGCGATTTGAGGTAAGGCATCAGTTCCGATGCGCGCCGCGCGGCCTGCACCGCCTCGCCCAGTTCGAGCCGGTCGGCGGCGACCAAGCTCATCATCATGTAGGGCATCGGGTCTTTGGGATCCAACTCAGCCGCGCGCCGGAACATTTCCGTGGCGCGCTGGGGGTTGCCCAACTGGTAATAGGCGACGCCGGTATACAGCGCGCCGCGCGCATAGCGCGGCTCGACCACGCCGGATTTGAGGAAATATTCCAGCGCGGCGTCGGGGTCGCCGCGCTTTAACTGGAGTATGCCTAAGCCGGTGAGCGCCACGTAGTCGTCGGGCTGTTGCGCCAGCGCGTCGTTAAAGGCTTTTTCGGCGGAGGCGAATTCGTTGGCGAAGGATTCCAGCGTCGCCAGTTCGCCTTTATAACCCGCGCCGGCGGGGTTGAGGCCGATGGCGCGGTCGAGCGCTGCGCGTCCTTCTTTCACCGCCTCGCGTTCCGCCTCCACCCGACCGACGCCGAACCACCCGTCGGCGTTTTTCTCGTCGCTCTTCAAAGCTTGCCGGAAGGCTTTTTTCGCGCCGCCGGCATCGCCGTTGAAACGCGCCAAGTCGCCCTGCGCGAGGAGGATTTCCACGTCGGCGGGATGCCGGGCGTGGGCAGCAGTCAGGATTTTACCGGCGTCAATAGCGCGGTCCGAGATCAGATAAGCGCGGGCAAGCAGCGCTGCGGCGCGGGGTTCCCCGACATGCCGTTCGAGCAGGCCGATGGCCTCGGGCACGCGCCCGAAGGAGATATAGAGATCGGCCAGCAACAGCGCCGCACCGGCATCGGACTTGTCGCGCGATTCCAGCGTTTTCAGCGTTTTCAGCGCATCGGCGTAATTGCCGGATTCTATCGCGTCCGCCGCCGCTTTCAGTTCAGGCTGCGCCGCCGGCAGCCAGCGGCTGGGTTGCGGGCGGTAGGCGGTGACCCATTGCACCCGTTCGCGCGCATTGGTGAGCAGCACCTTGGTCGGCGCCTTGCCCGGTTCGACATGCGCCTGTTCGTTGGGATGTACCGCTACGCGACCCAGATCGTTGTAAAAATCCACCTCGCCCGACAACACGGTCAGGGTGGCCGCGCCATCCTTATCCACCACCAGTTCCCAGTCGGTGCCGCGGATCGCCGCGATGGCGTTCGGCGTTTGCACCGTCACCGCCGGCGGTTGCGACGGGGAAAAGAAGGAGAACGACTTGCGCTTGGCTTGCGCCCATACCCGCCCCGTGGTCAGTTCCAGCTTGGTGGTCTCGCCCTTGGCCGAAATTTCCTTGATCTGCACCATGCTGTTCTGGTTCAGCCTGAGCTGGGTTTGATCCTGCAACAGCAGCGCCATCTGGGAGAGATCGCGGGTGCGCACGAAGGAGCCGGGGGTGACGTGCTGCTTCACCGCCGCCGGCTTCCAGTCCTCCTGCGCGCTTGCCCGCGCATCGCCCTTGCCGATAATGGAGATGATTTCCGCCTCATTGACACTGCTGGGCGCAAGCGCAAAGGCCGGCGCCGCAGACGACAACGCGAATGCACCGCACACCAGGAGCGGCAAGGGCTTGCTGCGGAATTGGTTCAGTAGGGATCGCATTATGACTCTCCTCGGTTACAGCGTGAAGCCTTGGGCGGTGTCGTCGGGATAGCGCAGGTATACCGTCACGCCGTCCACCCAATACAGATCGTTGGCATGGGCCGCGGGCAACGGGATGAGCGCATAGCCCGGCTTGAGGGTGTAAGGTGTGTTGAGCACCACCATGGCGGTTGTGCCGTCGCCGTTATAGCTCACCGTGCCATTGGGGTCGATGGCTTTTACCGTTTGCTCGCCCACCGTGAGGTCGGCGAAGGCCGGGTAGAGCGCCTGCACCGCGCCGGTGCTGTCCAGGAACGCATAGTAGCCGTCGCTGCCGAGCTGGAAGCCGGGCGATTGCAGCGCGCCGCCGCCGATTGCGTTGCTGCCCGGCACGCCGGTGTAATCCGCGCCGTTCAGCGTGATCTGGAGCGCGCCGCTGCTCCTGATCCTGATCTTGGCGTTAGGATCGACGATCTTCACGGCTGTGTCGAGATCGCTGAAATACCCCAGGGAGCTTGCCAGCGATAGCTGTATGCTGCGGCTTGCCAGCGAGAATGCGCCGCTCGCGCTGGTGGCGGGGTTCGCTGCGGCGAAGGTCGAGGCGACGCTGCCGCCGATTTGCACGGTGGGCACGTCGATGGGGATGAAGCGGTAAACTTTACCGCCGACGGTGTAGGTCACCACGCCGTTGGTCTTGTCGTAATCGGCTACGCCGCTGGTCACGCCGAACTTGCCGTTGAGCGCTTCCTGGATCACGGTAAGCAGCGTCGCGCTGTTGCTCAGGCGTTGCAGGTTGCCGTCCAGTTTCGGCACGGTGGAGTCGGAAGTGACGTTGGCTAACGTCAGCGGGTCGCCGGGCAGCCCCTTGTCGCCGACCAGCGAGCCGATGCGGATGCGGGTGAGGTCGCCGCTGTTGCCGACTTCGGCGGTTTCGCCGCCGTATACGGCGGTGCCGCTGGTGGCGGCGAACTTGGCCGAGGTGGTGCTGACGGACGCCTGATAATACACCACGCCGCTTTGCACGAAGGCGGAGGTTTGACTGCCGCTGTTGCTGACCGTAAAGGAAGTGGCGCCGGTGTCGGTGGTCAGGCGGCTTGCGCCGCTACCTACCGGGATCGTGTTGCCGCCGGTGGTCGATTGGATGTCGTAAGTGCCGCTGGTGATCTGCAAACCGGTGGTGGTCGTGGTGACCGGGGTGCTGGTCAGTATTGCCCCGCTGCCCTGGGGGGTGAAGGTCAGGGCGCCGGCATTTTGGGTCAGCGGGGTGCCGGCGGTGGTTTCGATCACGATGCCGGCCGGCAGGGTGGGCTGGAGCGCAACGGGAGTGGTGGAACTGATCAGCACCGAACCGTCGCTGCGTATCTGCGCGCCGACCGGGGCGGTGGTGAACACCTCGGTCAGGTCTTTGGGGCGGGTGATTTCAATCGTCGTCACCACGAAATCCGCCGACACCGAATCGATGGTGACGGTTGCCGTAGTGCTGGTCTTGGACGCGGCAGACGATTGCAACTGCACTCTCAGGCGCGCGCCGTTAGCCACCAGACCCGGCTGATCGGTGAACGGCCTGCCGTTGAGAGAATATTTGCCGCCGACGATGCTGATGGGTTCCGCCTTGGCGAGGCCGGTGACGGTCACCACCTCCGACACCAGCGTGGTGTTCAGGGGCGCGCGGGTGATCGGGGGAATGGTGAAGCTGAATTTCGGCGTGGGGGCGACCACGGCGGCGCCATCGTAAAGGAACAACCCGCTGCTGGTCGCGGCCATCAGCGTGTCCGCCTGGTCCGGCGGCACGGCCAGCGCATAGACCTGGCCGCTGAGCGGCGCGTCGGAAATGACTGTCCAGATGACGCCGCTATCGGTGCTGGAATAGACCTGGCCTTGCGCCGTGCCGGCAAACACCACGCCGGCCTTGCCGGGGTGGGCGAGCAACGTGCTGGGCGTGGCGGAAAGCCCCGTCAACTGCGTCCAGTTGGCACCGCCGTCGGTGGATTTGTACAAACTGCCGGCGGCCAGCGCATAAACCGTGCTGCCGTTGGCGGACAGTGCGGTGATCTTGGAGCCGGAAAGACCGGAAGCCGTCCAGTTTGCACCGCCATCGGAGCTGCGGTACACGCCCACTTCAGTGCCGGCGAGGATGGCGCCGGTCACGCCGGCCAGCGTATAAATCGGCTGCTTGGGGCAAGAGCCAAGCAGGCAACTGCTGGTGACCGGCAGTCCCTGAGCGGGGTAAAGCCAGCTCCCCCCCCCGTCGCTGCTATATACCGCCCCCTGGCTAAGTGCGGCCACCAGACCGGTGGTGGAACCCGGCAGGGGGGCGAGGGCGTTGATCTGTCTGGCGGAGCCGAGCACCACCAGATTTTTCGTCGAAGCAGTCCAGCTTGCGCCCTGGTTGCTGCTGAAAGCGGCCCCCTGGTTTTGAGTGCCGATCCACATTTTGCCGTTGAAAAACGCCAGCGCCGTGTACGGGCTGCCGCTGGGGCCGGTCACAGTGGCCCAGGTTTTGCCGGAATCGCTGCTGGCGCGAACAGTTGACGAGTCGGCGGCGTACAAGGCGCTGCCGGAGCCGGCTGCCAGCCAATTCGCCGGGGTGCCGGAAACGCTGCTCCAGCCGGCGAAAAGCGGAGAACTCGGGAACAAGGCGGATAGGCAGAACAGAATGGCATACAGACGGTTTTTCATGAAAGGCGGTCTCCACATGATCGATGTTCGGTATAGTACACTTACGCCCGCACAAAATAACATTAGAAAATCATTTTGTCATGTTTTGTGAGTTCCTGGTTGAGTGCTGAGTGCCTGAGTGCTGATCTAGCGCAGAAAGGTGGATGCGCTTTGCTTATCCCCCCTTAAAACAGTGCTGAGCAGAATCGTTACGTGATGGTTTTCACTCAGCACTCAGCACTCAGGCACTCAGCACTCAAAAATCAGCACTGACCTTCGATAAAGCGTTTCACCGCATCCGCATCGGGCGGCAAGGTTACGAAACGTTGCGGCAACTGCTCTATGCCGACATAGCTGGCCGGGCGTTCCGGGTCGCGGCCCAGCGCTTCGCGCAGGGTTTCCTCGAACTTGGCGGGCAGCGCGGTTTCCAGGCAGATCAGCTGGATGCCGTCTTCACGGTGATCCAGCCCGACCTTGACGCCGTCTGCGGTATGAGTGTCCACCATCACGCCGTATTGCTCATAAACGCTGCGTATCGTCGCGAGGCGGTCGGCGTGGCTGCTTTTGCCGGATTCCATGCCGAATTCCCGCACCTTGGCGAAATACGGGGTTTCCTTGAGGTCGAAATAACCGTCCTGTTCCAGGCGCGCCCACAGCGCCTTGAGCACATTGGCATCGCGCCCCACCAAGTCATACACGAAACGCTCGAAATTCGACGCCTTAGTGATGTCCATCGACGGGCTGCTGGTATGCACCGTCTGCGGGCGCGGACGGTACACGCCGCTACGGAAAAATTCGTCCAGCACATCGTTCTCGTTGGTCTCGACGAGCAGCTTTTTGATCGGCAAGCCCATCATGCGCGCGACATGCTCGGCGTAGACGTTGCCGAAATTGCCGG
>Ga0172380_10008542_pt1 | contig 11157 bp, 15 predicted proteins | sample Leawe162metaG_FD_119747 | JGI IMG/M metagenome (GOLD analysis project Ga0172380, IMG submission 119747) | Leachate microbial communities from a municipal landfill in Southern Ontario, Canada - Leachate well 162 metaG | ecosystem: Engineered > Solid waste > Landfill > Unclassified | place... | reverse complement strand
CCACTGTTCGCCGATAAACAGAATAATAAGCAGACCGCCACAATTCAGCCGTGGTCTGATCACAGAGGATCAGATTTGGTTTGCCTCCGGGACCTTTCGAACAGTCGTTGAAAAGATGGTCTGCCAGATCCAAGAAACCCTTAGAAGTAGTTACGGAAGAGAAGTCAGCAGTCTGATTCCTCCACCAAGAATAAGACGATTGATCGATATTTCCAACCATCTTCAGTGTTGCCGTTGAAGATGAGGGATCTGTTTGAATCATGCGGAACAAAGGATCACATGCATAAGATCCATTTGCCACACTAATTCTGGCCGTGGTTAAATCACCAGCACCATTTCCTTGGAGCAAAGCTTTACAGAAGAAGTCTATTGCTCCAAGTTCGCCCTGTTTGATACGGGCTGCCACAAATTCCGCAACCCTATGTTTATTCTGTTTACGTTCCTTCTCAGAATATGCAATAGGAGTCGCCGTTTGCCTCCATTCATAAAACGCGGCCGTAATACCTTCCGGTCCAACTACACCCAATGGATCGTAGGAGTCATAAGAATCAGTTGCAGCTAGTTGATACATCAAATCTTCTTGAATGTATGCACCACCATCTGCTGACTCAAATAGACCTCTCTTCTTAGCTTCGTAGAAGAAAGCATTTGAATTACTAATGTTGTCCGAAATGGTCTTACGCGCGTTCGCAAGACTAGTAGCCATTATACTATCAAAATTCATAGTAAGCTGGCTAGGTTGACTTGCTGCACCAAGCGTTAAACCCATGTTAATTTACTCCAAAGTTTCGCCGCGAACCGCAGCTTCTACAGCTTCCCTAATTGTTGGGAGTCTTGATCCTGATTTAATTCGTTCAGAATTTACTCCGCTCTGAACAGAAACGGTCTTCTTATTCTGCTCCCGTTTACTGTTCTGTGCTTTAATCGTTTCAGCTTCATCGTACTGCGACTTAGCTAGTTTATAAATATGGCGTAGATAAACATCTGGTGGAGTATTAGGACCAGGATTTACTTGATCCATCAACTCTATCATCTGCTTCTCTAATTTAGAAGCAAGTCCTTTTGTCTCCGTATCTAAAGCCTTAAAGGTCCCTTCAATCTGATTAGCAAATTCACGTTGCTGTCGCTCAGTGATTCCATCTTGTAAGGGCTTGATACGTTCTTCAACGACTTGTTTAATAACATCATCAAGCAAAGGTCCAAGACTCTCTGCAAGAATTGAGTTATCTTCTCCAAGTCGTTCTTTAACAAGATCTTTAATGTCCTTCTTAATCTCTTTTTGATCCGCTTTCTTAACGAGATCCAAACCAGCAAGATCGGCAAGTTGACGTAGGGTTGAACCAGCACGTTGTGGATCTTTAAGTGCTGCATAAAGTCCGCGAGCTGCTTCTTGATCGGGATCTGTAGTGACCTTAAGTTCTTCCTTAGGTTCTTCTTCAACCTTAGGTTCTTCAACAATAATTTCTTCTACTTTAGTTTCTTCTTTAGTTGTAATTTCGCCAGTCATAATATCCTTTACGTTGTAGGTAACCCTACTTGATTCTGTAATTGATTGTTAATTTGCTCATTAGCATTTGGAGTAACCTTAGCAGTTCCTCTTTGTGCCATAGCATTCATTTGATCCCGTGCAGCAACCTGAGACAGCAGTGCCATATCCTGCAATTCTCGCAATACTTTCTCATTCGTAGTATAACCAACTCTCTCTGCGGTTTCCCGGATTAAAGTCGGGGAGAGTGCAATTTGAGGATAGTTATTAATGATTGCCATGAATTCGAGAAATCGATTCTTTTGATCCTCGTTGTCTACAGGAGACATTGAACCCACTTTGATATTTACTTCAAAGTCGAGTCCATCAATATCCATTCCTGTGATCTCTTCTTGAATCTTTTGTGTTTCCTGCACATTGCCCATAAGAACTTCCTGTGCAGTATTATTAACCTCGACCCAAAATGGTAGAGTCAACTGTTGCTGTCGCTGCATAATGGCCCGGGCAATCCTGTTAAGCCATTTCGCAACCTTCATCTTAGGTCTTGTTTCACGGATCTGTGACCTTTGATCTGCAATTGTAGCCTGTGTTGCTGTTGTACGATCTGCTTGTCCCCTTGCCTCACTACGCGTACCCGAAACTACATTGAAGTTATCTTTAGAAAGGATTAAAGATTGCGTAACTGAAGCATCAAGATTAGCTAATGGTACAGCAGCTACACAAGTCTGTGGATCTTGTTCAGTTTCCTCAAATGTACCATCAGGTCCCCACATTAAATTGTTCATCCGATCACGTTCCAGTGCACCTTTACGAAGTAGGTACTTTCTGGAACTCCGCCGACGATGAACTCTTATTTGTTCATTTGTCTCATTAAGGTCATCTTGCGATGGTAACCACTGTGATACAGGAGGAACCGGGTAAAATCCACGCCTACGATTATGATACTTAAGATCAAATATAGGTAATTGGTCAAATCCTGCCTTATAGAAATCTTTGTTGACGACATCAGAAAAGAGTGAGAACTCCTTACGCCGAATATCCCAATAATGCCAGAGTTTAATCACATCCCCTGTTTCATACAGCTTATCTAATTCACCTGACCTATCTTCAAAGGGATTATCAAACTCTGTAGTCCTTGCGCCCGCGTAAACAATCTCATCTGTATTCTTAAGTGCCTTATTACCTTTGATGTCTCTTAGATCAACGTATTCATAGTAAGCTACCCAATTACAACGTGAGAGATATTTTGAATCCATTCCACCTACACGAAATTGTGCAGGATGGATACGTTTTACATATAATTGTTCATACTCTGGGATCTCCGTGGGTTGTACAAGAGGATTTCCTGAAGCAAGATCGACAATTGTAGTCCCATCTTTTTTGAGATAGGGTTTACCAGCATTCGGATTGATAATGTAGTTAGAATCAAATCCTACTTCAATCAGCCCAAAGGCGAAGTACGAATCAATAATGGCATCTTCGATTTCTTCTGCAAATAGACTGTCTTGATCTGTGACGAATGTATTTAATGCGGCCTCTTGCAATTGTGTCCGGCGAGATATTGATTCTACATCTCCAGCAGTTTTCTTGGGACTTACAGTAAATACGGGTTCTGTAAAGAGGAGCGATGGTAACTGAACCTCGATTGTAGAAAAAACGAGATTCACAACAACGGGTCGATATGCTGCGGGAAAGTAAGTTGCGTAACCAGCCCATTGTGCTCCTTCATAGTATTTGATATTCTCTGCACATCTGAAGCGATCCCACCATTTCTTATGGTAATCTGTAGCAATCTTTAACTGTTCGAGTTTATTCTTTACAGCAAGTTCTTCAGGCATAGAATCCTAAATCTTCCATAGTAACCCTGCGATTAGCTAAGATTGCTTTCTTCCGATAGGCTTCAAAAGAACTCTCAGGACATATAGGTTTACGGTCTTGTGCGCCTGCGGTATGAATACTGAAGTAGTATCTTACAGTATCATAACCGTGATCTACAATCTTTTCATCTCTGTCGTCTGAGAAAACTGGTGTACCGTTATCAGTACCTATTTGTACCCTCTTCTGCGATTCCGTCTGTAAAGGAATATGATGGCATCCATTAGGATATTCCTCATTCTTCATGATGAAGAACAACCTAGGGGAACCCAAATGATTCGTTACAGGATGAAATGCATTCTTGTCAACACGAAGGAATTCATTAATACGATTCCTATTTCCAAACTCATTGTTATCTGCGGGCTGCCAATAAATCGGCGGGGCATCCGTTGTCGTCATATCAAGATATTCATCAGCAGTTGACCATCTCCCCCCGTATTTTTGAGAGGTTTTGTTATGCATCGATGGATCACCATAATTTCCTTGATATTGTTCACCTTCCGAAAGATCAGTGATGTTACGACGATGTTCTGAGACTAAAGCATTAGGAACATAGTATTCGCGGAAAAAGAAATGCATTCCACGATACGCTGCAACCCATGCACAGCATGTTGGAGCATTTTCACCATGATCTAAGATGCGATAAAGAGCGGATTTCTTTTTAAGAGTTTCGAAGAATTCGCGTGAGATATAATGTCTTCGGTCATTTGAATCTTGTCTTTCGCCAATATATATCTTACTATCTTCAAGAACTCTATGGATTGTACCTTCGGCGATTCCCCATTTGCCCCTGAGGAAGCGTTCAATCCAAGCTGGATCACGTGATAGAGCCTCAGAGTATGTTTCAGGGTCAAGTAAAGTAGGATCAGTTTCAGCTTCATACATTACATACCGTTGACGATATTTTGATTGCCAATCATAGGATTCTGGATGATAACGTTTATAGATCCAGTGTGTTTTAACATCAGGATTACAACCAATTCCCATCCACGCTGGAACTCGGGGTTCTTTTGAACCGGGATGAATAGGCCAGTTTGGATTTTGTTCTAAGAGATTAGAAGGAACGATAGCTTTAGGCCAGCGCCCAATACGATTATCTAGGTGGAGATATACATTCTCGTCCATTTCTTCTGCTTGGTCTAAAAATGCAGAGTTAATCTCAAGTCCACGTACCGTTCCTTCATCGAACTGGTCAAAGTGCATCCACAGGACTTCTGAACCATTGATGAGTCTAAGATAGTTTAGTGAATCTGCACGCTTCCCACCTTTAGCCTCATTATATAACTCCGGGGGACACACATTAAAGAATGTTGTTCGAGTTGTTTTAGCAAGATCCGTAGATTTTTGTCGACCTATTACCATACGATAGTTTGAATATGTGCAAAGGAAAAGCAAGGACCGCATTGAAAAGGCCCATGTTTTACCGTTACCATATCCACCTGATCCTGCGATATGACGATAGGTCGAGGTAAAGATTTTCTCTTGAAAATCACTACGGAACTCGAAATTTAACTCAATACCCATTATCGTGCAAGAAGTTGATCGAGTTTAGCTTCGATTCGTGCTAAAGTATCATTCTGTTTAACTTCAGGTGTCACTAATTCATCTACCGAATAAATCATCGGGAAAGCCATTGGACCCTTACTTGAAATAACTTCGTTGGATTCTAAGGGTCGATCCCAAGGTATATCACGAAATGGTGGAATGTCTGATGGAGTAACACCCTTGCCTTCTATGGTTGCCACGATGTTAAAGAGAACTGCATCTTCACGCGTAAGGATTAAACGTCCGGGGATAATCTGTCCCTCAACCCATTCAATTCCATAGGGGTATTCTACAAAAGTCTTTCCATAGGTTACAAGAACAACTCTACCTTGAGGACTTATCAGTTGAACCTTGCCAATAAAATCGGGATGTTCTTGAAGATAAGTGTCAAACCAATTCTTTTCAGGTTTTTTTGGATTATATTCTATTCCATAATAAGTATGCCCAAGAGGAAGATCCCGACTTGTTCCATAGGACTTAAAGAGTTCGCGCGAAGTAAGTGCTTCACCCATTATTTAACCCCTTTCATAACCCCATCTACCTGTTCTTGAACTTCCTTTGGAAATGCACCCTTGAATACAGGCCATGTAATGTTAAACCAGATTATTGAGTTCGCCTTACGTTGTTCGATAGGTGTACCTTCAAGAATAAGGTTTATGAGTTTAAGCGTTTCTGTATATGCAGCAAGATAAATTTCGGGAATCATTCATTTTCCCCCAGAGAGTAGTGTTGTATCACCTTTTTTACTGAAATAGAATGCAAATGCACTAACAGCTAAGATCATGAAGTTCGCTTCTGAAATCTTACCATAGAATAAACCTAGACAAGCTGTAAATGAAAGCATGATAAAGACAATTTTTGATGCCGATCTAACGAGTTGCAGCATATTCATTAACGAGTGGAATTCCATATCCCCGTTTATTCCACGCATTCCTCACATCGAATGGATTTGTCTTTTTTCCTGTGAGTTTATGCCAAACAACCTCACAACCGTGAATTAACCATCCCTTAAGACTCCAAAATGGTCTTCCCCGGTCACAATCAACGTCGATTGCATTGTAATCTCTTTCACGAATAAGACAAATCTGTAATGCCCAGGTCTCAATATCTTCACGGTACGATGCAAACGCGCCTATGTGTTCAGATTTTAGGAATAACTCATCTTTCTTAAAATTGCATTTCCCATTTAATAGATTCTCAAATCCTTCACAACACACAAGTTTCACACGGTCTTCTTTTATGACATTACGTGTATCTTGAAGATCACAATAAGCAGAGAAGCCATGATAACGTAGAGCACATACAAAATTATTCCACGCTTGAACTTGCTTCCGTGAGAGTTTACTTTCCACGAGGTTTCCATCCGTGTTTTACCGCTTGTGCATATTTCTCAAAAGCCGCTCGTGCAGCCGCGGATTTAAACTGGCGAATTGAACCGTTCGACATCTTCAATCCTAGTTTTCCAACTTTCATATGATTACCTTTATGATATCATCTGGTTGGATAGCTACACCATCTGTGAATGTAATTTGATGTGTTGAGTTACTTACAGAATAATCAGGGAGAGTTAAAACACCTGACTCCATATTTTGTAGGATTCCATTACGAAACACAATTGCTTTCGAGAGATCTGCATCGTTCGGAAGTGTAAAGATACGTTGACCTGACGTTGCAAAGAAGGTAAATGTACGCGGGACTGTAGATAGTGTAACAGTAATGTTCAAAGTATATGTTCCATCACTCCCTTTGGCCACAGAGATAAATGGACCAAGTTTAAGAGGAACAAGTTTACCCGTTTCACTTGCATACCAGATACTCGATACTGGTAAAGAAGGTAATTGTGGAAAAGAGAGTTTAGTTTGGGCGGGCGCAAGCGAAGCAAGGAAGAGAAGGGAGGATAGAATTCTAAGTGTTTTTCGCATCTTCCACGACTTTTCTTTCGAGATCTGTCGTAAATGGGCGGACATGAATAAAACGTCTGCGCTGTCCGAGATTTTCACAATATTTCTTGCCCATAAGGACTGCGGCTTGCAAATCTTCTGCAATTATGTTGTATGTGTTAACATAATTTCCTTCTTTTACAGAAAGGATAAATAAATGATCGACACTTGGCGATGCTTTAGGTGGTGTTTGTGTGGTAGACATTTTATTCTTGTACAATCAAATTATTCAGTGTGATATTATTCCCTAAAAGATTAAACACGATTCGATTATCGTTCTTCTTTGCCCCTAAATTACGGAACTCAATAGCAAGTTGCGCCGCACGTAATTTCGTTGACTCATTTGCGCCGAAATTCAATACATCACCTACTACACGTGCGACATCGGTAATACCAGCATTGTATTGGTCCAGAGACTCTTCAATCGACTTTGCTGGTAACTTTTCCGTGACACGGGCTAAAGCCTTTTCATTTACTGTTAGATTTGGATCTAATGCTCTTATCACGGGCATAGTCTTTTAACACCTTGTGTAAAGGTGAATCCTCCACTCTTTTAAGCGCAATTTCTTCCACAGTCATTAAGGAGTTTGCATCGTTCTTGGATTTTGGCGATTTCTGTATCATGATGATTTACAGTTTTGCATTGATTTTCTATTAGGATAGTAAGTTTATCAACATTTTCCTTAAGTGCCTTCACTGTATTCCGCGTCGTAGTTATGATGACTGTGATCGAAACGATTATAGTACCAATATCAACAAGTCGATTCGTAAGCAGTGTCTGTAAAAGCTGGTCACTTGTTTGCACCTTAGTTAAATAAGAGGGTGGGTTAACGTTCCGCCCACCCTTTAATCACGCCGCACACCGCACTCTTGCCCACGCGCTTTGACCCTTCATCTTATTATAGAACACACGGGCTGTCAACCACTCAATCTGCTTTGCAGTCAAGCATTTGGGGTCACCTTGCCCCACGGCTTCGCCTCGCATGCGGAAATAAAATCCTAATTTATAATGCACTACTTTTATCATAATTTTTAGAAAAAATTACAAAACAGAGAACATGTTCGTGGGACTGGTAGCTAGTACACTATCTTACACTTTACCCCATGTTTTGGGGTGTACCGGTGTACGGTTAGGGTTAGTGTACTATACGTACTAAAACTAATGTACTAGCCGTACTAGTAGTCATGGGTGTACTGTTACTTATGAACTATACATGCTATGTGTACTATACATGCTAGTATATATGTACTATGCTGCTATGATGTGTAAATTATGTGAGTATGAGTACATGTTGAGATACAGACAAAAAGAAAGCGGAGACTTGAAAATAATCTCCGCTCTATAAAATCCTTGGCCTACCGTCTACTTATCCGACTCGTCAGACTCGTCTGAATCGTCGGAGCCGACCCGGGTTACATCCGGGAAGCGGGATGTTTGAACGCCCTGCTCATTAGTATCCGTCTGGTACGCAGCGAAATCGTCAACAGTCGTATCGACAAACTGCTCAAACGTTTCATTGGTGAGCTTGATCGCCAAATCCGGATTGCTCAAGATCATCGTGCGAGCTTGCTCTGGCGACAAACCCATACCGGTAAATCCTGCAATCGCTTTGGCAAACGATTTGGAAAGCTCACCAACCTTACCAAGCTTGTTGGTTTCTTGCTGTCTCAACCATGCGGCCAAGCCATAGTTAAAAACACAAGCTGCAAGATTGGATGATCCACCACAAATTGCGACAGCATCTTCAATCCAGTCTTCAGACTTCGGATCGACCGCATTGAATTTGAGAGTGCATTCCCTCTTAACCAATGGCTGTTTCGGGTCGGGCGGATTCGGGTGCTGGACTTTCTTCGTAACTTTCTTCGTAATCAATAACATATTGGAGTCTCCACGCCTATAGTCACGCATCACATCTACGATTGATCGTTGTGTGCGTGCCATGACGATACGAGATTATCACGATAGGCCCAAATTTGTCAAGAAAAATCTTACGTTAAGCATTGGGTTATTTGCCCCAATTTTGGGTCATATCACCCAATCTGTAGGATGACCTAGGAGAGATCGAGTCTCTCGGGAGGATCAATGATATCACCTGAGGTCTGGCGACAGCACTGACGTGAGCTAATGCTCAGCAATGTCCCGGCTGAGCGATGCCGTGAGATCAACATCATTTATATCGCGTCGCGCCGCAAACAGTCGGTTTCGAGTAGTGCTTTGTGCGACAAAGTGCGTTTTAAAGTGCTTCCTTTTCATATGGTTAGACTACGGTCTTGACATACTTTTGACACACTTTTGACAATACTCCCCGCGCATAAGTAGCTGATCTACAATCATTTACGAGGATTTCTGATCCTACCCCATCCTCCATATACCCCTCCCCCCATACCCGACACCCCCCTTGCACAATTTTGCGCATTTTACGCGTAACTCCGTTAGGATCAGTGAGTTATGGGTTTCACACCTCGTAAAGTGGAGAGAATAAAGGACTTACGCGATTTTGGGGTTAAGTCCTTTATTTTCAGTGCTTTAGATTCCTCAGTATCCTATATAAATATATTTTATATATAATACTAAGAGTATAAGACTGTTGCAAAATGCAACACTGTGTGCAGAAATTACACACCCCGCAAGGACCTCCGGAAAGGATTAACCGTAATTAATGTGCAAGGGGGATGTAGCCCATGGGGGAGGGGATGTAGAGGGAGAGGGGTGCGAGCACAAGTGTTGTAGAATCAACATGTTGCAAGCAAAAAGTATGTCAAAACCGAGTCAAAAGTGTGTGAGGAGTGAGTCGTAAGTGTGTGAAAAGTAAGCACTTAAAAATGCTTGTTTTGCCTGGAATGGCATGGTAGTATAGCTCATGTCACGCTGTAACCACGTTAAGATTCATGGGGTTACAGCAATGTCCTTTGTTTACTCCACTTTACGCACGGAGGTGCTCCGCAATGACATTTAGAGAGCTGCGCCTTGTATTGGATGATGTCCCTGATACGCTCCTCGATGTTTTAGTGCCATTTAAGGTACCGATGCACAACAATCACCCGGAGTATCTGGACTGTGTGTCGTATGCGCTCACGGTTGACAGTAACATAGTGCCGCCAGGGACGCCTGTGTTTTTCCTAGAGGGTGCGGAAGAAGATGACAGTGCTGCGTTCATAGAGGAATCCTCAAATAACGTCACTCCAATTAGGAGACCTGAGTGTCAGAATTAAAACGCAAGTGCGAACATTGCGAAGAGCAAGTTGCAAGCAGGTACTATCTTGGATTCTGGCTTTGTGATGACTGCAACGCATCGTTAATCGCGGTCGAACGTGAGCGGCAGATCGAAGAAGCGGAAAAGCTACGTGTGCTTGTCGAAGGTAGAGTAGTTGTACCATCAATTGTCTCTGATCTGTACATCAATGCAGTAAAACGACGTTTGCAGCTTATCTTTATCACGAATCCAGACAAATGTGCAGATTATGAGGACTCGCACATAGCCCCGCTTGTACATCGCATGTCTGACGATGAGCTGAGTGCATTTGCAAAAGCGCGCGAAAAAGAGTACTTTCTCCTAAAAAATGCCCTCGAAATCCGGCGACACTCGCGTGAGGAAGAAGCCGCGCTTGTAAAGCGGTCTACGAAACGTGAGCGAACGCGCGAAAAGGCTACGCGTGAGATTGAGAAGCAGAAGAAACATGCGCCAAGAGATAAAACGTTAGCTGTGGAAGAACGCAAACGTGCTGCTATGATTGAAAGTCTTGTGAAGTGTGGAATGAGCGAAAAAGATGCGATTGCAACGTATGAGAAAGCAAAGGGGCTGAAAAAGTAGACTCCCATGCGTGCCACATCAAAGTGTCCACATTGTAAGAAAGTCGCTGAAGTTGTCAGCGAAAAGCAATACGATAAGCTGAAGAAGATACGGCTTACTCTGAAATGTGGCCACACAATCCTTGAAAAGCTAATCGCATTCACACCGCAGAGCCGTGATGCGAAATGGCTGGACTTCTTCCCTTATCAACGTACAGGAATTGAATTTATTGAAAAGAGCAATTTTAAAGCCCTCATCGCAGATGAAATGGGCTTAGGTAAGACGATTCAAGCTCTTGGAATTGTCCGCTATAATCTGGACAAAGTTCTACCAGTCCTCTATGTTTGTAAATCCTCTCTTATCTTCAATTGGATGCGCGAACATATGAAGTGGGTTTTAGAGGATAATCCCGTAACAAAAGGGCGTACTGATCTATTTCCCATTCCTGTGATGGATGGTACATGTACTCCACTTCCCGGATTTAAAGTATATGTCTTGTCAATGGATCTGCTCTCAAAGT
>Ga0172380_10008541_pt1 | contig 11160 bp, 11 predicted proteins | sample Leawe162metaG_FD_119747 | JGI IMG/M metagenome (GOLD analysis project Ga0172380, IMG submission 119747) | Leachate microbial communities from a municipal landfill in Southern Ontario, Canada - Leachate well 162 metaG | ecosystem: Engineered > Solid waste > Landfill > Unclassified | place... | reverse complement strand
TTCAGGAGATCAAGGAGTTTCTGGAGGAGGAGGGCTATGAGGCCCACGCGGCGGACACGGCCAAGTCGGGGATCAAACTGCTTGAGGAACTTCTCCCGGATGTGATCCTGATCGACGTCAAACTGCCGGACGCGTCGGGCACGGAAGTCCTGCGCGCCTGCAAGGAAAAATCTCCCAAAACCAAGACCATCATGGTGACCGGCTATGTCGATCAGGCGGTCATGGACGAGGCCGAGAAGATCGGCCGCGACACCTTTCTCCAGAAGCCTTTTGATCTTGTAAAGATCATTGAAGAAATTGAGAAGCTACTTAACTAGCGTACGGCGTACGGAGTACGGCGCCGCCGTGTGTTTTCGCCGTACGCCGTACACCTTGCGCCTTTCCGGGGTTAAACAATGAATTTTATTAAGACCGCTATCCCCGATGTGATCGTGGTCGAGCCGAAGGTCTACAACGACCCGCGCGGTTTTTTCTACGAAAGCTACCGCAAAAAACTTTTTGTCCAGAACGGCATCAAGGACGATTTCGTCCAGGATAATGTCAGCTGTTCCGCCAAAGGCGTGCTCCGGGGGCTCCATTATCAGATCGCGCCGCGCGCCCAGGCCAAGCTGATGCGCGTTCTCCGCGGCTCGGTCTATGACGTGGCGGTGGATATCCGTCCCCGTTCCAGGACATTCGGCAAGTTCTTCTCGGTCACGCTCTCCGCAGAAAACCGAAAAATGCTTTATATCCCGAAGGGTTTCGCGCACGGGTTCTGCGTCCTGGAAGAGGGAACGGAATTCATGTACAAGGTCTCGGACTATTATTCTCCCGAACACGAGCGGGGAGTTCTCTGGTCGGACCCCGGGCTTGCCATTCCTTGGCCCAACCCCGGCCGCGAATTCATTCTCTCGGATAAAGACAAAAAATATCCGCTCTTGAGCTTATAGACGATAGCTCATAGCCAATTATAGCTTATAGCCCATAGCATATAGCTTGAAGCTATAGTCCATAGGCTAGGGTCTATAAGCTAAATGCCGGAGGCATTCGATGAAAAAATACATTTATAGCGCGGCGCTTGTTGCGGTCATCACGGCGTGCGTCGTTTTCTTCTACAGGCCCGCGGAGATCAACCCACCGGCGGATTCCAAGGTCCTCGCGATCACGTTCCAACTCCCGGAAAATTATGAATTCACGGAACAGGCCCCCTTCGTCCTGACGTGGCGTACCGAGAGCGTTGGGGGGGCGCTCGCGGTGCCGGTGACGGACGGAAATTTCAACCCGGTTGTTTCTCCCTATAAACTCGTGTTCACGTCACCCGCCGGCACTACGGCCGTCATTCTGAACGCGAGGCTCTACTACTGTCATAAAACAAGCCGCATGTGCTTCCAGGACGATTTTCAGGCCCGTGTCCCGCTCACTCCTGGGGCCGTTTCCCCGATCCCCTGGGTGTGGGAAATCGAGCCGAAAAAAGCCTGAGCTTTTTTCGAATTTCAACCAGCGGATCTCAAATCTCAAATTTGCCACCGCCTATGGCGGGGTCCCGTCCGAAGGCGGGAAAATCTCAGAACAGAGATATTCTTATGAAACTTACGATTAAGGTTAAAACGAACGCTAAGCGGAATGCCGTCGAGGAAGGGCCGGGAGGAGAACTCCGTGTGCTCGTGAAGGCGCCGCCGCAGGAAGGCCGCGCGAACGAAGCGGTGGTCGAGGCGCTCGCGGAGCATTTTAAGGTGCCCAAAAGCCGCGTGGCGATCGTCGGCGGGTTTAAAAGCAAGACGAAGATCATAAAGATCGGGTAACGGGTAACGGCGAACGAAGGATCTTTTTGGCTGGCGTTCCCCGTTAACCGTTCCCCGCGCTCATGTGAAACGGGAGACTCCTTTACAAAAAAGAAGACCTTATTTTCGGCGAGTTCAGTTAGAATAACCCCATGTTTCGCCAATTCGCAGAGTTCATCCATCATTTCCGCTGGCCGGTCCTGTTGGCCATGCTTATCAGTGTTTTCTTCTTCGGGATCGCGGTCTCCAAGCTCTCGGTCGATCCTTCCATGGAAACGCTCTTCATCAAGAAATCCCCCGAGTACCAGTATTACCAGCAGTATCGCGTGAAGTACGGCAGTGACCAGATGATCGCCGTCGCGATGTCGACGGAAGAGCTCTTTACCCCCAAAAATCTCAAGACCCTCAAAAGTATTACCGACGGCATCGCCAGTTACGACCAGGTCGAGCGTGTGATCAGTCTCACGAACGCGATGGACATCAAACACAAGATGCTCGGGGTCAAGACCGTGCGGGCGCTCGAGGGGGTGCTGGAAGGGGAGCGGTCGATCGCGGATGCCAGAAAAGAAGTGCTCCGTAACGAGCTTTATCTGAGCAATATCGTTGCCAAAGACGGGAAGATCGCCAACATTCTTGTCTATCTGAAGCCCGCCGAAAAGAACAGCGCCGCGGCCAACGGCGCGTTCATCGAATCGCTGAAAGGTTATCTGGCTGATTTTGAACAGCCGGGCGTGAAGTTCTACATGGCCGGCGCGCCGGTCGAACAGTACGAGTTTATCGACCTGATCCACCGCGACCAGAGGATCTTCGTGCCGCTCATCTCGATCATTCTGGTCGTGATGACCTTTCTGATCTACCGCAGTGTCGCCTGCGTGGTCCTTTCCATGTCGATCGTTCTGACGACGCTGGTCTGGACGCTCGGGACGATCTCGCTGCTGGGGCAGGAGCTGAACCTCATGACCTCGCTTCTCGCGCCGGTGATCATGATCGTTTCGGTGATCAATTCGACGTACCTGATCAATCTGTTCTTTGAGGTCCGGCCGCACCATAAGAGCCTCAAAGAGGCGGTGACCGTGACGATCCAACAGCTCGGGATGCCGTGCTTTCTGACGCATTTTACGGCCGTTCTCGGGTTCGGGTCCCTTGCGCTAAGCCCGATCCCCGCCATCCAGAGTTTCGGGATCTATGCGGCGCTCGGGACGCTCTATTCCTACGTGATCGAACTCGTCCTGACGACCCTGCTGCTTCCGATCCTGCCGTATAGACCGGTCGATCCCAATGCGTCGAATGAGGGCCATTTCTTCAACCGGGTCCTGTTGGGGTTCCTTGAAAAGTTGGAATTCCATTGGAAGTGGTGGATCCTGGCTGTGACGGCGCTGGTGCTTGTGCTTTCTTTTCAGGGGGTCCAAAAACTGGAGGTCGACACAAATATTGTGAAGCAGATGAAGCCGAACCTGCCGCTGGCGATCGCGACCAAGTTCATTGATGAACGTCTGACCGGTGTTTATTCGCTCGGGTTCGTGTTCCGCCGCAAGGACGGGGAGAGCATGGTCGACGCCAAGACGCTCCAGCTTCTTGACCAGTTCAAAACTTATCTGGAAAGCGAGCCCGGCATCGCCAAGGTCAACAGCATCACGACGCTTGTGAAGAAGATCAACGAGGCGCGCGAAGACGACCCCGGGGCCTACCGCATCCCCAAAAGTCCCATGATGCTCAATCTTTATTTCAAGGGGATGGTCAAATCCAACGACCCGGAGTTCCGGAAGATGGTGTCGTCCGATCTCAAGGAGGTCCGTCTGGAGGCCCGCATGCGCGCGATCGGGACCACCCAGGGCGCGCTTCTTGAGGAAAGGGTGCGGGAGTACCTACAGCTTCATATGAGCGATTTCTTTGAGTATAAGCTGACGGGGAATGTGGTGCTCCTGGGGAAGATCGCCAAGAGCCTGGTGCATGAACAGACCCAGAGTTTCGCGTTCGCTTTCATCTCCATTCTGATCGTGATCATCCTGATCTTCCGGTCCATTCCGCTCGGGCTTTTGGCGGCGGTCCCGAACGTGTTCCCGATCCTCGCGGTGTACGGGATCATGGGCTTCGCGGGGATCGAGCTTTCGACGGCGACGGCCATGATCGCGAGTATTGTCCTGGGACTTGTGGTGGACGCCTCGATCCAGTTCCTTTACCGGTTCCGCAAAGAGTTCCAGCACCGTTCTCATTACATCCAGTCTCTGCATCACACCTACCGGAACATGGGGCAGTCGATGGTCGTTTCGACCCTCATTCTTTGCATGGGGTTCGCCTCCAGCGTGTGCGCGAGTTTCCGTATCACGGTGCATTTCGGGGTGTTGACGGCATTGACGATCTTTTTGGCACTCATCTGCTCGCTTCTGGTGATGCCGGCGCTGCTTATTATGGTAAAGCCGTTTGGCCCCCAGCGTCTTTTTAAGCGCAAGGTCGCGGACAAAGATCCTTTGTACGGGCCACAGAACCCGGTCAAACATGTTTGAGGGAGCGCGCGCGAAGAGGGAAAGGGATTTTGGTGCAGTGTTGTTTTTTAGGCTCGGGGAATGAACCACCATAAAAAAGGGGAGGGATGCTCATGAACACAATGCTTGGTTTAGTGGTGCTGATCCTGGATATCATTGCCATCGTGGATTGCCTGAAAAGCGGCGTGTCCACGGGGAAGAAACTTTTGTGGATCCTTTTGATCGTGATCCTGCCGGTCGTCGGCATGATCCTGTATTTTCTCCTGGGCAAGAAAAAAGCCGCCTAAGGGGTTTCCTCAATAAAAAAGGCCTGATCTTTTGGATCAGGCCTTTTTTGTTTCTATGCGAAAAAGTGGGGAGTAGTGGATTTGAACCACTGAAGGCTAGAAGCCAACAGATTTACAGTCTGTCCCCTTTGGCCAGCTCGGGCAACTCCCCACGAAAAACGAGTCTGCAAGATGCTAGGGGATAGCTGGTGGAGGGATTTGAACCCCCGACCCGCTGTTTACAAAACAGCTGCTCTACCCCTGAGCTACACCAGCGCATCATAAGGCCTGCAGAGTGCGACATTCTACAAGAAACAACTGAGAAAATAAAGGAACCATTGAAATTTCTAGTTTGAGGCCGCAAATGTAAGGTTTGAGATTTCTGGTTTGAGATTTTCCCGCCTTCGGACGGGACCCCGCCAGAGGCGGTGGCAAATTTGAGATTTCTTGTCTGAGATCTCAAATTTGAGATTTGAGATTCTTTTAAGGAAGGTACGCCTGCAGGGAAACGGTACGGATCCAGCCTTCCCACTCATTCCAGGACTCTTCGTCCAGGGCCGCAAAACCCTTCGCGCGGCGGCTCCAATCCATAAAGGTGTCGGCTTTAGCGCCATGGTCCCACCGTTCGGCCAGCCCGCGGTCCGGACTTCCGTCCTCGGCGTAACGCAGCAGGGCGTGATAAACCAGCCCCGCCTTTGGCTCGCTGCCTAGCTGTTCGTATTGGGTCCAGGAGAGGGAGCGGGCTTTGCCCGTATTCAGAAAGTATTCGTAGACCATGAGTTCACGGGTGGTTTTTCTGCCCGCGGGCTGGTAGATAATGTCAAAAAATTCTTTTTCCTTGGCTTTCTGATCGTTGAGATAATTGTAATCTACCCGGTGGCGGATGGTCTTTTTGAAAAGCAGGGTATCGTCGGCGTCGAATTCCTCGATGACCGTCTGGCGTTTTAACTCATCGCCCTCGTTCGCGTTCTGGGTCAGCACGGTGGCGTGATGTCCGTTCGAATAAACACGCTCGCACGAATTCGTGCCCTCGGCCGCGTTCCCGCTTTGAGCGCACTGTTCCGAAACAAGCATGGCGACTTCATCGGTTTCCTCAAGAGTCGCGCCCTGCAGGACCTGGAGAGGCAAAGGCGCCGCCGGTGTTTTGAGCGCTGCGGTGACCGGAGCCGCGTCCATGGCGGCGGACTGCGTAAGAGGGGGTTCTTCCATCAGGAAATCGGTCGAGTTTGTTGACGGGGCATAAGATTCCGGGGCTTGCGTCATGCCCTCTTCAGGCGCCGGGAGCGCTCCCGCTGAAACGACCGGCTGTGCCTGGTCTTTGGCCCCTAGGGAAGGCTGAGCTTCGCGCGCCAACGCCAAAGGAGCACTCAACAGAGTTATGAAGGAGAGTGTGATGAATAGGTCCGCGACATCTTTCATCAAAAAACTTAGCGTTATGCTTTTTCCTTTGTGGTCCACCCGAGAGTTCCTTTCTTATAAGATCATCTACTCCTAAACCTAACACATACTTATTTAAAATAAAAGGCTACTATCGAATATAGCCGAACAAAAATCATAGCAATAACTATCAATTACAGCAATAAATAGCATTATAAAACACGAGATAGCTTATAAATCATCGATTTTTAGCAAAAACTAAGTATTTTGAAAATTTGATCCAACATTCTTGAATGTTTGAATTATTGTGTTACACTGATAACAAAGGTATACGAATTTAATATACTTATTCATTGCTATAAGAAGATAATTTCCTACGAGGTTGTTTTTTGATGGAAAAAAAACCGTTCAAGGTTCTGGTCATTGAGGATGATCCGAATTATTTCATTCTTGTAAATGAACGCTTATCTCAGAACCGAAATCCTTCCTTTGAGCTTATCCGCAGCAAACACATGCAATCCGGTCTTGAGCGCCTTGGAGAGGGCGACATTGATGTGGTGCTTCTGGACCTGATGCTTCCCGACAGCGAGGGGCTCCAAAGTTTTCTTACGGTCCATAAAGCCTTTCCTGCGGTGCCGGTCATTATTCTCACCGCGATGGATGATGATGAACTTGCCGCGCAATCGATCGCGTGGGGCGCGCAGGATTATTTGACCAAGGGAAGTTTTGACCGCGAACTTCTCGTCAAAAGCATCTGTTATGCCATCAGCCGCAACCACGGGCAGTCCCAGCTTCAGAAATATTACCAGGAGAATGAACGCTCCAAGCGCTCCCTCCAGGACAAAGACGAAAGATTCCGGAGTCTTATTTCGAATATCCCGGGCGCGGTTTACCGGTATACCCTGACGGCCCCCCAGGATTGGAAGCTGGAGTTTGTCAGTGACGCGATGAAGGATATTTCCGGTCTTCCGGCCTCTGATTTTATGGACCGGGGCATTGCCGCTTATTTCGAAAAGATCCTGCCGCAGGACCTCGCTTTGCTTCAAGACGCGTTCCAAAGCGCTGTGCGGGAAGGAGCTTCCTTTAGCGTGGATTACCGGGTACGGCATCCCAGCGGGGACTTCCGGTGGGTCCATGATCAGGGGCGCGCTGTCCGGGATGCGGATGGGAAGGTGGTCCACGTGGATGGAGTGATCTCCGACATTACGGAGCGGACCAAGGAAAAGGAGCGCTTCAATCAGCTGGTCTATTATGATGCTTTGACGAATTTGCCGAACCGTGAGCTTTTTGTGGACCGCCTGGACCAGGCCATTCAGCAGACCCGCCGCAAGAACGAAATCGGCGCGGTGTTGGCGCTCGACCTGGACCATTTCAAACGCATCAATGACACGCTCGGGCATCCGATCGGCGATCAACTGATCAAGGCCGTCTCCGTGCGCCTTCTGAAAGTTCTTTTTGGTTCGGACACGGTGACGCGTATCAGCGGGGGAGCCTTCATCCTTCTTTTGCCGCGGATCCTCAAGGCGGAGCACGCGGAAAATGTCGCCAATAAGCTCCTGACGGCTTTCAAGACCCCTTTTCTCATCCAGGAACACGAGCTTTTTACGAGCTGCAGTATCGGGATCGCGCTTTTCCCCAACGATGGAGAAACGAGCGATATTCTGATCAAGAACGCGGACGCGGCAATGCATATCGCCAAGGAACGCGGTAAGGACCGTCTCCAACTCTATTCCTCTTCCATCGCGAACAATAGTTTTGAACGGCTTGTTCTCGAGAACAGCCTGCGCCGCGCTCTGGAACGCAATGAGTTCCGGCTCTATTATCAGCCGCAGGTGGATCTCCGTACCGGGAAAACGATCGGGGCGGAAGCGCTTATCCGCTGGCAGCATCCGGACCTGGGTTTTATCCCGCCGATGGAATTCATTCCGATCGCGGAAGAGACGGGGCTTATCCATCCGATCGGGGAGTGGGTCCTGAAGACGGCTTGCGAACAGAAGAAGCTTTGGGACCAGCAGGGTTTTAAGGATTTTCGGGTCTCCGTGAATCTTTCGGCCCGTCAATTCCACTACGCCAATCTGGTGGACATGGTCGGGGACACCATCCGGAAAACCGGGATCGACGCGAGGAACCTGGACCTGGAGCTCACCGAGAGCACGATCATGGACCGCTTGGAAGAAACCACTCAGACCCTGCGCCGGCTCAAGAATATGGGGGCGCGTATTTCCATCGATGACTTCGGGACCGGTTAATCATCGCTGATGTACCTGAAGACCTTCCCGATCGATACGATCAAGATCGACCGGTCCTTCGTCAAAGATGTGACCACCGATCCCGATGACCGGGCCATCACCCAGGCCATTATTTCCATGGCGCACAGCCTGAAGCTGGAGGTCGTTGCTGAAGGGGTGGAGACCAAAGACCAGCTCGAACTTTTGAAGTCTCAAAGCTGCGACATCATCCAGGGCTATCTCTTCAGCAAACCGGTTCCTGTCGATGAGATTGCCCCGTTCCTCTTAAACGACACCCCCAGAAAGATCCTCTCCTAAAAGCAGTACATAGTTCCAAGTACATGGTATATGGCGGACGGGTCTGTCTCTGCGTGGCCGTTTTTTTTAAGTACCAAGTACTATGGACTATGTGCTAAGTACTGTTTTAGTGGAATTTTCCTCAAAAAAAGTCATAATGCGTGCCATGTCCTACCGATTTGTTTGCGATCATTGCGGGAAAAAATTCGAACTCGAAACCCCTGAGGCCAAGGAGTGTCCGTTCTGTTTTTGGGCCTCCTCGGTTAAAAGGGAAGACGGTCTGGCGGCCGAGAAAAAGAACCCGTCCCCCTTCCATAAAGCCGCCGCGGGAGCTGAGCGCAAGGCTGCTTCGGGGAATTTTTTGAAGAATTTGATGTATCTTTTCCGGGCGCTCCTTTTTCTGGCGCTCTTTGCGGCGGTTGGATTTTTTGCTTACAAAGGGTATCAGATATTTGTTTCTTCTTCCCGTGGGGCCAAGGCCTTTTCGATCAAGCCGCAAAGTGACATCAAGCAATCCGGAGACGCGGCTGTGGGGCCGGGGATCGCGGCCCTTTCTGCGCAGGAAAAAGAGGCCCTGTCCCGTGAAGTGAAGGTCCCCGCGGACCGGGCGCCGGACCCGGGAGAGCAGGAGATCCTTGGCCGGCTGGTGCCGTTTCAAACGGGGACGACGGAGAAGCTGCCCTCTGCGGCGTGGACGCTCGAGCAGTACCAAAAGATGATCGCGGACCAGGAAGCTTTTTATAAGATGCCTTTCTCGAGGAGCTACAGGAAAAAGCTCGAGGAATTGTTTAAGACCAAGTATCTTGCCGCCACCGACGCCTTCGCCAAAGGGGATGTGCTCGCGGCCCGGAACTTCTGGGTGGAATCCCTGGCATTTCCTCTTTATTCTACGGACCTCAAGAAACACCGCGCGGTTGCGCTGACGATGCTCCGGCCTTTCATCAATGACACCCTTTCCAAAGTCAGCGCCATGAACCAGAGCGTGGTGGATCGTGCCAAGCGGGTCCAGGAAGAAGCCTTGAGCGGCGAATACCAGAAAATGAGCGGATTGATCGCTCAGAAAAAATGGACGGAAGCCCTGACGGCGATCGGCGCCATGACCGCCGAGGTCGATCAACTGCGCAAAAACGCGAAGCCTCAGGTCGCACCGCCGCCTTACCCCGAGGCCTTTGGAACGATCGATGTGGACCTTCAGCGGCCCCTGATGGATCTGATGACGCCCAGCCCTTCTTCGACGGCCGATCTTCAGCCGCTCCAACAGGACCTGGTCGAGAAAAAGCAGGTGATCGAGACCTTTACCGAGAACTACCGGATGAATGCGGAAGCGATCTACCGGTCGGCTTTGGAGCTGATCCGCGCGGAGAAATGGCAGGAAGCGGCGCAGACGCTGGGATCGATCCAGGGGCCTCCGGCATTGCAGGAGGACGCGGCCGTGAAGATCGCGATCCTTGGGAAAATGATCAAAAGCAGTACATAGTACATGGTGCATAGCACTTGGCAGACTCAAAGCCTCGTTTTTTATTTTTTTACCATATACTATGTACCAAGTTCCGTGTACCTTTTTAGATGAGGTTTTCATGAGCCGCGACGCGTTAGGTTTTGGAACCGTTAAAACGCATCAAAGTGTTTTCGCTCTGGTGGGGGATATGACGGCCGCGACCCAGATCGCGAAATGCGCCGGAGGCCTTCATGTCGGGGTCAGGAATTTTGACCGGGCGGAAAGGCTCGTGGCGTACGCGAAGAGCGAGCGGCCTTTTCTGGTGATCCTGGACTTTGAGAAATGTGAGGCGGAGGCGTTCCGGGCGCTTAACGAAATGCATATAAATGCCGATTTAAAGGGTATCCCCGCAGTGGGTTTTGTGACGCAGGCCAAAGGGATGGTCAAGCCGGAGGCCGAGAAGGCCGGATGTTTCCGGGTCTATATGAAAACGGAGTTTGGCAGGGAACTGCCGGATTTAATAGCGAGGTATGCGGTATGATTTTTCATATGGGGCACGAACTTCCTGTAAAAGAAGAAAGACGGTTGGACTGCGAGTCCCCGGCTTTTACGTCCGAAGAGACGCGCATCATCAAGAAGCAGATCCGCAGGAATATGGCGGTGATCGATGAGCATATCCGCAGGATCGATCTTTTTGTGAATCATGAGCATCACGCGTCGCGCGCAACTTTGATCGAACAGCTGCGCGAGCGCCTTTCAGTGCTGATGGACGAGAACGATACTTTTCGCGCAGTGTTGTGGCAACAATTCAAACAAGAAACCCTAGTCCCAATACCTGTCAATTTCAGAGAATCTGAAATTGGGGCAATTCTTGTCAACCGTTTGAAAAAAAATCCAAGACAAGAATAGGAGCCAATCTGACATGAGCCGGCGCGTTACGACCCTGATCCTCGGCGGTGGACAGGGGAAGAGGTTGTTCCCGCTGACGAGTTATCGTTCTAAGCCCGCGGTGCCGATCGGCGGGAAGTACCGGTTGGTGGATATCCCTATCTCGAACGCGATCAATTCCGAGCTGCGCCGGATCTTCGTGCTGACCCAGTTCAATTCCGCTTCGCTCCACCGGCATATCCACCGGACGTACCCGTACGAGGCGTTCACGAAAACGAGCGTGGAACTTCTTGCCGCGGAACAGACGACCGAGAACACGGACTGGTTCCAGGGGACGGCGGACGCGGTCCGGAAATGCCTGCCCCATTATCACACGTCCGCGACCGATGTTTTTTTGATCCTCTCGGGGGACCATCTGTACCG
>Ga0172380_10008540_pt1 | contig 11161 bp, 15 predicted proteins | sample Leawe162metaG_FD_119747 | JGI IMG/M metagenome (GOLD analysis project Ga0172380, IMG submission 119747) | Leachate microbial communities from a municipal landfill in Southern Ontario, Canada - Leachate well 162 metaG | ecosystem: Engineered > Solid waste > Landfill > Unclassified | place... | reverse complement strand
ATTTACCAGATAAGTAAATCCCACAAATCCTAGAAATAATAAAATTCCCAGAGCCGCAAAATATTTCCAATGTTTTGCGATAGTAAGCTGTTTGTTTATTATGTGTTCTTTGAGTTTTTGCATAGAGCTTATATCATAGCAAAATTGAGTTATTCATGACCATAGCTTATAATTGAGGTTCATAGGGCCGTAGTTTACCGGTAGAATAGAGGTCTCCAAAACCTTTGAAGGTGGTTCGATTCCACCCGGCCCTGCAACGAACCACTCACTTCGTTCGGGTTCATCGCTTCGCAACCAAATTAAGACATTAAAAATCTCCAAAAGTTGATAAAATGACAGTGGTGAGGCAGAGATGTACTGGAGTATAATGACTAGTACGTCTCTCAGTATGAAATTCTACTACGTTTATATTCTCCATAATCCAGAGAAAAAGTTTATTTATGTTGGATATTCAGAGGATATTAAGAAGCGTTTTGAAACACATACTAAAGGGGATGTCACGTCAACTAAAGCCTATTTACCACTTAGGCTTATTCATTACGAAGCATACAGCAATATGAAAGATGCAAAACGTCGTGAAGAATATTTCAAAACTACAAAAGGAAAAACAATGTTAAAGCTAATGCTCAAAGAATACTTTTCAGAATAATAGCCTCAAAACTTTTATAACCCCAGCGGGGTTCGAACATACCTCATTTGCTATAATTGTTCTCATGGAACCAAAAAGAGAACATTTTGTTGATCCAAGGTATTCAGGTGAATATGAGGGCATTACTCCAGCTGCTCAAAGACTTGAAAAAGTCGTTGATTTATTAAAGAGAGATGATATTTCAGACCTTTCACCGCTTGAAACATTTGTAGTAGAAAGAGTAATTGGAACTTTTGTCCGTCATGGATTTATAGGAAGCCCAGTTGAGCTAGAATCAAGTCTTATTCAAGCTGATCCACCTGAAAGAATGTACGCAAATGGTGATGCTGGAAGGATAAATGACGTAAGTGGGATTCTTCATAGCCTTGGAGAAAAAGGCTTTCTTATGTTAGATCCTACAACTGAAAAGTACTCACTGGGAACTCAGCCCCCGAATAAACCAGAATAATAATATCTCAAGTATCTGCTCAAGCCCAGCAGAATAATTTGAATTTTATCTAATTCTAGTGCTAAAATTTGATGTGTTTAGAAATATAGTAATTCTTGTTCTTATTGTTTTAGTAGTAGGAATAATTGGCTTTATTTTAATAAAGGAGGAGCCCACGCAAACCCATATTGAGAATGAAATCACTCCAATAGCTGTGAGTCCTACGCCTGAGTATATGGAATTTGCGGGCAGAAGAATTCTTATAAAACGTGTAAATGAAGGGCAGTATTGTGAAGGCCGCTTAGGTAGTCAGCAGGTAGAATATCCAAAATGTAAAGAAAATTTGAGATGTGTTCAGGAGGCAGGAACTGCAGCAGATGCTCCTGGCATTTGTATGAAATAGCTTCAATCAAAGCTGCTTAAGGTTTGTAAAAAGTTTGCTATAATTCTTTTCTATGAAGATTGCGGGCATTGTTTTAGTAGTTATTATTTGGATTTTGATGTTCTTTGTGGGCTACTTCTTTGCATCAAGTATTTATCTTCCAATTGTCTCAATCATCCTTTCAATCGGGACTTTTTATTTTTTTCGCAAATCATCTCGAAAATTAGCAATAGTATTGTCAATTTTAACTCTTTTTGTTTTCTTTGGGGTCATTGTGACAGGCTTTGAGGAAGATTATTGCTGGGGAAAAGGAGAGGAGGCCGAACGTACTGGTTTAAAAATGGTTATTGCTACAAAAGAAGATGCAGAAGACCTAAAGGGGTTTGAGGTAAAAGAAGGAGCACAGATAGGAGCGGGTTTTAGATCACATATGCTTTGTCATAATACATTTAATTTCCCTGAAGCATTAAGAGAAAATTATTCTTTTATTAAATAATTCTCAAATAACTCTAACAATATCCCATAGTGACTAAGAGTTCGATTTTTGATATAATTCACCCATTCAACTAGGATAAATCTGAGCTCAATTTCTTGCTTAGAAGAGTCATATTTGTATTTTTAGCACTTTAAAATTGCGGAGATTAATAAATGGAGTTCGCCAATAAATGCTTTTAAGTTCTTTATGAATAATATATAAAGCCTTTAAGTAAATTATGGCGTACGGAAAATTTTTTGTAGGGGCCGCTTTGGGCATTAAATTAGTGCTTAAAGGGGTTCCTACAACAAAAGGAGGCGACTCATGCCAGAAAAGAAAGGGCTTAGGCTCATCAACATCGCCGGAATCATGGTTAAAGGTACTCTGGTCACACCAGAGATGCTCGAGCAACATTACCGTGCATTGAACGGCAACATCCTGATGCCCGGTATCAGCACGAGCGGTCTCCACCGGAAAGACGAGATGCTGTTCAGAGAGCTGTGCTTGACGTGCATGCAGTTCACACTGTCAGCCGACAAGCCAACATGGCTCCAAGCAGACTTCATGCGTTTTCCGTACACAATAGACGGAAAAGCCGGATTCGAAAAGTTCGCGTGCAGGCTGATGCCTGTAAGCGGACAAATCACGAAGATGGAGAGTCATCACCAGAACTCTCTCGCCCTCTGTGCACAGTCCATCACGCCGGAGGGTGTCGCAATGATGCTTGGGAATGCAGTACGCCTGGAAGTGTACTTCGAGCCTCGCGATAGAGCGAGCCTAGCGCCTCTTCAACCACCCGATGGATTTGAGGAAAACGTCGTTCTCAATTCAGATCCTGCATAGCGGGGTCACCAAGTCCTAAAGGAGGACAGATCCATGCCTACAATCATAATGAGGCTTTCTCAGGAGGCCTACGACAGTCTCACAGAATCGGAGATGAATAGGCTGGGAGACGAGCTGCGAGAAGTTTTCTCAGGACACACGGGCGAGGAGATAGGCGCGCTCACGGCGTACTGGTATCCTTTTCCATTCGCTCAGAATCCCAGTGATCTCGAAGCCGAGGTCTACTGGAGACCAGAAGGAAAGAGCGACGTTATCGCGAAGATCGGGGGCGGCATGATCAAGTGCCTGATGGAGTCTTCCTGCACTTGGAATATGAAGGAGCTGGGGGTATGGTTCCTCTTGGTGGACAAGCAGCCGTATTTCCGGCACAGCCGAGCGGATCAGACACCAGACCCCGCCTAGCGGAGTCACCAAGTCCTAAAGGAGGACAGATCGTGAATTTGTTGCGGATTAAAGAGGCAGGAGAATTTGCCAGAGAGCTAGGAGGAGTGGTCGGAGAGTTCGAAGCTCTCTTTGCCGCCGTATCAACGGCGAAACTCTTCACGACTTCCGAAGAGTTCAAAGAGATTTGGACTTGGTACATCGAACGCCTGCTCGAGCTTCAGTGCGAGATGCAGGGCAAGCTCCAGCGTCGGGGTATTCCCTATCGGATCGAGCTGTTCGATCCGCTCAAGATTGCTCTTGGCAAAATCCAGGCGATTCTAATGGTCTCCCACAAGGAAGTCAGTACTTCAGTGTGATCGTGAGTATCACCTTCCGCAACCCGATTTATTCGGGAAAGTGCATTTGGCCCGCCTCGCCCTCCTTAACCGGAGCGGCGGGCGGGTCATTTTCTTTTTAAAGACCTAATATGTGTTTTATAATTACTTTTAGGTAAAGATTCTTACTATTATTACTATGGTTTTCTTACACTGTTCTTAATATAATTATCTAGTATTAACCAAATGAAAAAACTGGGAGTCGGAATAATTTTAATTCTTATAGTAGTGGCCGGATATTTTTTAATTAAAAAATACATGCCCGAAGTGGCGAAAGAAGATCTGATGGGCGATATAGCTTTTCCTACAGGGGAGAGTTCGCCGACAATTGATGCTAGTGATTTAAGGATGGGTGGAAGCAGTTTTTCTGATCCCGATGGAATTTACACTTTTCTCTATCCAAATGACTATAAAATAGATCCCCAAGATCCTGAAAAAAGAACTAGAATTTATAAAACCGGTGCAACTCAAAAAGGCCAAACAGAAATTTATGATGGAGTAATTATCGTATTTCAGCCCGTCGCACTCGAAGAAAATGAATCGTTGAGCGACTGGGTAGATGAAAGTATAAAAACGATGACTGCAGATGGAACGTCTGAGGTTATAGAGCCCAAAAAGGCGATTATGCTTAATAATTATCCGGGATTTAGCTATATGCTAAGAGGTCTTGGTACTGCTCAGTACTATGTTCTACAAAAAGACACAGAGTCTGACTATGCAGTGGTAATCACCACGTCTGTTAGTGATCCTGAAGATGTTGGTTTCCAAGCAGAAGTTGATAAAACCCTCTCAACCATCGAAATTCTAAAATAAAATTCCTTTATTTAAACTCGCATTATATTTTAAAAGAAACACCTAATTCTTCAAGAATATATACTGATGAGCTAGACCAGCCTGCTCCTCCAATTTCAACCATAATCCCTAACTGCATTTCAGGTCCAGCTAAAATCTCAATATCATCAACCATGGCTTCACCTTGTATAACAACTCCCGCCAGCTTTTCTTCTGGGAGAGGATCGCAGTTAAGTATATCCTCACCCTTATATTTTGTTTCTTGGGTAATTGTAATTTCTTCAGGATCTACTCCGGTATCTAAAAGTACTGTTTTTAAGGTTTTTAAGTCTTCAAATACTTGATTTTCTTCTCCTTCTCCATATTCTTTTGTATAATTTGCAATATCTGTATCACTAATTCCTAGCATTTCTTTCCATTGATCCATCTCTGACACAGGAATTCTAGCCATATTTTGAGATAAACCTGTGGCACGTCCAGCTTCCACTAAGTATCTAGCTTTTTCAGGAAATTCTTTTTTTATTTTTTCTACCTCTTCATTTGTAACACCAAAAGAAGCTATATTTGGATTTATTTTTGATACTAATTCACCTACTTGGGGAGAGAAGTCTCCAGTTCCTCCAAATGAAAAATTACGGCTATTTGCTGAAATGATAATACCCTGAGCTTCGTGTCCTTGTTCCGTAGGTCTAGGAACGGTTATGGTAAATGCTTCACGGTCAGGATTAACTTCTTCGAGATTGTCTAATTGTTCTAAGGTTAGTAGGCGTATGACACTCATAGTGTAGTCTGTCGGTGGATTTAGCGTATCATGCATGCTATCTATTAATTCCTCCATGATTTCCTGCTGTCTTTCCGAATCTACATTAAAATTGCCACCTATGCGAAGATAATTTAAAGGATTACCTTTTTGCGTTATGACTTGGGCATATCCTTCCTGAGCACTTGGAGGAAATATAACTTTATCGCTTAGGTCTTGGACTTCATTTGGGTCTGACATCTCAGAATTGTCTTGTGTTGGGCCATAATCTTTACGAAGACTTCTTTCGAATTCACGAAGTCCATTTATACTTACTGCTGGCCTTTCACCTGGGGGGACATTGTCAAACATTTAATCTAAAATATCATATTCGATAATAAAAATCTATCTTTATCAATAACTCCTTTAAATATTTTCTATCTAAAAGGTGCGCTCTGGTATAATGAGTCGGTATTAAAAGGAATTTTATTTTATGGAAGAGCATATAGGGGTCTGTATCATAGTGCTTGATAAAACCGGAAAGGTGTTACTTGGAAAGCGTTAATTAATGCATATGTGATTCAGGTCACATACAAAAAGACTTTAGGGTTATAATGTTAATATCTTGTAGATATTATTATGGAGAAATTAGAGCCAGATAGCAGAATTAGGGCATATCTTAAAGCCCACACTAGAGGTTTAGCGCCGACGCTTGAGACAGAACAAGAAGCGCAATCTAGGCTTCACGCACAGTCTTATTCACAGCTTGAGATATTTGCAAATGAATGGCGTAAGGCTGGTGTTAGAGGTATGCCAGGATCGCGCGACCCGGAATCTAAAACTAGAGAATCTTTAGTGAAGCTGGATTCACCATCGATGGAGGAATTTTTAGATCATGTTAGTAATGATCAGCACAGATCAGATCGCGGGGCTATTCTTCTAGGGAACACTATGCTTTCTATTTTAGGCATGGAGCGTGATGGGATTTTTTCACTTTATGATTTTACTGCGCGTTATAATAACGATGCGTATGGTACGGCTATTCCAACTTTGCCATTCGTGCATGTAGATCATCCAGCAGTTATTCTCTCAGAGGACGAAAGGAGTGCGATTGACAGATCATTTCAAAATGATCCAACTGGCGCTGGTGTTTTAGCAAATCCCAGTTTGTGGCCGAGTGAATTTAGAGGCATGATGCTGTCTTCTCAGCTGGATGGGATACGTGAGGAAATGGTAAATCAGATACCGCATTATCAGAGATTTTCAAAAAATGTTTTATATGAAAATCCTCAAGCGCTCGAGCGTTATCAGAATCATCCCGAGAGAGCGCTTAGCAGTGGTGTTTCAGCGGATATTTTATCCGCTTTAGGCGACTTTTAGAGCTTTTCTATTTGATATAATAGTCCGAAATGTATGACGTTGCCTTCTCTGAGCATTGGATACTGGATATCTGCTTAAATCCTTTTAATAGTCTGCTGCTTCTTATAGTACTTCCGCTTATAGCAGTAATTTTTTATACTGTTGTTTTAATTAAGAACATAAAGAATAGAAGACTTTTAATTTCTTTTCTACTAGTCTCATATATTTATTTTGCAATTTTTTATATTATTTATTTCTATATATATCTTCTCGTTGGCTTTAGCATCTGCAGGATGAGCACGTATTATAAAGCGATTGAACCAGCTCACGCTATTCACGCTCAAATAAAGGACAGAATACGTGAGAATAAAAATATCCCCCAAAATTTAACTGATTTGAAAAATATGGATAGCGCTAATTTTAATGAAATGATAAGGCACGCAAAAGTTGCGTATATTTGGGATGATAGAACTAAAACTTATACTTTTTTTGTAAGGTCCAGCAGATATCTTACTGCAGTATTTGATAGTAAGAAAGATTATCAGGAGTATGATCTTCGAAAATCTGCAAATAACACCTCGTGGCCGCAGTCTTTTCCGCCAGATTATAAAGGCCCCTGGGACAAATTACCTAACTGACGAAATACTTGCCACTTTTAGATTTAATTAACCATTCTGCTTGTGTCGCACTCCCAGAAAAAATATAATAAAGTCAATGGCTACTAGTAGAATTTCGTGGATAGATATTGCCCGCGGAATCGGAATTATTTTAGTTCTTCAAGGACACGCATTATCTGCACACGTTTACCGGCATTTTATCTATGCATTTCATATGCCGCTTTTTTTCTTTATTTCAGGTCTTTTATTTGATTATAAAAAATACAGTTTTTTAGAAAATTTAAAAAAATCCGCCAGAGGAATTCTAGTTCCATACGTAATTTTTGCTGGAGTAAGTTATTTAATCTGGATGTTTAATAACTCCTTTAGTGCGTCTCCTGAGCAAATTATGCTTCATCTAATAGGCGTTTTCTATGGCAATAGCAGCAGCTTATTTTTTAATCTAGTTCTTTGGTTTTTGCCGTGTTTATTCATAACTAAAATGCTTTTTGCTTTAATAACGACCTTTATAAAAAAGGATAAAGTTTTGATCGTAGTTCTTTTTATATTTTCTCTCCTGGGGTATTTTGCGTTCATTTATCTTCCGGATCTAAATCTTCCTTTTGGGATAGAAAGCGCACTCACTGCAGTAGTATTTTTCGGTGCGGGGTCGATTCTGAGGACAAATTACGCAAAAAATATAGATTTTAAAATAAATAAAAGATCGATAGCTATTTTAATCGCATCGTTAGTAATTCTAATTATCTCAACTCAAATAAATTATGAGATTTATGGCCGTCAGATCGATATAAGGCTAAATAATTTGGGAAATTACTTTTTGTTTTATACAGGTGCTGTCTCTGGAATTATTCTAACTGTTTTAATAGCAAAGATAATAAATAAAAATATGATTCTTGAAAAGATAGGAGAATACGCGCTGCCATTATTTGTTTTTCACCCTTTCGTATTTGCTTATCTAAATCCGATCATGGTAGGTCTTTTTGGGGTGGAATTTTTCAGGCAGTGGAAGGATCTGCTACTGGCGCCTTTTTATACAGCAGTTGCCATAATTGTAATTTTTCTAGGTGTTTATTTTTATCAACAACTGATAAAAAAGATAAAAGCTAAAAATTAGCAAGAACGCCGTCTAAAAATTGTTCATCTTCTGGCGTTAGGGGTATAGGATCGGGATGAGGAGAATTTTTACCTACAACATTTGAAAGGGTCTGCTTCCATTTTTCAGTAATTTTAAAAGCTTTAAAGTAGTTCATGAGACCCGTTGATTCCAGTCGGGACCTATGAAGTGGAGGTATCCATGTGGGATCCTCAAAGAATGAAGTGAAAGTGGGATCCTCAGCTATTCTTGAGCGCATCGATTCAGCAAATTCTTCATCAACGTATTCTCTGTCGGGCACATCATCACTTCTGCATGCCCTTAATGGCATCCCAGCGACAGACTTATTTAGTCTGTTATCATATTCTTTGTGATCAAAAAATCCAGAGATGGACGCATTATGTAGTCCAATAATAGTATTTGCAAAATGAAGCGAGGTTATATTTAAACCACTGCTTTCCAGAGTTTTATTACCGACAGATTCCCTATCTAAGCCGATGCCATGTTTTCTAATAATATCCGCGTGTTTTGCATATATGCCCTCAGAAGCAAATTCTGCCAAGTCATGTGCTAAAAAAACTGCTGCTGGATCTTGGGATTGCTTTTTCTCTTGCTCAAACTCTATAGCAATTTTTAGCTCTGGGACAGGAGGGTGATTTCTAAAAAATAACTCCGCACTCATAAAATCTTAGTATTATTATAATACTGATAAATTAAGTATATTCCTAAATCTATAAGTTGCAAGTAAGAAATCTTTATATATTAATAAAACTTGACAATCAGTCTATTCGGAATAAAATACAGCTATGGCACCAGAGCATGAGTCTTCATCTGAAAAAGTTCCACAGGAAGTCATGGATAGATTAAGGGAGAAGTTTGATAAGCTAATATCCGACTACTACAAGCCTTTAGTTGAGGGAGAGGAGAGGATTATAAACGACGGTCCTGCTGCAGATTGCCTAAATTTGGATCCGGATGCTTCGATATTTGGTCCCGTTGATTCTAAGGCATTACGCGATTATGTGGGCGGACTTTCAATGACTTCTGAAATTGTTGAAGAGCAGTTGTCTTAAAACTAACCCCTTTTAATTGCTGTTATACTCATACTGTGAGAGTTCTTCCGACATTCGACCACGAAAAAGTTTTTTGGGAAAAAGGATTAAATATTTTAGGAATTGACGAGGCTGGCCGCGGAGCATTTGCAGGCCCTTTATCAGTTGCAGGGGTAGTATTTGACCCTAAATTTACTAAAAAATTACTTACTTTAGGTATAAATGACTCTAAATTACTATCTGCAAAAAAACGCGAAAGCCTATATCACGAAATAAAAAATCTGGCTATTTTTTCCCATGTTGAGATCGTAAGTCTTGAGACGATTAACGAGATAGGAATTGGTAGGGCGACGTTTTTAGGCATGCAAAACGTTTATAGAAAAGCTGAAAAAACGATTAGAAATATCCATTGTCTGGTGGATGCATTTACGATACCTGATGTCACAAATCAAAATGCGATAGTTCATGGGGACAGAATTAGTATATCTATCGCGGGAGCGTCAATTTTGGCAAAGGTTGAGCGTGATTTACTTATGGAAAAGCTCGCTATGGAGTTCAATGGTTACGGCTGGGAGCAAAACAAAGGTTATGGAACTCTTTCGCATAGACTTGCTCTAAAAGAGCTGGGTTCGACAGTCCAGCACAGGACGCAATTCATCTCAAATCACATATAATTTGTAGTTTAATGCCCCTTTTAGTAAAATATCACTTATATTTATGTTTGGTAAAAGTTCCGAGAAAACCGTTTGGGAGAAATTTCCTGAGTTAAAAAAAGTTCCCACTGAAAAATTTCCAAATCACGTCCTGCTAATTCCGGACGGAAATGGTCGCTGGGCAAAATTGGCGAAAAAAAATATCACTGAGGGCCATAAAGCTGGGGCAGAAGTAATAAAAAATATTTATAATGATCTCTGGCAGCTCCCTATAAAATTCGTTACAATTTGGGGATTTTCTGCAGATAACTGGTCCAGAAGTCCTGAGGAAATAGAGGGCATTATGAGGGTAATTGACGCGACTCTTAAGGAAATGGTTCCTGATGCGATAGAGAAAAACGGGCGCATAATTCATTTAGGTAGAAAAGATCGAATTCCTGATTTTTTAAAAAAAGCATTTATAGAGGCAGAAAAGAAAACTGAGAAAAATACAGGAACAGTTTTTTCTCTTGCAGTTGATTATTCAGGTCAGGATCAGGAGATTAGAATTTTTGAGAAGATGATTTCAGATAAATTAAAAAAAGTTACTCCAGAGATATTATCAAAATACCGTGATGGAGGAGGATTAGTTCCTGCAGCAGACTTGGTTATAAGAACTTCAGGTGAGAAGAGGACGTCTGATTTAGGATGGCTTAGCACAAATTCCGAGCTCTTTTTTATAGAAAAATTACTTCCAAATTCAGGATCGAGAGATATAGTTGAGGCTATAATCGACTATTCACGCCGCGAGAGGCGCTTTGGTGGAAGACCAAAAGGTAAGTAAATTATCCCATAATACTATCTTCGTACCCTTTTTTTTGTTATAATTTGAACATGAAATCAGGAACCCTCCTTCGCTCAAGCTTCGGAAGGGTAGTAAATTTATAATAAATATGAAATCAGGAACAGTAGCTTTAATTGGTCGGCCTAATGCAGGTAAATCTACATTAATTAATAGAATCATGGGTCATAAGGTGGCGATTACGTCTCCCAGGCCCCAAACCACTCAGTTTTCAATCCAGGTGGCATATGAGGATGAGCGCGGCCAGATATTATTTTTAGATACACCGGGAATTTTTGCAAAAACGAAGGACCCAAAACTTAAGGAGATAAATCTCGAGGCAGAACACGTTCTAAATGACGATGTTAGTGCTGTTGTATATCTGGTAGATCCCACACGCGAGCGCGGACTTGAGGAAAATAGAGTATTAGGAGCCCTAAGAAAGGTATCGATGCCAAAACTTCTCGTTTTTAATAAAGCAGATAAAAGAGGTAAAAATTAT
>Ga0172380_10008537_pt1 | contig 11164 bp, 8 predicted proteins | sample Leawe162metaG_FD_119747 | JGI IMG/M metagenome (GOLD analysis project Ga0172380, IMG submission 119747) | Leachate microbial communities from a municipal landfill in Southern Ontario, Canada - Leachate well 162 metaG | ecosystem: Engineered > Solid waste > Landfill > Unclassified | place... | reverse complement strand
CATTCTACCTCAATTGCCAAAAGAAGCAGGATTATATTACTTCCTGGATGCCCGCCATTGTACCAAACGCCTGTTGGCAGCAGTACCCTTTTAATATTCTTTTATCAGTACTTCTGTTGGAATTCCTAAGGTGTCATGAAGTTTTCGAATCATGTCAATAGTAAGTTTTCTTTTTTTATTTAAAATTTCACTTACTCTGCTTTTCAACCCGATAGCTTGAGCCAAATCTTTTTGTTTATAACCAAGTTGATCCATTCTGAATTTGATTGCTTCGATTGGGTCTGGTAAATCAATCGGACTTATTTCGTCTTCATATTTTTCAATCAACAAGGCTAACAATTCAAGTTCATCGGCTGTTTTTGAATCCTTTTTGCTATCAAATATTTCTTCAAGACGGCTCAGAGCTGCTTGATATTCTTTTTCTGTTTTAATTACTTTCGTTACCATGGCTTCAAATAGTTGATGCGTTTATTTTATCATACTCCGCGTGAGTTCCAATGAATCGTATCCAAATCATTGCGAAGTCGTAGTTAATCTTCACAATCAAGCGATACTTATTTCCTTTGATATTGAAAACAACTCTATTGTCTTGAAGAAAACTTGCCGATGGATAATCGTTTTTGATATCCTGGGGTGAATTCCAAAAGGCTTCTATGGCTTCCTTATGCCAAGACTTCAATTGTTCTTCACAATCGCTGTGTTTGATCCAAAACTCCCTTAGCGTCTTTTTCGCAATTATTCTCACAATGCAAAGGTAACGAAAGTTCCCAAATGGGGAACATTTATTAAAAACTATACGGTATTTGGCTAAGATTTTTTTTGGGTATTGCTCCCAACTCATTTATAAGTGCGCCTTACAAATCAAAACTAAAAGGCAAAAAGTGAATCAAACCAGCCGCTTTCCAGACGGTTGTGCCTGAGCCTTTCAATAAAACCGGTATGAGGGCCTCCTGGCGCTTCTCTACTTCACGCAAGACCTGGAGGCAGGCGCCGCAGGGTACGGCGGGGCCGCTGTCGTTGTGGCGGCCGGAACGGGCTGTGATGGCCAATCCCACTATTTTTTTACCGGTATGCTGCATACCTGCGGTGAAAAAAGCTACCCTTTCGGCACAGAGTCCGCTGGGATAGGCCGAATTTTCCTGGTTACAACCATGTACGATTGTTCCGTCTTCGAGCTGGAGGGCGGCACCGACGTGGAAGTCGGAATACGGAGCATAGGCCTTTTCGGTCGCTTTGAGGGCTTCGGCCAGTAAATTTTGTTCGGAGGTGTTGAGTGTTTCCGGAGCTGTTACGACTTCCAGTTGGCAATCAAAAAATTTCAATTCCTTCATTGTGGAGAATAAACTATCGCAGCGGTCTGCGATTTGCTAATATTGCTGAAAATTCTCAATTCATCGCCCCAAAGTGAAGCAAGTCCTTGTCATCGGCGCCGGCCGCTCCTCTACCTACCTCATCGATTATCTCCTCCAACACGCACAAATACAAAACTGGAGGCTAACGATAGCCGATTTGCAGCTCGATTGGGCACAAAAACGGGCCAATGGCCACCCGAATTCCCGGGCGATTGCCTTTAACCTCAACGACCCTGCTCAACTGGCTGATGAGATTAAGCAGTCGGATGTCGTGATTTCACTGGCGCCGGCTGATAAGCACGTTCAAGTGGCTGAGGTTTGTTTGCAGTTTAAAAAATCGCTCTTCACCGCTTCTTATGTTTCACCGGCCATGGAGGCTATGGCGGATGATGTAAAAAAAGCAGGTATCCTTTTCCTGAATGAAATGGGTTGTGATCCGGGTATTGATCATATGTCGGCACTGGCCTTAATCGCTGAAATCCGGAAATTGGGTGGCGAGATTACTGCCTTTTACAGTTATACCGGTGGTTTAATTGCCCCTGCCTCCGACGACCAACCCTGGCACTATAAATTCAGCTGGAACCCGCGTAATGTGGTATTGGCCGGTCAGCCTGGTCCGGCGCGATATTTAGCTAACGGTGTTGTTCGTTATATCCCTTATTTGCGGCTTTTCCGCGAAAAATCGGTGTTGGATATACCCGGATTTGGCCCTTTAGAAGCCTATGCCAATCGCGATTCCCTGCCATATATTGAACAATATGGCTTAAATGGCCTGCCTACCCTGCTACGTGGCACATTACGTTATCCGAGTTATTGTGATGCCTGGCACGTTTTTGCCTGGCTCGGAATGACCAACGAACAGTTACATTTTGAGAATTGTACTCAATTACGCTACCGCGACTTTCTCCTGGCATTTTTGTATCCCGATAATGCAGCTACCGTTCGTGAAAGTTTTGTGAATACACTTACTCATCAATTGGGTTATAACCCTGCTCAAGTGACCGATTTGCTCGAAAAGTTCGACTATCTCGACTTTTTCGGAGAAGGGCGTTTTAAGCAGACATCAGGTTCGGCAGCCAGTTTGTTGCAGGAGCTACTCGAAGACAAATGGCAACTCGGTCCTGACGATAGAGATCTGATTGTAATGCACCACATCGTAAACTATCGACTCGATGGTAAGAATCAAAGTCGTTCAAGCACATTATTGCTTGAAGGGGCAGATAACTACCATACCGCCATGGCCAAAACAGTTGGTTTGCCGCTGGCCATAGCCGTCAGACATTATTTAGAAGGCAGCATTCAACTTACCGGTGTTCATATCCCGATTTATGCCGAATTATATGAACCCATCTTAGCTGAACTCAGCAGTTATGGTATTCAGTTTATAGAAAACCATACTTCGAACTAATAAAAAAAGGGTGCTCTATCGGAGCACCCTTTTTAGTTAAAAGAAGTAATCTTATCTGCTTACAACTACTTTATATACTTGTTTTTTGTTCGCAGAAGTAGCCTGAAGGAAATAAACACCTGCAGCTACATCCTGTAAATTAAGTACAGCTTCGCCAGCTACTAATTGTCCAGTCCGGATCTGACTTCCCTGCATATTCATCAATACCAATTGAGCATCGCTTCCTGCTTCATCACGTACGAATAATTGATCATTTGCCGGATTGGGATAAACCTGCAACTGATTACCGGTTTCCAGCTCATCTACACTCACATTGCTCAAATCCAGACAAGTAGGAAAGTTGCCGGTTTGAAACCAGTGTTTAACTTTAGGGATATCCGCAAAAAGTTGTGAAACAGAAGCGGCTGGCCCGTTTTGCGTTGACCTGCTGATGATATAAGCGATTGTAATTTCTTCGGTTTCTCCAGCTGGCATACCAAATCCATTCATAACAGCAATGTTTGAACGAATACCGGGTGTATTTGGCGGAAGCCCGGGTCCTGGATTTGCTTCCGACCATGCGAAAGGTGGTGTGATAGGCACAGAGGCCGAACCTCCTAATCCCCAACCAACGGCTAAATCAGAATTCCCCGGATACAATAAAGAAGTGTTAAAATTAGTAGCTCCTGTTGAGCCAGTATAACCCGTGCCACCATAAACTGTCGCACTACTGTCCTTCCATTTGCCGGTTATATAATTATAGGCATTAGTACCATTAGTAGGTAAGCCATCCGAACCAGCTGACAGTAGATAATATTGATGTCCCATGAGTCCAATGTCTTCACCGGCTTCATCAATCTGACCGTTTCTATTGTTGTCGATTTCATCCGTGACTGGTGCCCGGGGTCCTTTTAGGATAGTGGTGCCAAATGCAGGTATGTTTAATCCATAACCCGAATTTCCTTCATCATCATTATCCCCATTATAGGTATAAACCGTATTCAGGGGTATATGGCATCCTACATAATTATCATTCCGTTGACCTAAAGTGGCATCCTGCCAGATACCCAAAGCCATACTATTGTAGTTGTTGTTCGACTTATTGGTTATTTTCAAATTCATCAGAAAGGTGGTATTCAAAACACTGCTGTCGGCGTTGATGTTTGGGCAACTAAAGCCATATACAGAGGCAATAATTTCTAAACCCAGCGGCGGTGAGTTATGACCACGGGTGTTAAACTTCATATCATTATAAACCCACCACAACATTTGATCACCTTTTATGGCAGGATAATCCCCATCCATGGGGTTATAGGTGCTGTCGTTGTTTACATCTACATAAGGTGCGAGCATGGTATGCGTACCGGGCCTGGTACCCGGCCATTCCAACAAATCGGATGGAATTTCATAATCGGGATCATGCTGCAGTCCCGCCTGAAATTTTTGTTTAAAGGTTTCAATTTCAAACCGATTGACTTTCCAGATGCGGTCAAACTTGCGTTGGCTTATCGTATCTACCGTTCCATTCGAATTCAGTAATCCGGGCCAAAAATTCTGACCTAAAATTGTTGTTTGTCTATAGGTCTGACCACTCATATGTAGCGTACCTGTATTGTCGAGGCCACCTATCCAGATTGCCCCTCCATTTGATACATCCTTTTTAGGAACTGTTTGGCTCGTTCGTTTTGGGTATTCAGCCTGGCTATTACCGTTGGTTACATCGTAGAAATGTTCCCCTTTGGCACTAAAGAACATTTCATAATTACCAATATCCAATACAGTTGAGTTCACAGTATTATTACGATCACTGTAAAAATTCAGGCTATCTATCCGAAAAACACCTTGTACACCCACAAAGTAGATAAAACCCTTACCATCAAAATTTAAGCGAGAATTTACCAATGGAATGGTAATTGGATAAACTTCTCTCCTATTTGATAGTTTTTGGACAGTTGTAGGTGACAGCGACCAAATAGTGCCGTTATACACACTTAAATCTCTGGCAGCCACCACATCTTTCATATAGACATCCTGTGTCAATTCTACCTTGTCGTTGCCAATGATATAAAAAACCGTATTTAAGGTCGAGACCATAATTCCGCCATAACCAAATGGTGCGGCATAGACCAAATTGGTACTATTAACGCCTAAAAAATTAAGGTCGTAATGCACCCAGCTTTGATTTCGAGTGCGTATCGATACCCCACTATCACTTATAGCTACAATGTTGTTGGCATCTATGCGGATTTTAGAAAACCGGTTACTCGGGAAACCACTATTCGCGCTATTATAAATGGTCCAAAGGCTATCTTCATAAACAGCCAATCCCTGAAAGGTTGCAATGGCCAGTCTATCTTCCACCCCATCAATTGCGCGGATATCGTTGTCGGGCAGACCGTTACCCGTATTAAATGAAGCATTAAAAGCCGGATTACCACCTGTGGTAGTTAATACGGTCAGGCCCGAAGAAGCTGCTATCCACAACTTATTATCATACCGAATCATGTCCCGGATAATCCCCGGCGACATACCTAATTGGCTCACTGAAAATGCATCCCAATTACCGTTTTGATACCGACAGATAATGTTTTGCGCATCTCCCAGGTTTACCCAGAGCAAACTGCTGTCTTCTGCAACAACGCGTGTAGTCCCTCCTCCAAAAAATGTAGGCCTTTGAATCAACTCGAAGCCTCTTATTGATTGTCCTGTGACTGTAACCTGTAAAAGAACAACACAGGCTAATGTTGCCAGTAACTGAAGTAGTGAATGTCTCATACATGATATGTTAAAAACATTAAATTAACCATCACAATTCAAAAAGCAAGTTTGAGTATTCAAAATCCATTATTTTGATTTAGTTATTACATTGTTATGACAATTTGAAATCGTGCATATGGGATTAGTTAAAAAAAGCTCACCGATTTATAAGGACACAAAAAAGGCCTCATCGGTGAAGATGAAGCCTTTTCTTAGGATTCGTTTATAATTAAACCTTCGCCATCACCCGCGGAGCAGCAGCCAGAATTTCCTCACTTGCACCTTCGCTGTATTGCTGGAAGTTTTTGACAAAAGCCTCAGCCAGTTGATTTGCTTTGGCATCGTAAGCCGTTTTGTCGGACCAGGTGTTACGCGGACTCAGGATTTCATCAGGCACATTCGGACAGCTTTGTGGCATTTGAACACCAAAAACCGGATGGGTATCGAAGGTTACCTTCGCTAAATCACCTTCGAGTGCTGCGGTTATCATGGCACGGGTGTATTTGAGCTTCATACGCTCTCCTACGCCGTACGGACCACCCGTCCAGCCGGTATTCACCAACCATACGTTTACATTATTCTCACGCATCTTTTTGCCCAATAAATCGGCATATTTAGTTGGATGCAACGGCATAAATGCTTTGCCAAAACATGCCGAGAAGGTCGTTTGTGGTTCGGTTACTCCTACTTCAGTGCCGGCTACCTTCGCGGTATAACCCGAAATGAAGTGGTACATGGCCTGACCCGGTGTAAGTTTGCTGATCGGAGGCAATACCCCAAATGCATCGGCGGTGAGGAAGAAGATATTTTTAGGCATGCCTGCTACCGATGGTTCAACCGCATTTTCAATGAAGTTGATCGGATAGGCACAACGGGTGTTTTCGGTTTTTGCACCATTGTCGTAATCAACAGTAGTGGTTCCAGGCAGGAATTCAACGTTTTCGACAATTGAACCAAATTTGATGGCATTCCATATTTCCGGCTCTTTTTCAGCGCTCAGATTTATACACTTGGCATAACAACCTCCTTCGAAGTTAAAGATGCTGTCGCCCCAGCCATGCTCATCGTCGCCAATGAGGCCACGGTGTGGGTCGGCCGACAAGGTAGTTTTGCCGGTACCAGATAAACCAAAGAAAATAGCTACATCGCCTGCATCGCCTACATTGGCAGAGCAGTGCATGCTCAAAGTATTGTGGTTGTGTGGTAGCAGGAAGTTCAACACGCCAAAAATGCCCTTTTTCATCTCCCCTGTATAACCTGTACCGCCAATGAGTATCATTTTGCGGCTGAAGTTGAGGATGGCGAAGTTATGCTGACGGGTGCCGTCGATGGCCGGATCGGCTTTGAAGCCGGGTGCACATACGATATGCCAGTCCGGATCGATGGTATTTTTAATCTCTTCGGACGTGGGGCGCAAAAAGAGGTTGTGACAGAATAAATTGGAATAGGCCAGTTCGGTTACTACGCGGATGTTCAGGCGGTATTTCGGATCGGCACAAGCGTATGAATCTTTTACAAACACTTCACGCCCTGCCAGATAGGCTTGCATACGTGCCAGCAGATTGTCGAATTTTTCAGGCGCAAAAGGAATGTTTACATCACCCCACCACACGCTGTCGGTGGTGATAGCGTCTTTCACTACAAAACGGTCTTTAGGCGAACGGCCCGTAAACTCGCCTGTATCGGCAGCCAGGGCACCGGTGTCGGTAAGCTGTCCTTCACCGCGCAGGATACACTCTTCGACCAGTTCGGCCGGACTGAGGTTCCAATGGGCGGCGGCAACATGTTGTAAGCCTATAGAGGCTAAACTCGCTTTTTCTGCTTTGAATCCGAATTCATTCATTTTGCTACAATCTGGGGGTGAAATGAGGATTAAATTTTGATTGCGCAAAGGTACGTTTTATCAGCACCACTTTAAATACGCCCGACCAACATTTATGTTCATATGAAGTGATTAGAAAGTAAGGGCATAATTGACGCCATCAAAAAGCAGTAAAAAACTTCCCTGGAGCATTATTCCGCTTCCATGTCCTTGCCATTTAGTATTCCCATAAGTAAACATTACAACACCTGTTCCTATATATAAAAAGTCGAGCAGCGTATTGATGAGCAGTACTTTGCGAAAGGTCTGTCGTTCTTCAATCAGATTAAGCTGTCCACTCTTCAACCTTTTGTTCAAGTCATAAGTAGCATAACCGGCGATTAAGCCATCAATCACGCCCCAGCTCAGATTTTGAATGCCAAATCCTCTGATCTGCTGATTGGTGCTGAAAAGTTGAGCGGTACCCATACCAACCGACAATACACTCCAGCCGGTAAGTACCCCCATTGCCCGGCGCTGGTGTTTTATAACATCATATTGATCGGGTAAAACAACAAGGGTATCTGATCTTGACTGACCAGATACCCTTATGCTGCTAATGATTAGTATAAAAAGGATGGCATAACGCATGCCTTAAGCTACAAATTTCCGACCGTTTTGTTTTTAGGATATTTTACAGAAAAACTATACTCCAGCTGATGGCTGCCATTCGTCGGCAGATTCAGGTTCCATCGGATTAATCCTTTGTCGTTCACCAACGAAGCCATTCCCAGTTTTACATCGTTCACTTCAATTTCTTTGTTGGCAGAGATAGGAATCACATCCTCTACAATTAACTGCACAGTTGTTTGATGGCTGTTCCTGATTTTAATGGTATAGGCATAATCCTTTTTGCGGGAACTGCCGAGTTTGCGGTCGGAGGTAAATGTGTTTTTTTGATTATAATCAACCTGAACCCGCTTATCGATGCCAAGTGAAAGCTCCAGCGTATCGCTGTCGCCGGCCTGGAAGTTGAGCCAGCTTTCGCCTACCAAGGCATTTTCCATGTAGATGCGTGCGTTACCCGGAAGCAGATTGAGCTTTTCCCAGTCGGTTACATAAGCCATCAACAAGACTTCTTTTTGTTGTTTTGGCGCTACATAATGTCCGTAGGTATTTTGAAGTGTTTTTTCTTCCAGGGTTACCAAACGAGGTTCATTGTGTTTGATGGTTACCCGCTCGGCCGGTTTGTATTCGTAATTGAGGTAGTTCACCTGCTTGGTCGGTATGTTACTTTTCAAATTGGTAAAACCACCTTGCGCTGATTCTAATTGAACTATATCAGCATCCTGATACGTCTGCGGAGCTCTTCCTGCCATAGGTTGATAAAGCTGCACATAATCGAGCACCCAGGGGTTAAGTATAGGTTTGCTCACAAATTGAGCCGGAAGGGCTGAGCTGATGGCAATTTCTACATCTTTCCAATCGATGGCGGTTTGCTGAATAATACGTGCCTTGGCGATGAGTTGCAGTGGTTTAGCCAGACTTTCTGCGCGCAAATCATAAAAAGGCTCCCAATACACATTCGGACTGGTATAGGTTACCTCCAATTTACCGCTCATGGCTGTTGCAGCAGTGATATCGAGCACAAGTTCATTTACAAATTCTGGCAAAATAGCTTTACGTTGTGCCAATTGCTGACGCAGCTTTTTGATTCTTTCAAGATGGACTTCATCCCCTCTTTTCGCCTGAAGTATCTTCAGATTTAAATCGGCCAGCCGGCTACGATAAAAATCGGCCAGTTTTTGAAGCTCCAGCACACTCATGCCGCTGTTTGCACCACCAACCTGTTTGTTGGCCAATATCATTTGTTGTTCCTGTACCAGCACTTCCCAACGCACTTTGTCATCTTCCTGTAAGCGGGTAAAGTACTGAATAGAGTCAATCAGGTTTCTGATTTCAGGCAAATCATCGTTTTGTTTGAGATAATTCTGACGGAGTTGGTAAGCAAGTATCGTAATTCCTGCTTTATCGGAAGCCAGACGAATACTGCGGTCGTCGATTTCGCCGGCTAAACCACTGAGTACAATTTGTTGTTCGCCCATAATTAATTGTACCTGGGCCTGGTGACGAAGTTCGGCTCCCTGTAAATACACTTTTACAGCTTGCAACCGGGCTGGAACGGTTGCTGCCAATACAATGCTGCTTGCACTGAGTAAAAGCAGGAAGATTAAAATGGTTTTTTTCATGACGTTTGGGTTTTGTGGGCTAACGCAAAGTAAGCCCTGTTCTTGTCTCGAATTATCTATAGTCGTGCCATGAAACGTTAAAAGAAACTTAAAGTCCATAAAAAAGCTCCCAGCCGTCGGATGACAACTGGGAGCTACTGTCTATTTACGCTAACTTATTCGATTACAAATTCGATACGACGGTTACGTGTACGATCTGCATCGGTAAATGAACCGCCGCTGCCACTAGGGCCAAACTTAGGCTCATTTTCACCACGTCCTTCGATGTTGATGCGGTTTTCGGCTACACCCATACTTACCAAACGTGCTTTAACACTGCTGGCTCTTTCGTACGACAAGGTGTTGTTGAGGTCTGAATTACCTACGTCGTCGGTATGACCAATGATACGGAGTTTAAAGCCAAGGCTCTGCTCTTCGTTCAGGTAAGCAACCAGACTGGCCAGATTTCTCATATCAGCCGCTTGTTTAGCAGCACATTCGTCTGCCAAAATTTTCGTGCGTTTTCTAGAACAATCTACAAAATCACTTTTGCCAGATTCGAATTCCAGCCCCTGGAGATCGGTGAGTATTTTGATGGTTTCCTGTTTGGTTTCAGGCATACAACCATGACAACTTACCAGGCCAGGAACAGTAGGACATTTATCCAGGTGATCAGGGACGCCGTCTTTGTCAACATCCAAAGCAACACCGCTGCCATCAACATTGATTTTTTCATTCATATTGGCACGCTGTCTGAGTTGTGTCAATTCTTCGGCAGACCAACCACAGCTGGAAGCCATAATGTTGGTTACATCCCACTTCGTATCTTCTTTGTCGAATACGTCAGGCACACCATCACCGTCGGTGTCTTTTTTCATTTCAACTTCCGACATACGCATTTCGCGTTCCAGTCTGTTGATTTTCTCATCCAGCGCTATGATCTGAATGTCCTGTCTTTTGGCTTCTTTGTTGGTCAGATTTAATTTGTTCTCCAGCAAATTCAGGTTTTCACTGTATTCTGCGTACGCCTGTTGCAAGAGTGAACGTGACCAATACGCTGAACTTCCCTGGCGGTTAGGTCCGAGGTGAAATACGAAGTTCACATTGATGGTGCCATAATTATCCAGGCCACGACCATAACTGTATTCTCCCGCACCTGCAGCACCACTTGTTTTTTGAATCGTCATGGCATCGAAGTTATCGGCGAGAACATTGTTCATTCCCGCTTCCAGGTCAACATGAAATTTCGGCGAGATTTTATAGCTTACACCTAAACCTACCGGAATCATCACTGCTAATTGGTCACTGGTACCAGCATCACGAACATCCAGAAACTGGTTGGTGCTCAGGTTACGCAGACGTGCCGAATAATTGACAGCGCCAATACCCGCTAAACCGTAAAATCCAAAACGACGCTCGTTAAGAACGGGTTTGTATTTATCGAGTGCCATACCGCTGAAGTTTAACATAGCGACAATCGATCCTGAAAAATAATCTGTTGAAGCTTCAACAGCAGCCGGCAGACCATAATTGGCCACAAACGTTGGATTATTGAGTGTTCCAACAACTTTACCGTAGCTCAGGTTACCCCGAACACCGATAGCCGGTCCAAACCAATAACCCAATTGGGCACCGACAT
>Ga0172380_10008536_pt1 | contig 11164 bp, 9 predicted proteins | sample Leawe162metaG_FD_119747 | JGI IMG/M metagenome (GOLD analysis project Ga0172380, IMG submission 119747) | Leachate microbial communities from a municipal landfill in Southern Ontario, Canada - Leachate well 162 metaG | ecosystem: Engineered > Solid waste > Landfill > Unclassified | place... | reverse complement strand
CCCAATTCTTTTTTGTAGGGAGTTTGACCGGAAGCTTTAACGATTTCTTCCGACGTCAGATCAATCTCCGCCGGCAGATTTGGCAAGCTCCCCACTTTGGTTTTGACAACATCGTAAAGCATAATACCTTTTTCCGTTTTTTCGGCCATAATTTCCGCCTGGGCCGAAACAACGATACCAGCCACGAACGCCAACGCCAGCAAAACAACCATGACCTTTTTCATGATTTTTTCTCCTTTCGCCTTTCGGCAAGCTATTTATTTCTTGTTTATTGAAGCGTTTCCGCCTTTTTGAAAGACCGTGAGTTACTTTTCACATTTCTGCCCATGGCGGTAAGCCACGGGCAGAAGGTAAAAACTAATAATTAAATTTAATCAATTAAAAATACTTTTCCGGATCAACCAATGCGTTATTTAGTAAAACTTCAAAGTGAAGATGGGCGCCGTTGGTGTAAGCGCCGGCGCCGTTCGTACCGGGCGTGCCGCCGGATAAACCAATCGTATCGCCTTGCTTAACCGAATCGCCGACTTTAACGTCAAGCCGGGTTAAGTGAGCGTAATTAGTTACTAAATTATTATCATGCTTAATGGTAATATAACTTGCCTGCTCGGTCAAACCGCCGTCAAAAACATCAACGACTAAACCATCGGCCGAGGCTTTGACCGGGGTGCCTTGAGCTAACGCAATATCAATACCTGTATGTTGGCCGACAGAATCAATATATGGATAATTAGGGTCATGAAAACCGTAATTTATTTTACCGCTAACCGGCTTTATTAATACCGCTCCAGTGTTGTTTTTTGAACCGACGGCAACGGTAAAGCTGAAATTGTCGGTCGGCGAGCCGCTGATTAAAGCCGCTACTTTTGAAGTTTTGCCTTGAGCCGAAAAATCGCTAAAATAAATATCGATATTTTCATCGGCCACTAGATTGCTGGTTTTGACGTGGACGTCGAAAACAACTTCCTCTCCGGCTTTAACAATATAACCGTTTAAACTTATTTTATTGGCGCCGGCCACCGGTTTACTGATCGTTTTACCGGCCGATTTTTGCTTAATGCGATCAACAACTTTTAAATTGCTATAACCTATGCTATAGGTTAATTCCTGGTCAGCCGAGTTAATGGTAATTGAATTTAATTTTAAATCTTCGACGCCGGTGTTTTTAACCTTGAAAGCCGCCACAACATTATCATTTTCGCCTTTGGTGACGAAACCGTCGGCGACTTTACTGATTTCCGCGCTGGCCTGACCGAAAGCGACTTGGTGGCTATTAACATTCAAATTATTTATAACTGCCGGTATGGCGGAATTTTTATTAACCGCGGCGACATTGCTGATTGCCAATTGGACTGACGAGGCTCGAAGATCGGTATCCGTGTCGGCGTAAACTTTAATTTCGGCTCTAGCGCCTGACTTTAAAGTATAGCTAAAACCTTCTATTCCTATATCTCCGGCGTAAGGAAATTTGATTGACTTAATCATGGTTGAACCGATGTAAAACTTTAAATTGCTAAAACCATTGTCAAAAGAAATAACGCCCGAGCTATCGGTTCCTTGAGAAAAAGTTAAGCTTGATATTCTCGTATCACCGCCCGCCGCGCCTTCGATAATAAAGCTGGCGATTTTGACATTTTTCTGACCTTTGATAAATGACTGATCGCCCAAATCATTATTGGCGTAAAGGTAAAGGCTTGATTTACTGATGGTTAATTTCGCGCCGGCGCTATTTATTGTGTCTGACAAAAAAGCTCCGTTCTGTAAACGATAATCAAGGCTATTTAAAATTATTTTATAATAGCTGCCGTTAGGAGCGCTAGACGGTAATTCAGTTACTAAAGCCAAGACTAAATTCTCTTTAACTTTTAAACTTAAACCGTTTAAGCCGATATTGACCGCGCCGGTATTGAATCTGTCGCCGTTAAAAGAAGCGTAAACCGCGCCGCTATTATAGTTAACCAAATAAACGGTTTCGGTTAAACTTGGAGCTGAAGCGCTTTTTTCCAAACTGATATTTAAACGGTTTAGATCGATAACCTGGTTATTGTTTCTGATTTCAAAATTACCGATAATCAATCCGGTCTGTTGAGCAAAAACTTTATTATTGCCTTTAAGCTCTTTAGCTACCACCCCGACGGTTTCTCTCTTGATAGTAATGGTTTCGGAAAGATTGGTGATATCCACCGATAAATTAAAATTACCCTGAGAGCTGGCGACGACGGCTTTAGCTAAATCGAAATTAAGAGTGGAGTTTTCGCCGCTCTTAATATCGGCGGATATCGTGAAAGTTTCACTGTCTTTTTTCTTGATTTTATAATTATTTAATTTAAAAACTAATTCTTTATCGCTAGTTAAGACGGCGACGGTTGAAACAACCTGGCCTGACCGATTTTTTAGCTTAAAGTTATTTAAACTAGCCGCGCTTACATTGCCGTTATCAACAAATTTTAATTCTTTAATATAAACTTCAGCTTTGACGGAAGTTTCGGCTAAACTGAATTTACCGATGTTTTTTTCGGTAGAGCCGATCAGCGCCTGGTTATTTTTGATGGCTAATGGCTCTTCTTTGGCTATAACTTTTTCCAAAAAACCCGCGACTGAAGTAAGTTTAAACGTTTCGCCGAATAAAGGGAAAGAGCCCACGGCTTTAGCGCCGGCGATATTGGTCGCTTGATTAACGCCCAGTTGTAAAGTTTGGCCAACGATGCTTTCGGTGCTGTCGTTAAAATTCAAATAAACTTTAAGCTTTTTGGTTTCGCCCGGATTAATCACGACCGGTTGGTTATTAAAATTAAAACTGACCTGCCGATTATTGGGCGAAGAAGTCAAAGAATATTTGATATCACTTTCGTTGGTTAAATAGGCTTCTTTGATTATATCAGGGTTAAAAACGCCTTTTAAATCAAAAGTCAATTGTTTAATTTCAACTAATCGGTCGCCGGCTTTTAAATTAAAAATCGCCACCAAATTATCCTGGGTGTTGGCGACTAAATAATCGGCCGCCGGACTTAAAGCGTCCAATGCAATAACTAATTGGCTATCGCCAAAATTTCCAGAAGCGCCGGCGACTTTAAAATCAGCCGCGATCTTGTATTCGGCCAAATCGGCCGCGGCGATGGTTACGATATCGCTCCATTTAAAGCCGCTATCAATAAATTGCTGTTCTGATTCAATTAAAGCTTTTTTACCGTCTCTAATATAGAAAACCTGATTTGAGTTGGTGCTTTTAACTAAACGCGTTTCCGGCCACTTATTTAGTTCTTCGGCACTGACGATTTTAACGTCGGTCCATTTATTGCCGTAAGCCAAAAAGGCGGTTTCGGAAACATAAGCTTTTTTTAAGCCAAGCTGATGGTTAAGGTAATAGACCGTCGGATTATCGGTGGTTTTAACCTGTTTAAAGCTTTGGTCCAGGCCAAAAGCGGCATTAACGGCGCTAGTTTGACAAATGAAATAAATACCAAGAATAAACAGGATAACGAGTGATAATATTAAGTTTTTAGCCAAATTTTTCTTAAACATAAATTTTAAATGGTTAATTTGTTGACTAAAATTAGCTATTTATTTAATATATTAATTAATTTTTGATATAACTATTAAATATAGCATATTAATCAATATATGTCAAGGATAAAACGAATAGACAATCATTCTCGCGTCCCAAATTATTTTTGCCTGCGGCCGAGCAAATTATCCTAAATTTACCGAACTCGGCCTTGGCCTCAAACAGCGGCAAATTTTTAACGGATAATTTGCTCTAAAAATCATATGTCCGCTCGTACGATTGCCAATTTGTTTTTAAAAAAGCCCTCCATTATTTGGAGAGCTTTTATTTGAAAAATTTAATTTAAATTTAGCTTAGCCCGATCTCGTCAATCACCACCATTTTTCTACTATCCAGGACGCCGTACAAAAATATATCGGTGATGTCGCGGCGATATCTGAATTCCTGGGGCTCAAAAACCGTAAAATTTATTTCCCGCCCTAGTTCCACCTCGAGCTCCCTGATCAATTTGATCAATTTCGGTTTATTGATTTTTCCTACAATCAAAATATCAATTAAAGAATTTGGATTATTGACGAAGATGCCGGAGAGCACCAATAATTTTATTTTGCCGATGGCCTGAAGCTTGCGCACAAAATCTTTTTCGTATAAAATTTGCGCTTTAACTATCAGGGCCTTAATTTCATCAAACAAGACAAAATTTAGATTGGCGCGAAAATATTTCTTTTCCTGTCCCCCGGCCGTCTTGGCCGTAGCCGAATCCGACGGCTTGTCTGGACCGGTTATTTCGGCCTCAGCCCTAGCGTCGGAAACCAAAATTCCGAAATTTTCCAAATTCTCCAACTCCCGGCGCACCGAATTAAGCTGCAATTTTAAATCGCGCGCCAACTGCCTAATATAGAATTTATCGTTAGGATGAAGCAAAAACAATTTTAGTATTTTAACTCGGGCGTTAGAGCCGAATAATTTTTCCAGCATATAATTTGCTTAATATGGATAAACATGTTTTAAACAATAAACTGGCAATCAGGCGAATCGCTTAACTATTTTCTGTTTTTATTGTATAATGAATAAGTTATTTAGTCAAAGCTAAGTTTTGTTTTGTTTTACCTATATTTTTTAGATATGAATTATAAAATAGCCCAATTTATCCTAACTCCGCCAAAACGCGGCCAGTCCAGTTTGGAGATTTACGTCGCCCAGCCTGACGCCAATAAGGAAGCTTTGGCCGGCAAAATCTTTGCTTTGTTGGAAATTGAATCGGCCAAAGCGGAAAATCTCAAAATTATAAATTTCCTGATTAATACCTTAAACCACAACTACTACCAAAACGAAAAAATGATTTTGCGGGAACGGGTAAGCTCCATAAAAATCGAGCATATTTTTGAATCGGCCCTGGCCAAAACAAATAAAAAATTGGCCGAATTTTTAACCGCGGAAAAAATCAAGCTTAATCCCGATTTATTAAATATTACCATTGGCGTGGTTTATAACGACAGTCTGCATTACTCTAGTCTTGGAAAAAATAAGGCTTTTTTAATTTATAAAACAAAAACCGAAACCGCCTCCAAATTTAAACTGGCCGACATTACCGAGCAAACCTCGGGCCATGAGACTAAAAAACCGACCAGCCCGGTAAAATTATTTGCTAACGTCATTAGCGGCGCCCTGCCCCGCGGCGGTTATTTTATTTTTTCGAACGAAACGCTCGGCGAATACCTTTCCGCCAAACAGCTGATTGATATCGTTACGACTCTGCCGCCGGTAAGCGCCGCCGAGCAGATTAAAAACACTTTAGGTAAAATCAACGCTTACGTCCCCTTCATGGGCTTGATAATTAAAAATACCGCCGGCCTGGAAATCGCGGAAATTAAGATTAAAGAGCCGACGCCAACGACCAGCTCCTCCATTACCAATCTAATCACCACCGAAGAAACCACGGAAAAATTATTAACTCCCTCCGGCCTGGTTGGCACGAAAAAATGGCTGGGCTTATTCGGCACTTTAACCGGACGCTTCGGCTTTAGCGGTTCAGGACGCGTTGGCGCGAAAACTTTTTCCTTAAAAGATAAAGTTTTTGCCAAAAGAAATACCGGCTGGCAAGCTCTAGCTAAATTTTTCTCATTATTAAAAAATTTACTAGTCTGGCTTCTTGGCTTATTGGTTTATATTTTTAAAATCATAACTGATAAAAAGACTCTTAAAGAAACATTTACCCGGTTGGCGATGTTTATAGAAAATATCTGGCCGGCGCTTAAAACTTCCGTCGAAAAATCGCGGTTTTGGTTTAGCAGCCTGAATAGTTTAAATAAAATTTTATTTACCGCCTTCCTACTCTGCTTGCTAGTGTTTTCGGCCAATCTAGGCTGGCAGAATTATAATAATAATAACTTAGATAAACAAACCGCTTTAAATAATTTAATCGCGGCCATCGAGCAAAAACAAAATCAAATTGACGCGAGCCTTTTATATAATAACGAAGAAGGCGCGAAAAAAATCTTAGCCGAAGTCGCGGTTATGATGAAAGAACTGCCTATTGATAATCCAGCTCAGGCTGATTCGTTTAACGGTTTACTCGCTAAAAATCAGGTCCAGCTTGAAAAAATTAGCCGGGTTATTCAGGTTGACGCGGTAGAACTTGCCAACTTTAAAAATCTTAACCCTAACGCTGAGCCGCTTAATCTTGCTCTCGTAAATAAGGAAGTTTTCGCGGCCGATCCGTCGCAAAAAACTATTTACAGTCTGGATTTATCAAGCAAGTTGTCCACCGCCATCGGTTTGGACGGCACAATTAAAAATCTTAATTTCCCCAACCCTGACAAAAATAATAATCTTTATTATTTAAACGTTGATAAAGTCCTGGTTTTAAATACCGCGACTAAAAAAACTTCTAGTTTGGAAATAGCTTTACCCGCGGCCGCGACTAAAGCTTTTGATTTTAAACAATATAATAATCGTTTTTATCTGGCCGACCGGGCTGCCGGTCAGATCTACCGCTTTACCAAATCTGGCGATCAGCTGGCCAGCGCCGTTGCCTGGCTTAATAGTCAGGAAGATATGGCCGAGGCAACCAGCCTGGATATTGACGGCAGCGTTTATCTTTTAAAAAAGAACGGCGAAGTTATTAAATTCGCCAAAGGACAAAAAGAAGATTTTAATTTAAGTTTGGTCGAACCCGCCATTACGCAGGCCAAAAAAATTATAGCCTCAGCGGACCTTGCCTACCTCTATCTGCTTGAACCAGCGGCCGGGCGTTTAATCGTCTTTGATAAAACCGGCAAATTCATTAACCAATATAAGAGCGACCGTTTGGTAAACAGCAAAGATCTGCAAATTGATGAAAAAAACAAAATGGCTTATTTTTTAATCGACGCCACGCTTTACTCTTTCGCTTTAGGCCATTTAAAGTAATTTAGCATACTATTGACGGCTAGATTTTTTAAAATTTTCGTGCGAGGACTGTTTGAGTCCGGTAATCCGGACGAGTTCCGCAGTAGAAAATTTAAAAAATCTGGCCGGCATATTGATGACTTAATTATAACTAATTTAGCCATAATAAAAGATGTTCCTTTTTCGGGAACATCTTTTATGTATTGGAAATTTTTTACTTGTTTACTTTAAAGTAACCTTGGCGCCGGCTTCTTCCAATTTCTTTTTCATGGCTTCGGCGTCTTCTTTCTTAACGCCTTCTTTTACCATTTTAGGCGCGCCATCAACCAAGTCCTTGGCGTCCTTTAAGCCCATCTCGGTCAATTCGCGAACCGCTTTAATAACCGCGATTTTATTCGCGCCCGCTTCGGTAATTTCCACATTGAAGCTGGTTTTTTCTTCAACCTCGGCGGCCGCGGCGGCCGGACCGGCCATCATCATCGCGGGAGCGGCGGCGGAAACGCCGAATTTCTTTTCCAGGATTTTAACCAATTCGGCTAAATCCAGGACTGACATTTTTTCAATGGTTTCCACCAATGATTTAAACTTTTCCGGAACCACGATCGGTTCCTCTTGCTTTGTTTCGTCTGCCATAAATTTATTTTGCTTAATTATTATTTAAATTAAATTACTTTTTTTCGCTGACCGCTTTTAAGACCTGGACTAAATTCCTTAAGTTGCCGGCCAAAGCGTTAACGAAACCGGAAACCGGGGCGTTGATCGAACCAACGATCTTGGAATAAAGCTCAAGCTTACTCGGTAATTTAGCTAAACTCGCGACTTCCGCGGCGTTAATAAATTTGTTTTCCAAAATACCGCCTAAAAATTCGAGCTTGCCTTCTTTGTCTTTTTTAAAAACATCAACGATTTTAGCCGGCGCCACTTCGTCCTCGTAGCCGAAAATCGCGGCGACCTGTCCGGAAAGCGCCTTAACGTCCAAACCGTCAATCGCCTTATCTTTTAAAGCCAAATTGAACAAAGTTTTTTTGGCGACATAATATTCGCTATTTTCTTTACGCAATTTCAATCTTAAATCTTCATTATCTTTTACGGTTAAGCCGCTATATTTAGTGAAGACGATTGATTTGGCTCTGGCCACTTTGTCTTTAAGCTCGACTAAAATTGTTCTCTTTTGTTCTTTAGTTTTTGGCATAATATTGATTAAATAATATTTAATAACAAAAAATCTGCCATAAAGCAGACAATAAGATTAGCTAAAATTAGCTTTGTCTCGGCAGGCTTTATAAGCCTTGCGGCTTACCTGCTGTCTGCGACTATTTAGATTTAATTTAATACTAACACAAATATTTAAAATGTCAAGAAAAAAACCGGGGCTTGTGCGCGACAAGCCCCGGTTGCAATTTTGCCAACCACAAGGAAACGGGTTGCTATGGAGCCTTATTCATTCCAGCGGCTTCTTCGGAGGCGCGGCTTTTGTTTATCATGCCCACCAAGTGGCCGCGGTGGAAAAAACATTCCATCTCCGGGATCTCTAACGACCTAAAAGCCACTGGCGCCAGCTGATTCCTAAGTATCCTCGGTTTTGCTATAGTGCCGAATACCCGATATTCCCTACCTTCAATGACAACCAAGTCGTTGAGCCGCAATTTGAATCTTTTAAGATCAGACCGATTCGCCTGACTACCCGTCAGAACTTTTATTCCTCCGTTCATCGCTCATCCTCCTTTATTAGCAAAAAAATTCCCCTTTTACTTATTTTAGATACTTATACTTATTAAGATTATGTTCCTCCAGGCTTTTACTAAAAATGGTTTTACCGGTCAAGGGGTCGGTTAAAAAATAATTGTAAGCGGTATCGGTCGGATAAATCGCGGCCGTAATGGCGTTAAGACCGGGATTAGATATCGGTCCGGGCGGCAAGCCGCGGTACTTATACGTATTATATGGCGAATCGATTTTAGTATCTTCAATTGTGTACTGCGGTTTATTAACTCCCAGGATATAAGCTAGTGTCGCGCAGGAACCTAGAGCTTCGCGATTTTTAATGCGGTTCCAAAAAATTCCTGATACTATTTTCATGTCAGCATCAGATCGCACTTCTTTTTCAACCAGCGACGCCATGGTAATTATTTCATACACCGTCTTGTTCTGCTTTTTAATTTCGGCTCGCATGGCCGGTGTTAACTTCACGTTAAAATTATCCAGCATTTTTTTAATGATGTCTTGACTGGTCGCTTCGGAAAAAATTTTATAAGTATCGGGAAATAAATAACCTTCTAAATTAGCTTTAGCCGGCGCGTCGCTTAAAAAATCCGGTCGGGAAAAATTAAATTTCCAGCTACTAAAATTGATAAGCGCCAATTTTTCAAAGTCACCGCTGGTGATTAATTTATTGTCAGACAAATATTTATCCATCTCTTTTATTTTCCAGCCTTCAATCATGGTTATGGTTTTTTCCCGGCTTAAGGCCCGGCCGCTACTTAGCAATTTTAAAATTTCGCTGGAGCTTAATTTTTGGCTTAACGAATATTGTCCGGCCTGAATTTTTGAATTTTTCCTCCAGGCCAAGTATCTAAAATAAAATTCCGAGCTGATCAAATTATTTGTACGCAATTTCACGGCAGTCTGATTAACGGTTTCGCCCTTAGCCACGGTAAAAAGTATTTCCTTGCCGTTGCTACTTACCGGCGCGCCCAGGCTTTGCCAATAGAACCAGCCGGCAATAATTATTATAATTACTATTAAAATTTTCTTCGCCATAAAATTATTTTTTTAACTTGGCGTTCTTCCTGGCCGCTTCGGCTATCATTACCGAGCTGGCCCTAATTTTTTTGCCTAAACCGTCAACCATCTTAATTTTGTACTTTTTACAAACTTCAAATTCCGGCACATTAGTTAAATTTTTACGATCCCCGCCATTGGCAAAAATATCCGGTTTTAATTTGGCTAAAGTTTTAATCACGGGCACTTCGCCGTTCGGCAATTTATAATCATCAACGCATAAAACCACCCGGTCAACATCTCTCAGCGCCTTGATTATATCAAGCCGATCTTTTTCCGGCATAAAAGGCACGCGTCCTTTTAAAGCAACTTGCTTATCATTATTAACAATCACCACTAATTTATCACCCAGCTTCTTGGCCTTTCTAATCATCTCTAGATGACCAACATGCAAAGGATTAAAATAGCCGCTGACCGCGACAACAATAGATTTTTTTGATTTCATATTTAAATAAATTTTATAATCTTTTATATAACAATTTTACCAGACGAAATTGATATAAGCAACCTTGATTTTATTCGCTAACTATGCTATAATAACAATATAGTCAAAAAGCTTGACAAAAAACAAAAATAAAGATAAAAAGAAAAATGATAAAAAAGATAAATGGCCAGCTAGTTTTTAGTTATAGCTGCCCGAAAACCGAAAACAATAAGCTAATTAATACTTTACGACTATCTCTGTTAGGAATACTGATGGGGATTTTTTTGTTGCCCAGCCCGGCGTTTCTGGCTAGTATCACGCCGCAAAGCTTAATTGATCTAACCAATCAAGAAAGATTGTCTAACGGCTTAAACAGCTTAGTTGTTAATCCTTTGCTTACCGAAGCCGCCGCGAAAAAAGGTAAAGCGATTTTTAAAACACAAACTTTTAGCCACAATATTGTCGATAAGAAATTTTCTTCCTGGGTTCGCGATGTCGGGTACGACTATTCCTACATCGGCGAAAATTTAGCCGTTGATTTCGTAACCAGCGAAGGCGTGATGACGGCCTGGAATAACTCACCTTTGCACAAAAGAAATCTTTTAAATCCTTATTATCAAGAAATCGGCATTGCCGCCGTGGACGGAAAATTTCAAGGCCAAGACACAACCGTGGTGGTACAAATTTTTGGCACACCGGCCGCAATCGCATTGGAACCACTTAAAGAAAATTTTCAATCTACTTATTTAAATTCAGAACTAAACCTGCCGGAAATCTACCAGACTGACTGGCGAAATATAATTAATGAAAACTTACTGGCGCAAACCGCTTTAAGCCAAGCAGTTTTACCGGCCGTTGATTCTGAATTGCTGCTGGCAGCAAATAGCCAACCAGCGCTTGAGGCGTATAAATATCTTATACGGCCAGTATCGATCGGCTCACTAATTAATTACAGTCTAGTTTTTCTTTCACTGTCTTTAATTTATTTTTTACTCTTCTCCGGAATTTATTATCTTTTAAAATTTAAACGTTTAACTTTCTAAATTATGTACCAAATTTTAATT
>Ga0172380_10008535_pt1 | contig 11167 bp, 9 predicted proteins | sample Leawe162metaG_FD_119747 | JGI IMG/M metagenome (GOLD analysis project Ga0172380, IMG submission 119747) | Leachate microbial communities from a municipal landfill in Southern Ontario, Canada - Leachate well 162 metaG | ecosystem: Engineered > Solid waste > Landfill > Unclassified | place... | reverse complement strand
GTAATGATGTCTTTTTCCACCTGTTCCATGAGGCTCATCTTTTTTCTCCTTTGTTATGAAAGCGTCTTTATATTTTGTAAAGATACCTGACAGCCCGTGAATGACTAACGACTAACGACTAACGACTAACGACAAAAAACTTAGTCGATAGTCTTTGGTCTATGGTCTTTGGTCGAAAAATCACCAGTCTTTGTCGACCGGCGGCGGGTTCTTATTGACCGGCGGACGGCGGAGGTCCTGGAGTTCTTTCTCGGATTCTTTGAGGGCGTCCAGAAGATTAAGCGCGTTATCCATGCTCATCTGGCCCTGGAGCGGCTGTTTTTGCTGTCCCGGGCGCTTTTCCTGATCCTGCTGCTGTTGTTGCTCCTGTTGTTCCTGTCGCTCCTGTTCTTCCTTTTCCTGTTGTTTCTGCTGCTGTTCCTGCTGGGACTCCTGGTCCTTTTTTTGCTGTTCCTGCTGTTCTTTTTCTTTCTGCTCCTGCTGTTTTTGCTGTTCTTCCTGATCCTGCTGGTCCTGGGGCTTGGGCTGCTGCTGTTGCTCCTGTGGGTCTTTTTTGTCCTGGTTCTGCTGGTCCTGATCTTTCTGGTCCTGACCTTGCCCCTGGTTTTTCTGATCCTGCTGACCCTGGCCCTGCTGATCTTTTTGGTCCTGCTTGTTCTGTTGAGGCTCCTGCTGTTGGTCCTTTTTTTGATCCTGCTTCTTTTCCTGGTCCTTTTTGTCCATCTTGCTTTTTTGCTTCTGCAGGAATTCGAGATTGTACTTGGCATCTTTATCGGCCGGGTCAAGCGCCAGGGCTTTTTTGTAGGATTCGATGGCCTTTTCGAAATTTCCGAGCCGGTACTGAGCGTTGCCGTAATTGTAAAGGGTCTTGGCTTTTAATGCCGTGTCCTGGGCTTTGGCCCCGGCAGCTTCGAGGTCTTTGGCGGATTCCTGGAAGGAATCGACTTTGTAAAGCGTGGTGCCGAGGTTATAAAGAACTTCCGGAGCGTCAGGATTCTTGACCTGCACCTTCCGGTAGTCCTCCAAAGCGGACTGGTAGCGCTTGTTCTGGAATTGGTCGTTGCCTTTTTTGACCGTATCCTGTGAGGTCTCGAAAAATCCCGTAAAAAGGAAGAACGCCGCGAGGCACGCCACGGCGGTTGCTTTGGGCTTGTCTTTACGGCGGATGAGCATTTCGGCGATCAGGAGGATGAGCGCCAGGACCAGGAAGATCTGGTACTGGTCTTCCCTTTCAACGATCTCTTTTTCCTCGAACTGCTGCTCGCCCCAACCGCGGAGATGTTTTAAAATGACATCGATCTCTTTTTCACCCGGCGTCGCGGGCAGGTAGATCCCGCCTGTTTCTTTTGCGAGGCGCTCCAGGACCTCCGCGTTGAGCTTGGTCAGCACCATTTGCCCGCTCCGGTCCTTTTTAAAGCCCGAGCGCTCCCCTTTTTCGTTCTTGAGAGGGATGGGCTCCCCTTCCGAGGATCCCAATCCGATGCAATAGATCCTGACATTGGCCTGCTTGGCTTCTTCGATGGCCTTCTCGAGGCCGCCTTCATGGTCCTCACCGTCCGTGAAGAGGATCAGGGCCTTATATTTGAGTTCCTTTTGGGGAAAGGCGCGCAGGGCCAGATGGACGGCCGGGACAAGCGATGTCCCAGGGTCCGGGAGGAATCCCACCTGGACCGCGTCCAGGAATAGTAAAAAGGCCGCGTGATCCAGCGTCAGCGGTGTTTGGAGAAATCCCGAGCCGGCGAACGTGACCATGCCGATCCGGTCGCCGCGGAGATTCCGCACGAAGGATTCGATCTCGAATTTGGCTTTCCCGAGACGGTTGGGCTTGATGTCTTCCGCAAGCATGGAAAGCGAAGTGTCGACCATAAAAATGATGTCGACCCCTTTGCGTTGGACGCTGCGTTTTTCGTCGCCCCATTGCGGCCGCGCGAGCGCGAGCACGCAGCAAAGGACGGCCAGCGTTATGAGGACGGCGCGCACAAGCCACTCGCCCTTCCGGCGGCCTTCGACGAGCTTCGCGAGGAGCGTTTCATCCAACACGAGCCGGGAAAGCCGTTTCTTCCAAAGTTTATACGAGAAGAGGCACAGCAGCAGGACCGCCGGGACCAGCCACAGATAAAGAAAATTCTCGGGTCTGAAGAATTGCATCAGGGCACCTGATTTTCTATTAAGAAATAAATCGGGGAATCAGTGTTGTCCTGATGGAACCCTCGTGGGAAATAAATTGGATCCATCAGGGCACCTGCATTATGTCATTGCGAGCCGCGAAGACGGCGAAGCAATCTGTTCTGTAAACGAGATTGCCGCGTCGCCCTGTCGGGCTCCTCGCAATGACGTGTCGTTTTGAAAGATAAATTGGATCCATCAGGGCACCTTCAGGAGAATGGTGCGGCGCAAAAAGATGTCCAGGAAAAGCAGGAGGAGCGTCGGGATCAGGAAGATCGGGAACATTTCGTTGAAGCTCCGGTATTCCTTGACCTTGACCTCGCTTTTTTCGAGTTTGTTGATCCTCTCATAGATCTCGGAGAGCGCCACGGGATCGCGGGCGCGGAAAAAAAGCCCCCCCGTGATGTCGGCGATGCGTTTCAGGGTCGTCTCGTCGATCTCGACGTTGGCCTGGACATAACGCTTGCCGAAAAGCGGGTCATCGACCGGGAATGGCACCATGCCGCCCCGGCCGACCCCGATGGTGTAGACCTTCACGCCGAAACTCTTGGCGAGTTCCGCGGCGGTCACGGGATCGATATTGCCGGCATTGTTCTCCCCGTCCGTGATCAGGATGATGACTTTGCTTTTGGCGTCGCTTTCTCTCAGGCGGTTTACCGCGGTGGCGATGCCCATGCCGATCGCGGTCCCGTCCGCGATCATGCCGACGCGGATCTCGGAGAGGAGCTCGACCAGGATCCGGTAGTCGAGGGTCAGGGGGCACTGGGTGAACGCCTTCTTCGCGAAGACCACCAACCCGACGCGGTCGTTTTCGCGGCCTTTGATGAATTTGATGGCCTCCTGCTTGGCGACAAAGACGCGGTTCTCGGGCTGAAAATCCTCGGCGAGCATGGAGCCCGAGATATCGAGCGCGATCATGATGTCCACGCCTTTGGTCTGGTATTCCTTGTCGCTTGAGACCGTTGAGGGGCGGGCCAGCGCGGCGACGAGGAGCACGAACATCGCGGCCCGCAGGAGCGGCAGCGCTTTGTAAAGGAACATGCGCAGTGTCCGGGGCCGGTCCTGGAAGAGTTCAAAGGAAGGAAACGCAAATTCGAGTTTCTCCCGCCGTTTCGCCCACAGAAAGACAAGGGGCAGGACTAACAGGATCAGGAAGAAGGCCGGATGTCTAAACACCATGAGCGGACTCCGCAAGGCTTTGTTCCAACACCGGGACGGATTCTTTAATGATCTCTTCGCTTTTCTTATTAAGCTGGAGTATTTCCGGGGCTGTCGGGACCCATTTCGCGAATTTCGCGAGGTCGGAGGCCTCCAGGACGTACTGGATCTTCTGATAGAGCTCTGTATGCAGGTGCAGGGGCCGCAGGGCGCGCAGGGTCTCGAGGGTGGTCGATTCCACGGCGAGGATCTTGTAGCGGCGTTCAAAATAAGCCCTGAGGATCTCGGAGAGCCGGAGGTAGTAGAGCTTGATAAACCCGCGTTTGAGAAGGTCGGATTCAAAAAGTTCGCTGAGATGAAGCAGGGCTTCCTCCTCGGGCGTGAGAGGCGACGGCGCGGGCGCGGCCAGGATCTTTTTCTTCCGGAACGCTTGAAAAAGAAAATATCCGAGCGCCAGGAAGGCCAGGGAGAGGACGGCCCAAAGGAATTTTCCGAGGCGGACTTTGAAAGGGACGACCGTTTTTATATCGCGGATATCCTCCTGAGGGGCCCCCGCCGCGATGCTCTTGACGGTCAGATAAAGCTTGTTGGTTTGGATCGTCTTTTCGCTCTGACCGACTTTCCGGTACCGGACGGTGATGGGGTCCAGCACGAACTCGCCGAGTTTGAAGGTTGTCAGGGTGAATTTTTTCCCAGTGATGACTTCCTTTTTCAGCTTCTTGCGGATGTCCTCGACTTTCTTGATCTCGAGGATGTCGGAAGCCGGTGACGGAATGCTGGAGAGGATCTGGATGTCCGGGGCGTGTTCAATGGTGACGGTATAAATGACGGGGTCGCCGATCGTGAGAAAGGCTTTGTCGACTTCGGCCTTGACGCGGATGTTGTCGGTGTCCGCCGCGATGCACAGGCCGCCGGAGAGCGTCAGCAGAAGAAGTGCGATCCACCCTGAGCGAAAAGCGCCAAACAAAAATGTCATCGCGAGCCCCCCCTGTCTGCCGGCAGGCAGGGCGCAGAGGGCGTGGCGATCTCTGAGATTGCTTCGCTTATCCGCCTCCTGCGGACAAGCTCGCAATGACGAATTTTCTTTAGAAACTCGAACGGTCACGCTCGTCATTTTTTCTCCCGGCTCTTGAAGAACTTAAAAAGAGGGTCGATGTAGGAAGCGTTCGCCGGAATATCGATCCAGTCGATCTGGAGGCGTTTGAAGAGCTTTTTTAAAGCGGCATTCTTTTCGTCAGCCCTCTGCCGGAAGCGCTCCCGGAACTCATGCGAGGCGGTATCGACCAGAAGGGTCTTGCCGGTTTCGCGGTCCGCGAGCTCCAGAAGGCCGATCCTGGGAAGCTCCTGCTCCAGGGGATCGTGAAGATGGATCGCGATCACGTCGTGCTTGCGGCTCAGGATCTTCAGCGCCTTTTCATAGCCGTCGTCCATAAAATCCGAGATCAGGAAAATGATCGAGGTGCGGGTTACGACGCGGTAGAGATATTCCAGGGCCCCCGCAAGCTGTGTCCCTTTTTTCTTGGGCTGATAGCCGAGGACTTCGCGGATGACGCGCAGGGCATGATTCCTTCCCTTCTTGACCGGAATGAATTTTTCAACGCCTTCCGTGGCGATCAGGAGTCCCGTCTTATCGTTATTCTTGACGGCGGAAAACGCCAGAATGGCCGTGATCTCGGCCGCGATCTCGGATTTGAGTTTGTCGGTGGACCCGAAATATTGGGACCCGGACATGTCGACGGCGAAAAAGACCGTGAGCTCGCGGGTCTCGACGAATTTTTTGACGAAAGGGTTCAGGGAACGCGCGGTGACGTTCCAATCGATGGTGCGGATATCGTCGCCGGGGACGTATTCCCGCACGTCCGCGAATTCGATCCCCTGCCCTTTAAAAACCGATTCGTATTCCCCGCCGAACAGGTCATTGACGAGACGGGTCGTGCGGATCTCGATCTTCCGGACTTTTCTCAATAATGCTGCGGGGATCATCTACGCTGCCCTCCTTGAGGGCAGAATTCCGAATGGTCTAACCCGGATCACGGTACTTCCACCTGATCGAAGATCTTTTTGACGATGTCGTCGGACGTCATGTCTTCGGCTTCGGCTTCGTAGGTTACGAGCACCCGGTGGCGCAGGACGTCGGAACCGATCTGTTTGACGTCATCCGGGGTCACGTAGCCGCGGCCCTGAAGAAAGGCGTGGGCCTTGGAGGCCAAAGTCAGCATGATGCTCGCGCGCGGTGAGGCGCCGTAGGAAATGAGCGGCTTCAGGTCCGCGAGTTTGTAATCCTGCGGGGCGCGTGTGGCAAAGACCAGGTCGAGGATGTAATCCTTCACCTTTTCATCGATGTAGATCTCGTGCATCAGCTTGCGGAGCTGCATGAGCCGGGCGATATCAAGCACCGGACTCACCTTGATGGTCTTGCCGATCGCCATGCGTTCGAGGATCTCTTTCTCCTCTTTTTTGCTTGGGTAGCTGACGACCAATTTCAACATGAAGCGGTCGACCTGGGCTTCCGGCAGCGGGTAGGTCCCCTCCTGCTCGATCGGGTTCTGGGTGGCGAGGACAAGGAACGGGACCGGCAAAGGGAAAGTCTCGTTCCCGATCGTGACCTGCCGTTCCTGCATGGCTTCCAGGAGCGCGCTCTGCACCTTGGAGGGCGCGCGGTTAATTTCATCCGCCAGGACGATATTCGTGAAAATCGGGCCTTTTTTCGTCGTGAAATGACCGTCCTTAGGGTTGTAGACCAGGGTCCCGACCACGTCGGCCGGCAGAAGGTCCGGCGTGAACTGGATACGCTGGAAGTCGGCAGAGATAGCCTGGGAAAGTGTCCGGACCGAGAGGGTCTTGGCGAGACCCGGGACGCCTTCGATCAGGATATGCCCGTCGGCCAAAAGGGCCATCAGGAGCCGGTCGATGAGGTATTGCTGTCCGACGATGACCTTCCCGATCTCACGGGTGAGGTCTTTGAGGGATGAACTGGCGTCACGGATCTTGGCGTTTACTTCCTGGATCGAGCTGTCCATGTATGTCTCCTTGGTTTTTCAACGTCATTGCGAGGAGCCCCTCAGGGCGACGCGGCAATCTCGCTTATAGAACAGATTGCTTCGCCGTCTTCGCGGCTCGCAATGACACAATAGTAAAATCGGAATGGGTGCTAAGGCTATGTTGATGATTACAGATTCGAATTCCCAATGATAATCTTGCCTTTTACATATTGCAAGAGCGTCTTTTGTGTCTGGTCCAGGTCGTAGGACGGAATATCCTGGCGCGAGAATTGCATCTCGGTCAACTGTTCGAAAAGACGCGAGATCTCCTGCCACTCCCCCGCCGGGATCCCTTGGGATTTGAGAAAGGAAAGAACTTCGGCGTTCGTTGCGGTCTTGGAGGGGATGTCGTAGTAAGCGACGATCACGCTCCTGAGCTGATTGGACCAGTAGGTGAGTTTCTCCTTGGCATCCGGCGAGGCGAAGGTTGCGATGGCCTCCTCGGCCTTTGCGTAAAGCCGTTGCCGGGGGTCCGGCGGAGGAATGTTCTTTGCCGCCTTCCGGATACCTGCCCCCTTCCATACGTTGAAGGCCGCCAGTCCCGATAGAGACAGGGCCCCCAAAATGCCGAGGACTGTCCCAAGCGCCTTTAAGGGAAATCCTGAAACCACCTGCATGTTCTGCTCCGGGATGAAGAGCGGGACCCACGGGTCGGTTTCGGATCTTCGGTAACTGACCTCGAAAGGATAGACCTTCGCCGCGCCTTTTTTAATAGGACGGAATTCATAGGTGACCGTGTGTCGAACAGCCCTTCCTGTTTCCTGAGATTGGTTTTGCCCTTCTAAAATAAGGTTCTCCAACTTGGGCTCCCGAGAGTTGATCTCGTAGGGTCCTTCGGCTTGTGGCCACTCCAACTGGATTTTTAAGGTCGTCGGCCGGTCGGTCGTGATCTTTTTGGCGGGAGACTCTATTTTGAGGGTGGGCGCCGCAAACGCCAGAGGCAAACAGACCCCCGTTAGGAAAATTCCGTAAAGAAGAATCTTTTTCATAAGTACCCGTAAACCCCTTCCGTAGCATGTCATTCCCGCGGACTTTTAGCGGGAATCCAGTGCCTGGTTTGTATTCTGGATCCCCGATTAAAACATTCGGGGATGACAGCGTTTTTTTTGCAGTCCCTGTGGGACAAAAAATGCAGCACTCAAGTTACAGATTAGGAGCCGTGATCTTACCCTTTACGTATTGAAGGAGCAAAAGCCTTATTTGTTCCAATTCGATGCCGCCTGTAAGATCGGACGCGGATTTAAAAGGTTCGATGCTGTCCCATAAGTCGCCGACCTTCTCGATCTCTTCGGCCGAAACATTTTTGGCCGCAAGCCCTTTAATGAGCTCGGCCTTGGTTACGAGCTGGGCCGGGAGGTCATGGTAGGTTATGACCACCCGCGTGAATTCATAGAACCAATCGGCCGCAAGTCCGCGAAAATAAGCGCCGGTTACTCCCGAGATCAGGTTCTCAAAGACCTTGACCGCGTTCTGATAGACCGCCTGTTTGGGATCTTCCGGATGGTCTCTCTCGTGTCTTTGCGTTGCCGCTGAGCTTTGGATGAGCCAAAGCGCAAGGGGAAGCACGATCGCGAGGAAGACCGCTGACAGGACCAGTATTTGTTTGACGGGCAGGGCCGGTTTAATGGTCACCTGTAAACCGGGGACGGCTAGTGTGTGCCATGCAGCAGACTCCGATTTCCGGTAGAGGAGATAAAAACTGTCGATCCGTCCCTGGCCTGCGGCGGACGGCAGGAGTTCGCAGATCAAAACACACTGGACGATAGACACAAGTCCGGAGGATGAGATTTTCAGGGATTGGTCTTGTCCCAGGAACTCAAAGTTATGAAGGGTGATGTCCTTCGGGATCTTGAGTTCGTAATCCCCTTCGCTCGCCGGCCACTCGAAATTCAGTTTGAGCTGGACCTTCTGTCCTTCGTAAATATCCCCGGGTTGGGCCGCGTCTTTAAAGACCGGGGCCGCCAGGGCAAGTGGAGCAAAGATTCCCATCAGAAGAATCCAAAAAGGAAGGAACTTGCGTCGTTGATTTGAAGTCATTAGGCTTCTTATCCCTCTTCCAGGATTGCGGATGGGGTTCAAAACAAGAACCCCGGAAGGAGGAGGACGCTTTAGGCTTTTTCGCCATCCGCCATCCTCCTTCCGTTATCCGTTTTTACTCTTTTTTCTTCTTCTTTTCTTCCTCGTCGACGACTTCATAATCCGCGTCCACGACGCCGTCGTCTTTTTTGCCTGCGCCTTCGGCTCCGGGAGCCGCCGCGCCTTTATTCCCTGCTTTTTTCGCGGCTTCCTCGTACATCTTTTGCGCGATCGTGTGCGACGCGGTGCCGAGTTTCTGACTGGCTTTCTCAAGATCTTCCTTGGATTCACTGGTCAGTGACGTCTTCGCTTCCTTCAGCGCCTCCTCGACTTTCTTTTTCTCATCTTCCGTGATCTTGTCGCCGTGTTCTGCGAGCGTCTTCTCGGTCGCGTAGATGAGATTGTCGAGCTGGTTGCGCGCGGTGATGACCTCGTGTTTTTTCTTGTCTTCTTCCGCGTTGGCCTGGCCTTCTTTGACGAGCTTCTCGACCTCGTCCTTGGAGAGACCGGACGAAGATTCAATGCGGATCTTCTGCTCCTTGCCCGTGCCGAGGTCCTTGGCCGACACGTGGACGATGCCGTTCGCGTCGATATCGAACGTCACTTCGACCTGCGGGACACCACGGGGCGCGGGCGGGATACCTTCCAGATTGAAGAGCCCGAGGACGCGGTTGTTCGCGGCCATTTCGCGTTCTCCCTGAAGCACCTTCACCGTCACCGCGGTCTGGTTGTCCGCCGCGGTCGAGAAGATCTCGGATTTTCGCGTCGGAATCGTGGTGTTGCGCTCGATCAGCTTGGTCATGACCCCGCCCAGGGTTTCAATGCCAAGGGAAAGCGGCGTGACGTCGAGCAGGAGGATGTCTTTGACGTCCCCTTTCAGGACGCCACCCTGGATCGCGGCGCCGATCGCCACGACTTCATCCGGGTTCACGCCTTGATGCGGGACCTTCTTGAAAAGGTCCTTCGCTTTTTGGACCACCGCCGGCATACGCGTCATGCCGCCGACCATGATCACTTCGTCGATATCTTCGGGTTTTACGCCCGCGTCTTTCATGGCTTTCAGGCACGGCTCGACCGTACGCTCAATAAGGTCGACCACCAGCTGTTCGAGTTTGGCGCGCGTGAGGGTCAGAAGAAGATGCTTCGGCCCCGAGGCGTCCGCCGTGATGAACGGCAGGTTGATGTCCGTGCTCTGCGCGGTCGAAAGCTCGCATTTGGCTTTTTCAGCGGCTTCCTTGAGACGCTGGATCGCCATCTTGTCCTTGCTGAGATCGACCCCTTCGGTCTTCTTGAACTCGAGGATGAGCCAATCGATGATCTTCTGGTCGAAGTCATCGCCGCCCAAATGGGTGTCGCCGTTCGTGGCCTTCACTTCAAACACGCCCTCGCCGATATCGAGGATCGAAATATCGAACGTTCCGCCGCCGAGGTCATAGACCGCGATGGTTTCGTCCTTCTTTTTGTCCATGCCGTACGCGAGCGCGGCCGCGGTCGGCTCATTGATGATGCGCAGGACTTCGAGGCCCGCGATCTGCCCGGCGTCCTTGGTGGCCTGGCGCTGGGAGTCGTTGAAATACGCGGGGACGGTAATGACGGCCTGCGTGATGGGCTCCCCGAGATACATTTCCGCGTCGGCCTTGAGTTTTTGCAGGACCTTGGCGGAGATCTCCGGCGGCGTGAAATCGCGTTTTTCCTGAGGGATATTGAAGATCGCCTCGCCGTGTTTGCCGGCTTTGACCTTGAATGGGACCATCTGGACTTCATGGCCCGCCTCTTCAAAGCGCCGTCCGATGAAACGTTTGGCGCTAAAAACCGTGTTCTCCGAATTTGTGACGGCCTGCCGTTTGGCGGTCTGCCCCACGAGTTCGCCGTTCTTTGTGAACGCGACGATCGAAGGCGTGGTGCGATTGCCTTCCTTATTCTCGATCACCTTGGGATCCGTTCCCTCGATGATCGCCATGCATGAATTGGTAGTTCCTAAGTCAATTCCGAGTATCTTTGCCATGTTTGCTTCTCCTTTGTTATTTAGTTAGTTCATCTTTTTTTGTCCCACAGGGACTACAGAAAACGCTGTCATTCCCGAATGCTTCTGTCGGGAACCCACTCACTGGATCCCCGCTTTCGCGGGGATGACAGCCTCGTGGAAGCCCATGAGGCCGCTTCATATTAACTCAATTACCATGCCAAAATCCAAAAAAATGAAAATCTGTAACCTGTTAATGAGAAACGGCTTACAGCTAGCCATTTTAGGCTTAAAAAAAACAATGCGTGCGACTGAGACATAATGGCGCATCAGTTTGTGCCGAAACGTCAATCTTATTTTAAAGGTGCCAGGCATCTTTAAAGCCGTAATTACTCTGTAATGATGCCTGGCACCTTTATTTTCGCCTTCAAGCTTTCACGCGGACGGCGTAGCCGCTTTCAAGCAAAACGTTATTGAGGTATTGCTCTTTTCCCTGCGTATCGACATAAAAAATATCCGCCTCGTAGCGGTCGTAGCTGGCGTTCCGTGAGCTGAGAACGGTGAGGGAAGGAACATCTTTGAGAAGGGCCTGGGCGAATTTTTTTGCGGCTTGGCCTTCTTGGGTATTAAGCTCGGGACAATCGATCCCGCGAAGCCTGAGCTTCTGGCGGCTCATTTCCCGCATCCCGGTATCCAACACGACCCAGAGCGTGTCCCCGTCGATCCATGATTCGAGGTAAGCCCGGTACGTGTAAAGATCCTT
>Ga0172380_10008534_pt1 | contig 11168 bp, 11 predicted proteins | sample Leawe162metaG_FD_119747 | JGI IMG/M metagenome (GOLD analysis project Ga0172380, IMG submission 119747) | Leachate microbial communities from a municipal landfill in Southern Ontario, Canada - Leachate well 162 metaG | ecosystem: Engineered > Solid waste > Landfill > Unclassified | place... | reverse complement strand
TGCCTATCTGGTGGCTAAGCTTTATTTTGACACTACCGGCAGCCCTGCAATTAAGCCTTTCTAGCCAACCACTATTCGAATTGACAGCCTCTACATTTCATTTTTATCCACTGGCTTTGATTTTGATTTTACTGCGTGATTGTGCATTGTATGTTTACTTTTGTTATGGCAAAAATCCACAACGAGCGTTCACTTTAAGCTTGTTAACGGGCGTATTGCTGTACGGAATTATTCCGGGAATATTCAAAGCTATCGGTCAAACCGGGCTAGCCTCATTATTTTTCCCGCTTTTGGCTGACTCGGCTACAGGCGCTTTAATCTGTGCTTTACTTCAAACAGGCTTTGTCATGCAACTGCTTTACAGGCGCTGGAAAATAAGCACCTGATGCGTTTTTGCTTAACCACTTAACATTATGAAAACCATTTATCGCAAATCGGATTTCACCGAAAAGGTCGGGCTTTCACCATGGCGTGAAAAGTTGAACGAGGTGATTTTTGGTTCAGAAACCAAGGCAGGAAGAAGCTTTGATGTCATCTTAATCGTTTTGATCGCACTGAGTGCTTTTGTAGTGATGGTGGATAGCGTTGAGGATTTCCATAATCATAACGCTGATTTATTGGCAGCATTAGAGTGGACTTTTACAATCTTGTTCAGCGTCGAATACCTGTTACGCCTGCTATGCGTTAGAAATCCATGGCTATATATGCGCAGCTTTTATGGCATTGTGGACCTGGTATCCATATTACCTAACTACATCGGTTTATTTTTGCCTGGAACCCAATACACCATGGTGGTGCGCATTTTACGTTTGCTGCGTATTTTTCGGGTTATGAAGCTATCGGTTTATCTCAGCGAAGCCAATATGTTAAAGACGGCATTAATCAATTCGCGCACAAAAATTTTGGTGTTTTTATACGCCGTTTTGACACTGGTAGTCATTTTTGGGGCTTTAATGTATGTCATTGAAGGCAAAGATGCGGGCTTTACCTCGATACCACGAAGCATGTACTGGGCCATCGTTACACTCACCACTGTGGGTTACGGTGACATTGCTCCCATTACGACACTGGGGCAAATTACAGCTTCCATCATCATGATCATGGGCTATGGCATCATCGCCGTGCCGACAGGTATTTATGGCTCCGAATTAATGAAAACAATGAAAAAGTCTCACATTAGCAACGACGCCTGCCCCAATTGCGGTGCAATTGGCCATGACGATGATGCCCACTATTGCAAATATTGTGGACACAATATTAACCATCTTTCTACTAGTTAATGACTGCAGCAAAAGATAGGTTTAGTTGGTCTAATTTTTATAAAAAACCCCATTCCAGCACTAAAAAACAGCAGGTAACCTCAAAAACTTGTCATTTATATTAATTTTTTGCTGTTAAGCTAATCATTTTCAGGGAATTTGTTGTATAAAGTGTTTATTACCCGAAACGCAAACACATACCGCTTGCGTTAGCCTAAGCATAGTTTGGTGCACCGTGATTACTCAATTGAAATTTTTACATAACATTGGTTTAAAAAAACTGGCATTCAATACTGGCAAAGTATTGCCCGTTATTTTGGTTTTGTTTTTCCCCTCGCAACCAACATCCGCTGACGAGGTACAGTCAACCAATACCCCAGCCGCAGCCATTTCGACACTGATAGCTGAAAAACAAAATCCTTTATTGGTAAAACCCGACTTTTCAAAACAAGCCGACCAACTGCTTAGTCTTTATCAATTAGCTAACAACCAGTTTTTGTGGTTGGGTGACGCCCAATCACAAACAAACATAGACGCAGCCTTAGCCATTTTAAGTAATGCGGGTGCCGATGGACTTGATCCAAGAGATTACGATGCCGACGTCCTAAAGCAAACCTTTGAACTTGCACTTTCAATACCTCCCAGCGCAATTAACGAACTGGCTAAATTCGACACTGCTTTATCGATAGCCTTATTACGTTTTGTGAATGATTTGCATCATGGCCGAGTCAACCCTCAGCAGCTTAACTACCCCAGCCCATTTGGTTCCAAACAGTTTATAGAGGCTGCCAACCTGATCAAACAGGCAATTGATCAACACACGCTGGCTCAATTACCTGAAGTTGTGCAACCAAAATATAAGCAATACCAACAATTAAAGCAGATACTAGCCGACTACCGTAAAGCGCCTGCAGATGGCAATTTCGAGCCATTGATTTTTGAAAAAGCACTACGTCCTGGAGAGCGCTACCCTCAACTTGATGAACTACGTCAAAGACTTATCGCCCTAAATGCAATGACTCCGGAAACGGAAGACTTGCAACCAGAAAAATTTTATTCAAAAAAATTACAGGCCGGCGTAAAAGAATTTCAACGTCAAAACAATTTGCAAGCAGACGGCATTATTGGTAAAGAAACTGCAGCAAAATTAAACCAGTCGCTTGAGCAAAAAATCCTGCAAATCGAACTTGCCATGGAAAGACTGCGCTGGTTGCCCGACGACATTACTGGTCCGGTAATTATTGTGAATATTCCAGCGTTTCAGTTGCGGGCATTCAATTCCGTCAATGAAGCAGACATATTGAACATGAAAGTCATCGTCGGAAAAGCATTGAAAAACCAGACGCCTGTTCTTTTAGAAGACATGAAATATCTGGAATTCATGCCGTACTGGAATATTCCTAGCAGCATCATGAAAAAGGAGATTTTACCCAAAATGTATAACAACCTTGGCTATCTACAAAGCCAGGATATAGAACTAGTGCAGCTCTACTCTAAACAAGACTCAGGCTGGTACAGCGTTTTTGATGACATAAAACACGGTCGTGTTCGTGCCAGACAGCGGCCTGGCAAAAAGAACCCTCTAGGTAAAGTTAAATTCATTTTCCCAAACAAAGAAGATGTTTACTTACATGACACCTCGTCACCTAGTTTGTTTAACCGCAATCAACGTGATTTAAGTCATGGTTGTGTCAGAGTTGCTGAGGCTGAAAAATTGGCAGAATTTGTGCTGGGTAACCAACCAGAAACCAATTGGGATTTGGCAGCCATACAACAAGCTATGTCTGGCTCTAAAACCCGCCGGGTATCATTAAGAAACCCGATTCCGGTATTGTTTTTTTACACCACTACATTTGTCGACCAGGATAACCAAATCCATTTTTATCGCGACATCTATAACCAGGATGAAGTTCTGGAAAAAGCATTAGGAAGAATGCCTTTTCCAGACAATAGCAGCCTTGTTACAGCAAAAACCACTACATCAGGTTAACCAGGAAATATAAAGACATTCACCAGGTTCTAAAATTGCCGGTGTCAAGATGCACAAAATCGGATTTTGCATAATAGCCTACGCCGCCGCGATGTATAGAAAGTGCAGCGTTACGCAAATGACGGGTGTCAAGACCTTCCAAACGAATATCAATCGCCCTGCCCTGCATATGCAAACTGTGATTAGCGACCCCCGAGCTGTGATTGTGCAGTTTGGCGTTCGTGTGAGGCGAACGGTAACCGCTAATAATCTCAAACGGCCGATTCACCCCGATTATCATTTTCAGCTCGTGCAATTGATCCAGCAAAGCAGGATCAATCCGATGCACGTCCCCAGTGCGATAATCTCTTAACAAGTAGTCAATCTCACGCAATGCGGAACTGATATAACGACCTTTTTCATAGTATGTCAGCTTAAGTTTATCGCCGGTATTTAGATTGTCGAACGCCAGTGTTTTATGTATAGGAAAGCGAGCTTTTGCGGCCTCTGCAATCACAGGGCTGCCTAAAGTCAATAATGACCCGCAGACTAGGTGGCTCACAAATCGACGTCTTGACATAACAATGTCGCTATCGTCACTGGTTCTATTTTCTAAAATTCGTTGTAACATAGTGCTCCTATAAAATTTCAACTCAAATTAAAAGTAACAATGCACATTCAATTTAAGTTCAGATTTTTTAAATAATGCCAATTTTTCTTATAGTTACATTATCACAGTTAAAGTAAAAAATACTTCTTGCTTGCCAAAACTGCGACTATTTACCGCACCCGGCCACAACAATGTATTGCTTCTAATGTCTCAAAAAAATATAATCGCGGCTTTTTTTTAAACACTGCCCTTCATTAATAAATTTATAGAGTCCAATGACCAGCCACATCATGCCCACTTATGCTCGCCAGACAGTGACTTTTGAACGCGGTGAAGGCGCGTGGCTTTGGGATAGCCAAGGCAAACGCTATCTGGATGCTTTATCGGGTATTGCAGTATGCAATCTCGGTCATGCCCATCCTGCTGTGCATGAAGCAATTTGCCTGCAAAGCCAAAAACTCATTCACACATCCAACTTATACGGCGTCAAATTACAGGAAGAATTGGCTGATAAGCTCTGTCATCTTAGTGGGATGGACAATGTGTTTTTTTGCAATTCCGGTACTGAGGCTAATGAAGCGGCTATCAAAATTGCTCGCAAATATGGGCATGAAAAAGGCTTAGATCAGCCTGTCATTATTACCATGGATAAAAGTTTTCATGGCCGCACCATGGGAGCCCTAAGTGCAACCGGCAACATCAAAGTTAAACAAGGCTTTGCACCACTTTTGCCGGGTTTTATACATGTACCCTATAACGATATAGCGGCCATCAGTAAAGCCATTGCGGCAGACAAAAACATTGTCGCCATTTTGGTTGAGCCTATTCAAGGTGAAGGCGGCGTCAACATTCCTGATGCAAACTATTTAAACCAGATTCGTGCCCTATGCGACGAACATAAATTACTCATGATGCTGGATGAAATTCAAACCGGTATCGGTCGCACCGGTCGGTTCCTGGCTTATCAGCATAACGAGATTTTGCCGGATGTTTGTACCCTGGCCAAAGCCTTGGGCAACGGATTACCGATCGGAGCCTGTATGGCCCGCGGAAAAGCGGCCGCTATTTTAACAGCCGGTAATCATGGCTCTACCTTTGGCGGCAACCCCTTGGCCTGCAGTGCGGCACTGGCAGTTATCGACACCTTAACCAGCACAAATCTAATTACTGAGGCGAACGACAAAGGCAAACGTATTTGTGATGCCATTACCAATTACACCAGCGGCAGTCAACATATTGTTTCCATTCGCCATCAAGGCCTGATGATAGGAATCGAACTCAGTGCACCCTGTAGCGAGTTGGTCGGCAAGGCCTTGGAAAAAGGCCTATTAATCAACGTCACTGCTGACAACACCATTCGCTTATTACCGCCACTGCTGATCAATGACGAACAAATTTTGCTTTTAAGCGAAACATTATCTGCACTTATACAAGCACACACCCATTAGAACTTTATGCAACCCAGACACTTCATCAGCCTGCTAGACCTCAGCAGCAGCGAATTGCGCAAGCTCATTCATCGGGCAATTGAACTTAAAACCCATAGAAACGCCGACTTTCAGCCCCTGAAAGGCAAAGTACTAGCGATGGTGTTTGAAAAATCATCCACGCGCACACGGATTTCTTTTGAAGCGGGTATGGTGCAGTTTGGTGGCAGCGCAATATTTTTGTCGCCACGTGATACTCAGCTTGGTCGCGGCGAACCCCTGGAAGATAGCGCTAAAGTCATTTCCAGCATGGTTGATTGTATTATGCTGCGCACGCATGAACATGAAACCGTCACTACGTTTTCTCGTTATTCAAGGGTACCGGTCATCAACGGCTTGACTAATTTATTACATCCCTGCCAATTACTGGCAGACATGCAAACCTATTTCGAATTACGAGGCGACATTGCCGGCAAAACGGTAGCCTGGATCGGCGATGGCAATAATATGTGCCACTCTTATATCAATGCCGCCCGCCAATTTGATTTTAAATTGAACATTGCTTGCCCAGTTGATTACCGACCACTGCAAAGCATTGTTGACCCTGCCGCTAATAGAGTGGCATTTTTTAACACGCCGGAGCTTGCCGCCAAAAACGCTGACTTAATCGTCACCGATGTCTGGGCCAGCATGGGCCAGGAAGAAGAACAAAAAAAGCGTGAATGTGTCTTTAAAGACTTTCAAGTAAACTCAACAGTCATGCAAGCAGCCAATCCAGATGCTTTATTCATGCATTGCCTGCCTGCACACAGAGGCGAAGAAGTGACTGCTGATGTTATGGATGGCCCACAAAGTGTCGTGTTTACGGAAGCAGAAAATCGTCTCCACGCACAAAAAGCCCTGCTAGAGTTTCTCATCTGCCAATAATTTCGCTAGAATCTTTTATTTTTAGTCAGCCGATAAAATTAAAACCGTGAATAAAGTCATCATCAGTATTCTTGTTTTACTCGCTAGCAGCTCAGTTGTACACGCCAGAACCGCTTATGTAACCGATAGCATAGATTTACCGTTGCGCAGCAGCGAAAGTGAACGCAGCAAAATTGTCAAAATGCTCCCAAATGGAATGGAGCTCACTCTTCTGGGTGACAATACGGCAAATGGCTATACCTATGTGCGAGCAGAGAATGGTGCGGAAGGTTTCATTCTGACTCGCTACCTAAGCAGTACCCCCATCAGCCGTACACAACTGGAGGCTGTTAACGCTAAATTAGCCGCACTACAAGAAGAGAATCAACGACTGAAAGAATCCGCGGGCAATGGCGAAAGCGCTATCAAAGAACGAGACAGCCTCAGCACTGAACTGAACGAATTAAAACATACCTCCACTAATGCGATTCAACTCAAACAAGAACGTGATCAACTACAAGAACGCGTCATTAGTGCTGAGAGAGAGTTAGAACATTTGAAGCGGGAAAATCAGGCACTCACTGACAACACCAATCAAGACTGGTTTGTATACGGAGGCACCCTAGCCCTACTAGGCGTGCTACTCGGTTTTCTATTGCCTAAACTTAGCTGGCGCAAACGCACCAGTACTTGGGATACGTTTTAAAGAAAACCCATTCTGCTTTCTTCTATAGCCCATTTAATTTTGGAAACATAACCGATGTCCCAATCAAACGATAAAACTCGCCATTTTTCCTCACTCGTCGTCGATGGCATGGAACGCGCTCCGAGTCGCGCCATGCTACATGCCGTGGGCTTTAAAAACGAAGACTTCAAAAAACCCCAAATCGGCATTGCCTCGACCTGGAGCATGGTCACGCCGTGCAACATGCATATCAATAATCTAGCGGACGATGCCGCACGCGGTGTCGATAACGCCAATGGTAAAGCGGTGATCTTCAATACCATCACCATCTCTGATGGCATCTCGATGGGTACAGAAGGCATGAAGTACTCGCTGGTCTCGCGGGAAGTGATTGCCGACTCCATCGAAACCGTAGTCGGTTGCCAAGGCTTCGACGGCGTTGTCGCTATCGGTGGTTGTGATAAGAATATGCCAGGCTGCATGATTGCCTTGTCACGCTTGAACCGTCCAGCGATATTCGTTTACGGCGGCACCATTTTGTCTGGTTGCCATAACAATAAAAAACTGGACGTAGTTTCTGTATTTGAAGCGGTTGGCGCCCGTGCTAACAACAAAATCGATGATACCGAACTGGCAGCCATTGAAGAAAAAGCCATTCCCGGTGCCGGTTCTTGCGGCGGCATGTATACCACCAACACCATGGCTTCTGCTATCGAAGCCTTGGGCATGAGCTTGCCTAATAGTTCCGCGCAAACCGCGATTTCCAAAGACAAACGTCTGGATTGCGAACGCGCGGGAGCTGCTGTGTTGCAGTTATTGAAAAATGACATCAAGCCACGCGACATCATGACCAAGCCGGCGTTTGAAAATGCCATAACCGTAATCATCGCCCTCGGCGGCTCGACCAATGCCGTGTTACATTTGCTGGCGATGGCCAACGCTACCGGCGTCGACCTGAGCCTGGACGACTTTACCCGCATAGGCGAAAAAGTGCCCATGCTGGCCGACCTAAAACCTAGCGGCAAATATTCAATGGCGGAACTGGTCGAAATCGGCGGCATCCAGCCATTGATGAAAGTATTGTTGAACATCGGTCTACTGCACGGCGACTGCCTGACCGTTACCGGTAAAACGCTGGCCGAAAATTTGGCTGATGTCCAAGCTTACCCAGCCGACCAGGACATCATCCATCCGCTGAGCAATCCGATCAAAAAAGACAGCCACTTGGCGATTTTATACGGCAATCTGGCTACAGAAGGCTCAGTCGCCAAGATCACCGGCAAGGAAGGCTTGGTATTTACCGGCAAAGCCAAAGTCTTTGACGCTGAAGAACAAGCCCTGAAAGCGATTCTGAACGGCAGCATTGTCAAAGGCGATGTCATCGTCATTCGCTACGAAGGTCCCAAAGGCGGCCCCGGCATGCGCGAGATGCTCTCTCCTACCTCCGCCATTATGGGTAAAGGTCTGGGCAAAGAGGTGGCGTTGATCACCGATGGCCGTTTCTCCGGCGGCACACACGGATTCGTGGTTGGTCACATTTCACCCGAAGCCCATGTTGGTGGTGCGTTAGCGGTTGTACAAGACGGTGACGAAATCACAATCGACGCCGAAACTAAGCAATTAACCTTGCACGTCAATCAGCACGAAATCAGCCGTCGTCTGGAAAAATGGCAGCAACCTGCACCGCGTTATACCCGTGGCGTACTGGCTAAATATGCCAAGCTAGTCAGCTCAGCATCAAAAGGAGCGGTGACGGATAATTTGGATTGACATGTAGGCAGGGTTAACGCTAGCGTAACCCAACAACATTGGAGTACAAACCATGAACCTCGCTCAACTTGAATCCGAAGTCTTCGCCCTACCCATTCAGGACAGGGCTGCATTGGCAAAACGTTTGTTATTAAGTTTGGAAGAAGTATCAGATGCGGAATTCGAGACTTTGTGGGGCGAGGAGTCGGCCCGTCGAGCCGCAGAATTGGACCTAGGAATGACTCAAGCCATTCCAGGTCAAGAGGTTGCTAAAAAAGCACGTGCTTTATTGCGGTGAAATATAGCTTCCTGGTCGATGCGGAAACCAAATATCTTGAGGCAATTAGATTTTACGAACAGCAGCAATTAAACCTTGGAGCATCGCTAATCCACGAATTCGAGCGAGCCATGGTTCTGATAGTAAAGAAACCGGAAATTTATCGCCTTGTTCACCCTAGCGGAATTCGTCGAATTAGTCTCGATAGATTTCCTTATTCAGTGTTGTATAGAATATCAGCCGACCATATCCTGATTACAGCATTTGCACTTCATAGACGCCGACCGGATTATTGGCTGACAAGAATCAAATAAATCACTGAATTTTCGTTAATTACGCGTAACCGAGATGAGCTGACATACTACTGAAAAATGCTCTAACCCCAACCCACACAAAACGGTAGGTAATTGATGAATATAGAAACCATTACCGAACAAGCCCTAAATATCGACCCAACATCCAGAGCATATCTCGCTGAAATTTTGTTGGACAGTATGGACTATGAAGAGGACATTTCAGTATCTGAAACATGGCGACAACTGATACAGAAACGCTGTAAAGAAATTGATGCCAATCCTGCAGTACTAATCGATGGGGAAAAATTTATTGCAGAATTGAAACAGCGCTACCTACTCACGCTACAGAGGAACTAGACCAAGCTATTTTGTTTAATCCATCGCAACACGTAAATATACAAAAGCGATTTATTGCAGTGCTAGATAACGTGGTTAATCGCATTTACTGCAACCCGTTTCTTTATCGAAAATTAGATAAAGAAGCTAGAAAGCGTAGGTTGTTGCATTTTCCTTACCCATTTTCAAACAAATCTCGGCCAAGATAGAAATCATCGCTGTCATGTACCTACGCAAACAGCCAAATTATTGGCAATCGAGAAAATAATGCGACTACCTACCCATTACCCATGAAACGCTTCCTCCTCCAACTACTCGCTATCTGGAAACAACAACTTAAGCTCTACGTTTTAGCAGCGTGGATAGGCGCAGGTATAGGTATTTTTTTGCTGGCACCTAGTTACGACTATATCAGCTCCAGAGAACGTAACGCTGACCCACTGTCTTCTATTGAGTTTGTATTCATGCAATTTAAAGAGGTGATGACAGGGCAAATCAACCAAAACAACATTATCATTTTTTACGCTGAAATCGGGGCGATATTGGGTTTATTGTCGTTGATTCTTTACAGGATGCTACACAGTCGACTGATGGATTTGGATGCCTTAAAAGCAGAGCTGGACAAAGATTTACCCTCCATTATTCGACAAGGCGAAGGCCCGATATTAGAATTTAAGTCTTCCTTGCGCTGGGATATGCAGGAGGAACGCGTCAACCGTAACCTGGAAGGCGTAGTGCTAAAAACCCTGGCTGGTTTTATGAACAGCCATATTGGTGGCACTTTGTTAATTGGCGTCCGGGATGACGGCGAGGTTATCGGCCTGGAAAAAGATTATCAAACCTTGAAAAGACCCGATCAGGATGGTTTCGAACAAGCCTTAATGACGACTATCTCTAACAATTTAGGCACCGATCTCTGCCCAAATGTGCATATATTGTTTCATGCCATTAACAATAAAGACGTTTGCCGGGTTATTATTTCTCCTGCAATAAGACCCGTATTTTTGACGCAAGGCAATGCCCCCAAATTTTTCGTTCGCACTGGCGGCGGTACCCGTGATTTGAATATTCAGGAGGCACTGGAATATGTCGCCGGACGCTGGAAAAAATCTTAGATTCAATTAGCTTTAGCTAAGCCACAAATAATCATAATAATAATGAACACACCTTTGCAAACAACCGACAAACCTTTGATATCACCGGTTATATTATTTGCCGGCACCTTATTCATTAGCGCCATGCTGATGTTTGCGCTGCAACCGATGTTCGGCAAGCTATTGCTGCCATTATTAGGCGGTACACCCGCAGTTTGGAACACCTGTATGGTGTTTTATCAAACCTTGTTATTCGGCGGTTATTTGTATGCCCATTTGCTAACAACTCGCTCCGGCAATCAGCGGCAAATTCAAATACATACGGCATTGATGATCTTTAGTCTGTTTGCACTGCCCGTCGCACTGCCGCTTGATGCTAACCCGCCCAGCGAAGGCAACCCGACCTTCTGGCTGATTTGGACTTTATTTCTGGCTATAGGCCTACCGTTTTTTGTCGTATCGGCTACTGCTCCGCTGCTGCAAAAATGGTTCTCACAACTGGGTCATCGCAGCAGTGGCGACCCTTATTATCTGTATGCGGCCAGTAATGCCGGCAGCCT
>Ga0172380_10008533_pt1 | contig 11169 bp, 10 predicted proteins | sample Leawe162metaG_FD_119747 | JGI IMG/M metagenome (GOLD analysis project Ga0172380, IMG submission 119747) | Leachate microbial communities from a municipal landfill in Southern Ontario, Canada - Leachate well 162 metaG | ecosystem: Engineered > Solid waste > Landfill > Unclassified | place... | reverse complement strand
TTGTTTGTGAGCTCGGCTCGTCGGCCCTAGAGCTGCCAGGAATAAGGGCGTCTAGCCCTCGTCCTAAGCCCTTACCCATCTTGTGATTGTCGTCTGTCATTTTTTTTCCCCTTGTCTTGTATAGATTCAATTATACAATTTTCAATATACCAATTTACAATTGCACCATTTTATCGTTATCACTTATCGCTTTTTGTTTTTCGCTTATTACCTGTCTTTTCTATCACTTCTTTGGCTAAATTTTTATACGCCACCGCGCCTTTACTGAATTGATCATATTCAGATATTGGGCGGCCATAGCTTGGCGCTTCTGCCAATCGGACGTTGCGGGGAATGACGGTATCAAAAACATGATCCCCAAAATGCTTCTGAAGCTCTGAATGAACTTCCTTAGAAAGGCTGGTTCTTCTATCAAACATTGTAACAAGGACACCCAGGAGCTCCAAATTCGGATTTAATTGGACCCTAACTCTCTTTATGGTAGACAAGAGCTGTCCTAAGCCCTCTAGGGCGTAATACTCCGCCTGGACCGGTATCAAGACCTGATCGGCGGCCACCAAGCCATTTACCGTCAGGAGGCCCAGGGAGGGTGGATTATCTATAATAACGTAATCGTATTCATCATTAATGAGTTCCAGGGCTGATTTTAACTTATGCTCCCTGGCTAACTGGGAAACCAGCTCCACCTCGGCCGCTGCCAGATTGATACTAGCCGGAGCCAAATGAAGGTTTTTGTGGTGGGTGGTTTCTTTGCGAACCCTCGTAATCGGGGCACCATCTATTAGGACATTATACAAACACCCGTTTAGGTCTTCGTTAGTAAAGCCAAAGCCACTAGTAGAGTTGCCCTGGGGGTCAAGATCTAACACCAAAACCCTCTTACCTAGCTTTGCTAGGTAGGTGCCAAGGTTTATGGCGGTGGTTGTCTTCCCTACTCCGCCTTTTTGATTGATAATGGCAATTTTTCTGGCCAAATTCCCCCTTTTATAGAGATATCTTAACAGAAATCTAGATAATTTTAAATTCTAAGTTTTAAATTTTAATTCAATATATAATTTTAAATTTTAAAACCAAATTAAAACTCCCAAAATGTAAATTGGTATATTGGTTATTGGTAATAATTAGTAATTGAAAAATAGAACTTCCGGGATGGAAGTTCTATTTTATTGAAGTGATTTCTACTTTTGTCAGCGGCTGACGATGGCCGTAAGTCTTATGAGTTCGTTTGCGCTTTTTGTATTTGAAAACTCTAACCGTATCATGTTTGAATTGAGATAGGATTTTACCAGTAACTTTTACGCCCTCTACCCGTGGTGTACCAATTTTGATATCGTCACCTTCGGCGACCAAAAGAACGTCTTCGAAATTAATTGCCGCCCCCTCTTCGCCAGGCAACTTTTCGAATTCGTAATATCGGCCAACCTCGACGATATATTGCTTACCGCCGGTTTTAATAACCGCAAACTTGTCAGCGGCCTTCTTAACAGGCTCTGACTTTGTTTTAGGCTCAGCCACCTTTGGTACAGCGGCTTTAGTCTTTGGTTTAGTCTCTTCCATAGCTAAAATATGATAGCACAAAAATATTGGCTCGGCAATATATTTGTCTAATTTGAAGTTTGAAATTTATAATTTGAAATCAAACCTAAATTTTAAATTTAAATATTAAAAATTCAATTCAAATTTCAAATTTCAAATTGTAAATTAAATTAGAAGTCTATCTTCTTATATTTCTTAAAAATATTAAGCAAGAACCCAACTGCCGCGAGATTAACCACAATCGCCGTTCCGCCGTATGAAATCAAGGGAAGCGGAATACCCGTAACCGGCATCAGGCCTACGTTCATTCCAACATTAATTACGATATGGATAAAGAACATTGCCATAACGCCAACGGCTAGATAAGTACCAAAAAAGTCCCGAGCCAAAACCGAAATCTTGAATCCCCTAAAAAATAGCACCAAAAATAGGGACAACAGCAAGAAAACGCCAAAAAACCCCATCTCTTCGGCAATCATGGCAAAGATAAAGTCCGTATGTTTTTCGGGGATAAAGTTTAGCTGAGACTGGGTGCCGTGACCCAAGCCACGCCCCCAAAACTGCCCAGAGCCGACCGCGATCATTGATTGGGAGACATTCCACCCGGCGCCCATCGGGTCGGCGGTGGGATTGATGAAGGTATAAACACGATCTTTCTGATAATCAGCTAAGAATGTCCAAATTACCGGCAGAGATATCAGACCCAGGGCAGAGATTACCCAGATATAAATGCGTTTGGCGTTTGAGGCCAGGAGCATCGCCGCCCAGATGAACATCACCACAATGGCAGACCCAAAGTCCGGCTGCCAGGCAATCAGGGCCACCGGTATCGCCGTGTAAACACCGGACTTAAAGATTGCCTTAGGGTGATGCAGCTCCTCATAATTTTCGGAGAAATATTTGGCTAAAATAATTATCATCAGAAGTTGGGCCAAGGTAGACGGCTGGAGCTGAAAAAACCCGAGATCGATCCAGGACTGAGCCGCATTGACGGTAAATCCAAAAACTTTTACCGCTATGAGCATCACAATAATTGCGATATACAAAACTCCTGAGTACGATTTGAACACCCGATAGTCAATATTGGATATCAAAAATAGGCCGATTAGCCCGATACCGGCATTGATTGATTGTTTAACCGCAATCGAACTAAAAGTGTATTCGGTGGTAGCCGAGTAAAGGGTTGCCAAGCCTATGGCTACCAAAAAAAGAGTTGCCCCAAAAAGGTACCAATCGTAATTTTTGAAAAACTGATAAAAGAGATTCTTCATGCGCCCTTATCTTACTATAAATACCCCTTCATTAAAATCCAAACAGTACCGTTTGTTCAACGCCCAACCATAAGCACTCTTCTACATCGATGTAGAAGAGTGCTCAAAAGAGTAAAAATGGGCACTGGTCTGTGGATAAGTATGGTATGTTTTTAATTATTTTTTACGGCTGATGCCGAAGGTGATATCTGTGCCATCAAGCTTGACGGTTTCGATATATTCTCCCCTGACCTCGCCCTGGGTGAATTCGATAGAAAGAGTCTCTTTGGCGATGTAATCGACTTGAGAACTTATTGCTTCCACAATTTCTGTTGCGCTAGCATCCTCTACGCTCCAATGTGTTTTTATGCGGTCCTCAACGTTAAAGTCAGCTTTTTTGCGGCCGTCCTGAATAAAGCGAACAAAGTCTCTGGCCAAACCTTCAACCTTTAGCTCTGGGGTTATCTCGGTATCTAGCTTGACCTCTAGGTTTTGGGTTATTAGTTTTGCGTTAGGGCCACTCCCCTTTTTGAGCTTAAGAATTTTGATGTTTACTTCCTCCAAAACAATATTCTCTAAATCCTGAGGCAATTTATCTATTGGAGCGGTGACCACAAGTTCAGCCAGCGGCTGACGAACCTTGATCCCTGCCCCATTTCGTGCTGCTAGACCAGCCTCCACTATTTTACGGACCAGACTCATCTGTTCGCCCAGCTTAGTGTCAATAGCCTTTTCGTTTGCCTGTGGCCATTCGCTAAGGTGAATTGATTCCGGCGCTTTGGCGTCTACACCCAGAACTAGACCCTTATATATCTCCTCAGTAATAAACGGCATAAATGGTGCCAAAAGCTTGATATATGTTACCAAAGAATAATACAGCGTCTCATAAGCAGCATTCTTGTCGGTATCGTTTTCACTCTTCCAAAAACGTTTACGACTGCGCCGGATATACCAGTTTGAAAGTTCATCAATATATTCCGTGAGTAAACGACCCACTGTAGCGAGGTCATATTTTTCAAAAGATTCGGTGACGTCAAGAACCAACGAATTGGTTAATGAGATTAGCCACTTATCTAGCAAATTATCCGAGTTTAGTTTTCCACTCGGCTTAAAGCCATCGAGAGCGGCATACATCATAAAGAAGGAGTATGAATTCCAGAGCGTAAGATTCACTTTTTTTACTATCTCGTCGACTCCCTTGTCAGAGAACCTCATGTCTTCGGCCTTTACAACAGGTGAGCTCATTAAGTAGAATCTCATGGCGTCCGCTCCGTAATGATTCATCAGGATCATCGGGTCGGTAAAGTTACCTTTGCTTTTTGACATTTTATTTCCGTCTTCCGCAAGCACAATTCCGTTTACTACGACATTTTCAAATGGAGATTTGTCAAAAAGAGCGGTGCCCAGAACCATTAGTGACCTAAACCAACCCCGTGTTTGATCTATCCCCTCTGCAATAAAATCTGCCGGGAATTCTCGCGCAAACTGTTCTTTATTTTCAAAAGGATAATGGACCTTACCATAAGGCATTGAGCCCGAGTCAAACCAGACATCCAAAATTTCACCTGTAAGTTTTGACTTACCGCCACATTCACACCGTAGCTCAATATCTTGAATTTTATGAAGGTGGATGTCATCTATCTTCCGGCCCGATTCTTTTTCCAGTTCTGCGACACTTCCAAACACTTTATGATTTCCACACTCACATTTCCAAACGGGGATTGGCACACCCCAAAAACGGTTACGCGAGATGTTCCAGTCCGGGGCTGATTCAACCATTTTGGCGTAACGGTTTTTCCCGACAAACTCCGGAACCCAGGTAACCTTTTTGTTATTTGCGAGGACTTTACCCCTGATTTTTTCTATATTCACAAACCAGCTATCAATCGCTCGGTAAATAAGTGGGGACTGACAACGCCAGCAATAAGGATATGGATGGGTATAGTCTTCTACCTTAACCACCTTATTACCCAAATCACCGATAATCTTCTTATTCGTTTCCGGGTCAATTACGCTCATGCCTCCATAGTCGGTATCCTCAGTTAAGCGACCGAGCTCATCCACGGGCATAAAAAAGTCTATTCCGAATTTCTGGCCGACGATTGAATCATCCTCACCAAAAGCCGGGGCCGTATGGACAATACCGGTTCCGTCTTCTGTCGTTACGAAATCACCAGAAATTACCTCGAATGCCTTTTGTTCAATCTCATGATAGTTGAATAATGGTTTGTACTTTTTGCCAACTAAGTCTTTTCCTGATAAATGCCCGATTACATCATATTTCCCAAGAATTTCCGAGTAATCTGCTAATCTCTCCTCGGCCATGATATAGATTTCATTTCCAGATTTAACTTTCGCGTATTTAATTTTCTCGCCTACTGTTAAGGCTAGATTCCCAGGCAGAGTCCACGGCGTAGTTGTCCAGGCCAGAAAGTATGTCCCCGGCTCGTCTTCTAGTTCAAATTTAATAGTAACGGCCTTGTCCGTTTTATCCTTGTATCCCCCTTCGGTTACTTCAAAGCTCGAGAGTCCAGTAGAGCATCTCGGACAATATGGCATAACCTTGTGGCCCTCATAAACCAGGTCCTTGTCCCATAGCTCAGAGAAAACCCACCAAATTGATTCCATATAATTTTTGTCCATCGTGATGTAGGCATTATCCATATCAGCCCAACGGCCAGTTCTTTCGATTACTTCTTTCCAGCCTTCAACGTAACCAAAGACCTTTGACCGGCATTTTTCATTGAATTTATCAATACCGTATTCGAATATTTCATCTCTCGATTTAAAACCAAGGTCCTCTTCAACAATATTTTCGATTGGCAAACCGTGCGTATCCCAACCCCAGACACGCTCCACCCGGTACCCCTGCATGGTTTTGTATCGCGGGACAACATCTTTGATAAGTCCGGCTAGAATATTTCCAAAATGAGGCATGTTGGTTGCATACGGTGGACCATCGTAAAAATTAAAGGATTTTGCTATTGGCCTCTCTGAAATTGATTTTTCAAAAATTTTATTTTTACGCCAAAATTCGAGGATGTTCTCCTCTAACTTTGGAAAATTTACTCTGGGCTCTACTTTTTTAAAGCTCATTAGCTTAACTCCTTACCATTTTTGTCATAGCGGGAATTTATTACCCTCATTTTGTCTTCTATTGCTTTCTCGATATCAATTTCCATCAGGTGCGCCAAAACAGAAACAGAAAAAACCACATCTGCAATTTCCGACTCGATTTGACCCTTATTAAAGTCCTCTAATTTTTTCGATCTTTGTGCACCAAGACCCTTAAGAACAACGTCGCACAATTCCCCCAACTCTTCGTTCGACTTGACGGCAGCATGCAAAATCCTCTTCTCTATGTCGTAACCTGGAAGATAGTTATTGTTTATGATTTCGCTTTGCTTTGCTGCAAATAACTTTAGATCTGTGATTTCCATGTTTCCCTTAATAAAAATCCACTGCTTGGGGATCCGGCCTTTGCCAGAGGTACCATCCCTTGCGTGGATACTTAATTTACTCATTTACGGATGAGTGCCGATGGGTTCTAGTAAGACCCCGACTCGGAGTCCGTTCTTCCCACAACGCCCCTAGAATTCTTGGTTAACGGTTGATAGCCGTTGTAGCGCTTTAAGATATTTTAGCTGTAATGTATAATTATTTCAAGCAAAAAGTAATTTTATTAGGAGATGAAATGGCAAAAAATGTAGACTATGTCGTGGCAGTTGTTTTAAAAAAGAAAGGCGACGAAGCATTTTTAGAAGTCAAAAGACCCCCAGAAGACAAAGACTTGGCCAATGACTGGGGTCTACCGGCGGCTACCATGAAGCCGGGTGAGTTGCCTGAGGAGTGCGCCAAGAGAGTTTGCCTGGAGAAGCTGGGCTGTAAGGCTACACCAACTAGATTTATCGGACTGATGTTTCAGAAAAGAAATGCCTATGATATCTTTCTGATGGACATAGAAATGGAGCTTGATAGCGGCGAGGTGCCAGATATCGAGAAAGCCAATACCGAAAATACTGCCTACGTAGCGCAAAAGTGGGTTGAAGATGTAAGTACACTTATGCCGGCTGCGGATAGAGGCTCTTGTTGCGCCAGTATCTACCTTACTGATCAGGGATTACTAGACAAGGATAAGTGGATAGCCTCATTAGAGGGCTCCGATATTGTAGGCTAATCCTTAATCTCAACCACTTTTTCTTTAGCCGTTTTGCCAAGCTTTATTTCAATGTTGGATTTGGGAACCTCAAAATGCCTAGAGAGCATCTCAATTATTTTCTGATTGGCTTTGCCCCTTTCGGGCACAACATTAAAAGAAAGGCGATATTCTTTATCGGTAATTTTTTCGATTTTTTCAAATCGGGAACGAGGATTTACGTTAACCGTGATATACATTACGGTTAATTATAAATTTGAAATTTGAAATTTGAAATGAATTTTTAATATTTTAATTTGAAATTTGTTTGGGATTTGTTATTTAAAGATTTGGAATTTAATCAATTTACTGATTTAAGAAGTGTTTTAGGTCCGAGGCGATCGGGACTATACCGCGCCAGCATTCAATTTGGCTTCCGTCGTCACCGACGGCAACAAATGAGGGGAAATTATAAAGGTCATAAACCTCCACCTTAAGAGTGGCCTCTTCGCTTTCGGCGTCCAGGTATTCTACCTGGTATTTCTCCTGCTCTAGCTCAGCGCCACGTTCTTTAGCCGCCCTAGTTTCGGGAGATTCTCCCTTTGTAAAAATGAGAAGCTTCATGAGTTTAGTATAGTGCGATAAGAGATATGAGACAAGTGATTACGGCTAAAAAGTATTGACAAAAGTAATGTTTTTGCTATAATACCCTCGTAAAAGTATAGAGTTTGGAACGGCTTAATCTCCCGAGAGAGGGAGACGAACCGTTCAGCCGACTAACTTCCATAGGCTGTACCCGGGTGCACACCCGAGTGGCAACTCGAAAGTTCCCGTAAGGGACGGTGGAAGTAATCCTGGTAAGTAGGGGTACTTTGACGGGTTTTACTCGGAGGCCTGGGTGGGCCAATGCTCGCCTTCAGCGACCCGCGGTTGCTATCCGAGGAGTGAGGGGCCACTGACATCCAGGAGTCAGCCCTCACGGCGCCATAAGCGCACGTACCTTCACAGATCTTAACGAGTCGTCGCCCTCGGATGACAGGGGGAGTCGCTGTACACCCTTCGTGACCGAAAGGAGCGAAAAAGGAGCAGCACTATTCCTCGGACTCGTTTCGATAGTCGCCTCGTAAGATGAGCTGATGGTAACATACGCCTAGGCAACAGAGCTTACAGAGGTTCAGCGGTCCCGTCCGCTGATGAAAGACGTCGGGTGGGTGGCGGGGCTCTACGCCCCGCCACCTAAGAGATTTTCGCGCCCCCGGTTTGGCACAAGGCCCCCGGGGGCCTTTTTTGTTTAAAAGTAGTCGGCTCAAACTTTCGCGATCGCTAAAGTTTGAGCCGAACTTAACCGAGGACCCTTGACTCATGCAGCCTAAATGAACCATTTTACATTTAGTCTTGAACTTTGAGTTTCAAGTTACAAAGGTCCGTCCTTTGTAACTTGGATTTGGATATTGGAGCTTGTTTGTTTCTTGGGATTTGGGATTTTGAGTGCTAGGGCCGGACCCTAACAAACCGAGAACAAAAAGTAAGATGACCAGCATAACAAGCTAGAAAAGTATCCTACTTTTATGACGATCGTCATTTTTTAGGGATAAATTTAAAATATTTATGTATGTGTTAATTATGTTATATGGAGATTGAATCTCGATAATTCATATATTTTCTCTTATCTGGACTTCACCGACGTATTTCTCGACAATTTTTTTAAAACCTAAAAGTTCGGCCCTAGTAAAACTTTTGGCATTTTTCAATTTTTGATCAAGCACATTCCCATTCCGAAACCCCTGAAGGGTGTATTTTCGAGCTCCTTTTATTCGCTGCGTCAACTCCTCAATGGATTTTTGGTCATGAAAAGCGGGGAGGATCGTTGTGCGAAATTCATAATCGATCCCGGAATCCATAATCAGTTTAATGCTTTTCCCAATATCCCCCGAGAAAGGATAGCCGCAGGTCTCCTGATATTTTTCTGGTGAGTTCTTGACGTCCATCGCTATATAGTCAATAAGTTGTTCGGTTATTAGGTTACTTAGTACCGAAGGTGCCGAGCCGTTTGTGTCGAGCTTTACCAAAAACCCCAATTTCTTTATTTTTTTAATAAATTCCACAAGATCCGGCTGAATGGTTGGTTCGCCGCCGGTTATCACCACACCGTCCAACTTCCCCACCCGGGTTTTTAAGAAGCCTAATGTCTCATCCGTTGTTATTTGGAATTTGTTATTTGGAATTTTCGACCTCGGAATGAGGTCGGGGTTATGACAAAAGCCACAGCGAAAATTACAGCCCTGGGTGAAGATAACCGCAGATACCTTGCCCGGGTAGTCAATAAGAGATGACTTAATTAAACCGGCGACAGTCATCGCACGCTCCAATTTTTAATTCGAAATTTGTAATTTGAATTCAATATTTAATGTTCAAATTTTCAATCAGCTGCAGTCGGCTATGACGAATTCTTTGCGATCAGCATATTCGGCCTGTTTGCCGTCGTTCCATTGCTGAACCGGACGGATATAACCGACTACGCGGGAATACACTTCACACCTTGTTCGCTGAGCATCCAATCCCTGAAGTTCTTTAGCTGTCATCTTCCCTCACCTCCCTCGATCGAATTTCGAATTTTTAATTTCGAGTTTCGATTCAATTTTAAATTTTAATTTTTAATTTGTTTGTTATTTGCCTGCCCGAGCGATGCGCTCGTGTCGGCCAGGGGTGCTTTCGATTTGTTATTTAACAACTGTAGTTGTTCTTTATAGCCAATTTCCTCGTCACAGACAGGACAGAATTCATGCTCCCCGGCTAAATAGCCATGCTTGGGGCAAACGGAGAAGGTCGGTGATAGAGTGAAGTATGGCAGATGGTAGCCCTCCGCTATTTTTTTGACTAGTGACTTCACGGTGGCGATGTCGTCTATCTTTTCGCCCAGGAATAAGTGCATCACCGTTCCGCCGGTGTAGAGGGTCTGTAGGCTGTCCTGAAGATCAAGCGCCTCAAAGATGTCATCCGTGTGATTTACCGGAAGCTGGGTTGAGTTGGTGTAGTAAGGCTTGGCGCCCATTGAAAGATAGGCCTCATTATTAGCCACAATAATGTCAGGGTATTGTTCGGTATCACGCTTGGCGAAGCGCGTCGTAGTCCCCTCTCCCGGGGTTGCCTCCAGATTGTACATGCTCCCCGTCTCCTCTTGGTATTTGAGCATTTTATCACGCATGTGGTTCATCACCTTTAGGGCAAAATCGTGTCCTTTTTTGGTGGTGATATCTTCATTCGGGCCAAGAAAGTTTTTGATCGACTCATTCATTCCCAAAAGCCCAATTGTGGCAAAGTGATTGGCCCAATAGCTACCAAGACGCTCTTTGACATCACCCAAATAATAGCGGGCGAAAGGATACAGACCCTGGTCCATAAAGCGCTCCACCATTTTTCTTTTGATCTCTAGTGAGTCAGAAGCCAGGTCCATTAGGCGACCTAACTTCTCAAAATATTCCTTCTCGGTTTTGGCCAGATAACCCAGCCTGGGCATATTAATAGTAACTACGCCGATAGAACCGGTGAGCGGATTCGAGCCAAAAAGACCGCCGCCGCGCTTGCGGAGCTCTCGATTATCTAGACGTAAGCGACAGCACATACTTCGGGCATCATCCGGGCTCATATCTGAGTTAATAAAGTTAGAAAAATATGGGATGCCGTATTTGGCGGTCATCTCCCAAACCGGGTCCAAAACGGGATTATCCCAAGCGAAATCTTTGGTAATGTTGTAGGTGGGGATAGGAAAAGAGAAGATTCTGCCCTGGGCGTCCCCCTCTAGCATCACCTCTGCGAAGGCCCGATTAATCATGTCCATCTCTGGCTGGAAATCTTTGTATTTTTCCTTCTGAACCTGGCCTCCAATAATAACATTCTCGTCGGCTAACGAACCGGAAGGAAGTAGATCCATTGTTAAGTTTGTGAATGGGGTCTGAAAGCCAACCCTGGTCGGAATATTCATGCCGTATACGAATTCCTGCATCGCCTGTTTTACCTGTTTGTAATTGAGTTCATCATAACGGACAAAAGGGGCTACCAAGACATCAAAGCTAGAGAAGGCAACCGCTCCGGCCACCTCACCGGTTACCGTGTACATAAAGTTTACAATTTGGTTAAAAAGAGCTTTGAGGTGTTTCGCCGGACGCGAGGTTATTTTGCCCGGCACACCGCCAAAACCGCGGACGATTAAATCTTTTAGGTCCCACCCGGCACAATACGAAGAAAGTG
>Ga0172380_10008532_pt1 | contig 11169 bp, 17 predicted proteins | sample Leawe162metaG_FD_119747 | JGI IMG/M metagenome (GOLD analysis project Ga0172380, IMG submission 119747) | Leachate microbial communities from a municipal landfill in Southern Ontario, Canada - Leachate well 162 metaG | ecosystem: Engineered > Solid waste > Landfill > Unclassified | place... | reverse complement strand
TGGCGCAGTTGGCGCGGCGCGGGTTGGCTGCGGCCAATCCATTCACGCCCCAGGACGCGCATCCGACAGCCAACCGGAAGGCCGTGGTCGAACAGGCGGCGCGGTTGGATGCGGCGCGGCAGATGGTGCGCTTCTTGTCGTTGGAGCAACGCAATGCGTTGCGCGCGGCGTTGGCTGAGGCTTTGTGATGGCCGCGCATAACGAGACGGGCAAGTTCGGCGAGGCGATGGTGCGCGCGGTGCTGGCGCAGGTGGGACCGGTGGAGGACAGCACGGTCGCAGATTTGCGCTTTGCCGGGTTGGAAATCGAGGTGAAGGCGGCGTTACCCAGTCGTTACGACGCGCGCGGGCTGCCCGGGTTCCAGTTCTGTTTGCACAGAGCGGGCCGCAACGGGGTGCGCGCGGACGTGGTGATCCTGCTGGCGATCGGCAACGGCGCGGTGGTGCCGTTCGTGATGCCGGCAGCGGTGGTGGGCGAGCGCCCAAAGGTGACAGTCTACGGAGCGGACGCCCTGATGTATAACGGGCAGTGGGCGCAGTGGCGCGGGCGTTGGGAGACGTTGGCGGAAGTGCTGGCCGACAAGGTGCAGCCGGCAGGATAAAAAAACGGTCGCCAGGGGGCAGACCCGGCGACCAAATTCAGGGACTCCCGAAGGAGTTAGACATGACTATTGTAACCGATACACAGAGCAGTGTCAAGATCGCGACCGTTTCAGTCCCCTGGGTGGTAGCCGGTGATCCGGCGCTGGTGGACGCCTTCAGTGCGTGGCTGCGCGAGCAGGATCACAGCGTGACAACCATACGCGGATACCGCATTGGGGTGACGAAGTTTCAGACGTGGTTCGAGGGCACCACAGGGCAGGCGATCAACCCGGCGTTGATCACCCCCCTGGACGTGCGCGCGTTCAAGGCGCATCTCCAAAAGACGTTAAAAGCCAACAGTGTGAACCATTATCTGGCCGGGCTACGGGCCTTCTGCGCCTGGGCGCTGACAACGGGTCGCGCGGAACACAATCCGGTGACCAACATCAAGCTGGTGAAGCAATCCGAACGCGCGCCGAAGTGGCTGACGCGCCAGGAGCAATACGCGCTGCTGCGGGCAGTCGAGCAGGAAGTGCAGTTGGGAGAGCTGCGGGCAAAAGGCAACGCCAGCGCGCCGGGGGCGATCTGGCCGAAGCGCGACCGGGCATTGGTACGGTTGCTGCTGGCAGCGGGGTTGCGGCTCTCCGAGGCGGCAGCGCTGCGGGTGGCGGATGTGGAGATCAAGCCCCGCTCAGGCAGCGTGACGGTGCGCAGTGGGAAGGGCAACAAGCGCCGCGTGGTGCCGTTGAACGCGGATGCGCGGAAGGCGCTGGGTGAGTGGTTGACAGTGCGCCCGGAAGACCAGCAGGATGCTGGCGGTCCCGATGCGTTGTTTGTTAGCCAGAAGGGCGGCGCGCTGTCGGGGCGGGCGATGGCGGAGGTAGTGGCGACGTTGGGCAGCAAGGCCGGGTTGGAGGGGCTGCACCCGCACATCCTGCGCCACAGTTGCGCGAAGAACCTGGTGGATCAGAGCATTGGCATCGAGAAGGTAGCGATGATCCTGGGACACGAGAGCCTGGAGACCACGCGGCTGTACACGATGCCGTCGGAGGGGGATTTGCAGGCAGCAGTGGAGAGCACGTGCTGGGAAGACTAGCAGGCCAGGATGCGGTTAAGGCGGGTTAATAGTCGTTTTATGGTAGACGGTGCGCCACGCAGACGTGGCGAGACGGTAGACGGGAAGGGGTTAGAACGTGGAAATTTTAGCAGTTAAGCCGGAGAAGCTCAAGCGGTTGAGCAGCCGTTTCGTAAGCGGCAGGGAGCGCGTTCGAGTCGCGCCTCCGGCTCAGTGGTCGGCGCGCGACAACGGCCTGAGTACCCAGCCCCATTCAGTGGCTAGGCGCGCCGATAACTCCGGCAGTGCTCCCTCCTTTTCTGCCGGTATGCGAACGGAGCGCAAGGCGTGGCGCAGCGAAGATCGGCAGAAGGGAAAAGAGCGCTTGGGGCTGTTGCCGGTCACTGTAGGCCCCTTCGGGATGGTCCCGTCCCGACGTTCGCGGTTCCCGTTGATGTTAAGGTGCAGCGCCAGCGGACTGGCGTAGACGGATATACACACAGTATAGGGCAGAACAATGCTTGAGATGCAATTATCCATAGATTTGCTACTGATTGGACGCTGTTCGGCGGCGATTGTTTGGGGCGTCCTCTTCGCAGTCTTCCTGCAATACAACCGGATGGGGCAATTCATCGCTGAGAAACGGACGTGGCTCGCGGTCGTCATCGGAGTAGGCGCGGATTTATTACTGGGGACCGGGGCGGCCTGGTGGCAGTTGTGGATGATCGTGGCCTTTTCGAGTATCGGCATTATCGCCCGCTCATTGATCAACGAGCACAACGCCCCGGAACCGGCGCTGAACGCCTACCGGACGAAATGGGAGATGCAGGATGCTATCGATTTCTGCGGGGATGCGATTGGGCTGTTGACCGCGGGATTAGAGTCGGAAGAGGCCGAGTTACGCGGTAAGGCGAGCAAGGCGCTGGCACAGGTGTACAAGGCGCAACGATTGATAACGGAGGCGCGATATGGACGCAAGCAGAAACGAAGTTGATGTCGAAGTAACAGCGGAAGCGCCGGTGCGAGCGGACTCGCAAATGCAAGCGGCATCTCCAATGCCGACATCGACTATGGTGTGGGTGGTCGCGGACGATGCGACGGCGATCCTGGCGGAGTACGAGAGCTGGATCGGGCGCAACGTGGCGCTGCGCAAGCGCGCGCCCTCCCCGGAGACGGTACGCGGGTATATGGGCGAAGCGCGGCAGTTCCTGGCCTGGTTGAACGCTCCTGTTGTTCCTGATGGCAGCGCAGCCGCGATCCCATTGCGCGCGGTAACGCCGCAGATCGCGCGGCAGTACGTGGCGTGGTTGATGGATGGCGGCCACGGACGCGCGGAGAACGGCTCACGTCGTCCACGGGATTGGCAGAGTGGGCAGTATACGCCGGCGACGTTGCAGCGCAAGCTGGCCGGGCTGAAGGCGTTCTTCAAATTCGCAATGGCGCGGGATTACGTCGAAGGCAACCCGCTGGCCGACGGCGAGGGCATCCGCACGCCGGAAGCGCACGAGCACAAGACCGAGCAGATCAAGGCCTTGACGCACGAGCAGGCGGTGAAGTTGCTGCGCGCGATGAATACAGCGGCGGCCAGGGCGAGCAGTCCCGACAAGCAGAACGCGGCGTTGCGCGATAAGGCGATGATCAGCCTGATGATGCTCCAGGGGTTGCGTGTGATCGAAGTGCAACGCCTCAATATGGCCGACTACACGCCTAACGTGTGGGGCGACCAGGGTACGTTGAAGCTGCACGGCAAGGGAGATAAGCATCGCACGGTCGTGCTGAGGCCGGAGATGCAGAAAGTCCTCGACGTGTGGTTGAAACGGCGCGAACTGTACCGCCCGGAGGACGACGCGCTCTTCGTGAGCCTGCACGCCCCCCAGGGCCGCACCAGCGGGCCGCGCCTGCAACGCATGACCCGCCGGGCGATCCGCGCGCGGGTGGATGCATACCTGGACAGCTCCGGGCTAAAGGACGTCGGCGTGAGCTGCCACGCGCTGCGGCACACCTATGCGACGGAGATCGTCGCCTCGGCCAGGCGCACCGGACAGGAGGTCGACCGCGAGGGCATCGCGCGCTCGATGGGCCACAGCGATATCTCCATTACCGACGTCTACATCGATTACGTGGATATGTTTATGAACAATCCAAGCGCCCCGCTGATGGGTATCCTCCGGGAGGCCGATGTAGAGGAAACCGCGAGAGGATAGAAATGCCGACATACGAGGTGCAAGTACGGGTAACGTTGTACATCGAGGCAGATAATGCCGATGCGGCCCTGTTATTCGCACAGCAGCTCGTGCAATCGGCAATATGGGTAAGGGATTATCATTGGGTACGCTTACAGGAGGCAGACAATGAAAGCGAAGGTCAAGCGGTTGGTGGTAGCGTTGGCGCTGTTGGTTGTACTGACCGGGTGCTGGGGTGACAGGAAGATGGTCATCGACGCGGGCAGCGTGGGGTACGAGAGAGACGTCATGATCATCGAAGCCGTGGAGAACACGCGGCAGATGAACCGGGACGCGCAGTAGGGAGCCCACAATGCAGACGGTCACAGGGTTGGCTCAGTTGGTGAAGGAGATGCGCGACGCGCAAAAGGCGTACTTCGCGCAGCACACGCAAAGCGCGCTGACCCAGGCGAAGGCGCTGGAAAAGCGCGTCGATCAAGCTGTAGAGGGCGTGCTGGCCGGGCTGCCAGAGGTGCACCAGCAGACGCTTTTCAAGGCGTAGAGAACCGCAGATAAGGCGGTTTTGGATTAGCTTCCGATAAAAACTCTACTCGGAAGGAAAAAGAAACAGGGACGGGCAGGAGGCAGACAATGGCAGGAGTGACGGGGTTAGTGTGCGCGGTGTGCGACCAGGTGGTCGGAGCGATCAACGAGGAGGCGCTGGAACGAATGCTCGAGGACGACGAGATTTACATTTGCACGCACTGTGAAGGCCGGGATGACATCGAGGCCGTGCTGGGCGCGCAGTTGCCGGACCACTACGCGCATATTATCGGGCGTTTCATGATCGATCAGATGCTGGCGCAAGCGCCGCTATCTGTAAACGTTTACGGATAGGTGACGAGATGAACGAGCAGATGTTGAACATTTCACAGATTACGGCGGATCCGGCGGTGCAGCCCCGCGCGGGGATGGATATGGCGACGGTGCTGGAATACGCCGGGGAGATGCAGGCCGGGACGCAGTTCCCGCCGGTGGTCGTGTTCTTCGACGGCCAGAGTCACTGGCTGGCCGATGGGTTTCACCGATTGGAAGCGGCGCGCCAGTCGCGGTTTACGATTATCTCCGCGGACGTGCGCGAGGGCGGACGGCGCGAGGCGGTCCTATACAGCGTGGGCGCCAATGCGACCCACGGCCTGCGGCGCAGCAATGCCGACAAGCGCCGCGCGGTAGAAACCCTCCTGCGCGACGACGAGTGGCGCGGGTGGAGCGACCACGAAATCGCGCGGCAGTGCGCGGTGAGCGCGATGTTCGTAGGGACGATGCGCCGCGAGCTGGCCGACGAGATCGGAGACCGGCCAGAGGCGGTAAAAGCGCAGCGTGGCGGGACGGTGTACACAGTGAGCCGTCAGCCGTCAGCTTTCAGCGATCAGCCAGAAGATGAGTTGATGCGCGAGGCGGAGCGGACTATACCAGAGCAGATCAGCTTGCAACCGCGCGCGCCGGAACGGGATTGGGACAAAGACGGGATACGGCAAGCGCCAAAGCCGGAGATGCGCCCGCTGGAGACGCCGGCAGCTCCTCCACAGAAGCTGAATATGGCAGCACCAACGGTCGAAGCGAAGGACGTGCTAGTGAGCATCCGCATCAAGGCGGGCGAGCCATTGGAGCAGCGCCCGATCACGGTGACGGTGGCCGAAGAGTTCGGCCTGGGCAAGTGGGAGACCGGGGTCTATGCAGATTTGACGCATCTGGTGAGTGAGATGCTGATGCGTTACTGGTTGGAAAAACAACAGGGAGGTTAGGGCAGATGGCGAGGATATTCAAGTATCAAGATCAGGTATGGGAGGACCCAGGCGAGGGGTTCAGCAACGAGGACGTGCGCAAGCACCTGACACAGTTCTTCCCCGAGCTGGCGCAGGCGACGATCGAGACGAAAGATATGGACGATGGCTCGACTGAAGTGCGCTTTGTGAAGAAGGCGGGGACGAAGGGGGTAGACGGTAGCCAGCAGACGGTAGACAGGTGCATTTACTGTGGCGCGCCGGTGTATTGCGAGACGATCATTCCGAAGATGTGCGAAAAGCACTACGAGATCGTATTGCTGGCAAGCCGTTGCGAGCGGAATGGAGACGTGCTCACGGCAGAGAACGTGATTCGCCAGATGAAGGCAGCGCAGTTCGCAGTGTGGAATGTCGCCGAGGCCGAGGTCGCGGGGTTGCTGGCAGGGATGGCCATCGTCCAGGCTTAGTTTCCGAGTATGGCGATTGACGGAAGGAATCAGGAAGCGATGAACGCACGCGAAATTACCGAACGGTTGGAGAAGTTGACGCCTTTGCGCCTGGAGAACCTGGATTTGTTGCTGCGGTTGATGGCCGGCGACACGCCAGATGAGGAGCGCGCGGTGGCAATCGACACAGTCGAGGCGGCAGCGGTGCAGTTAGCAACCTTCGCGGAGAACGCGAGACAGCACGTCACACACATTATGGAGTTGCGACCATGCTCGACGCAGCGTGTGCCGAACGGATTCTGACGCACAAAGGCGTGCTGGCGGCGCTGGCCCGGTTCCGACTGCCGCGTTACAGCGAGATCGCCGAGCAGATGCAGGAATATCGCATCGTGCGGGACATCAAGGCTCTCTGGCGTGAGTTGTGGCCGGGCCGGCCATTCCCAAGCGGCGGCTCCTTCGATATGGACTCCGAATTGATCGCTGCGATCGCAGAAGAGTTCTTCCCCTGGGATGACGACGTGATCGATGCCTATATGCAGAGCGATGATTACATGATGACGTGGGGGCCGGAGCCGTTGACGTTCGGCATCGCGTGGGAATGCGACGCGATGGACGTAGGGCGACACATCCTCCCGCTGTTTTGCTGCGCTTATAGCGGCCTCACACCGGCCAACGGGTGGGAGGACGCCCTGATCGACGTTGACGAGAAAGTAGAGCTGTGGTTCGACGGTCAGGGCTACGCGCCTCCAGATAGCAACCTGGCACGGAATTATAACGTTATTGCAATGCGATTGCGTGCCCTTCCCGATCCATTGAGTGGCCTGGAGGTGGCTTACCGGTGCCTGCTGCGCGAGACGGGGAATCCGTTCTTCGACCACGTACCCTCGGCCTATCACGGCGATTACGATTTGTGGGGGACGTGGGACTGGGACGCCGGCGTGATCCGGCAATTGGGGCGCGACTGGCAGGAAGCGCAGCCGCAGATCGAGCGCTTGGATCGATATGTGGAATGGTGGCAGAACCAGCGCGATCCAGAAAGCGTGGTGATGGCAGCGATGGCGACGGTATTCGAGTTGGAGATGCTGGAAGCGGAGGACGATAGCGATGACTGAGCCACAGGCCCTATACAACGCGCTGGAAGCGGCGACGGCAGGTATGGGCATAGATATGTATCAAAAACGCCTGGCGCGGGTGGACGTGTACGAGGAGAGCCTACTGCTAACGCGCTATACGGCGGAGGGGCGACCGATGACGTGCTTCGAGGTCGATCCGCGCGATCTGGCCGCAGCGTTTGCCGGGCAGCCATTGCAGACGGGGCTATTGCCGCAGGGGTGCCTGTGGTACGGGCGCACCGGTGGGAACGAGACTGTCGGAGTATATATCGCACCGCAGATGCATACCTTACGCTGCGCAGATGGGACGACATACAACGTCCCATTGCCTGGGCTGGTATTCTCTGGATCGGGGACGGTGTATCACGTGTGGGCCGTGAAGGCCTATCCCACACAGGAGAGCGAGCGCCTCTTCCACGCGCCGTTGCCGAATGTGTACACGGACGGGAAGATTTGCCCGGGCAATGTGAGCTTCCCGGTCTGCTCGCTCCAGACGATCCGGCGCGCGGTTGCGGTCTTTCTGGAATCGGAGTTCAACAATCATCTGGTCAATGAGAAATCGCGGTTGCACAAGAACGATGTGCGGGAGATGTGGGCAGAGTTATCCGTAGCCTACGATAGCTATCCACTGGAAGATTTGATGATGACGCCCTACAAACTGGGGCAGGCGATGCAGGGGAAGGTGGCGTGATGTTCGATCCAGTAACGTATACAGTGTATTGCGGCGATCCGGTGCGGTTGGAGACTGGACGCGCCTATGGGTACTACCTGGCGGGGAACGGGGCGTTCAAATACGCGGAGAACCGGCATATGCGCGTGCTGTTTCCGCTGGCGCAGTTCCGTGTGGCGGGTTTGCCTAGCCTGACGCCGTTCTTACACCTGCGAGAGGGACGGCTATCGTCAACCGTCTTGCACGTCATTTTCAACGATGCGCGGAAGCAAGCGCGCGAGCGACCTATCGAGGTGATGTATCACATCAGGCGCACGGCGGAGCGGCTCAGCGTGGAGATACCAGAGCAGGATGGCGGAGCAAGCGCGTTACGTTACAAGGGCGGCGACGATCCAGACATCGTGATGGACATCCACAGCCATTGTGAGATGCAGGCTTATTTCAGCCCGACCGACAACCGCGATGAGCAGGGATTCCGCTTGTACGGCGTTCTGGGGACGATCTTCACCCGCCCCACGGCGCGCTTCCGAGTAGGCGTATACGGAGATTTCTGGGCGGTCCCGTTAGGGAGCATCTTCAGCGGAGCGGGAAGCGAGGCGTAGGAATGAAGATTGAGAAACGCTACCGGGTTGAATTAGGAGAGACGGGGCAGGTCAATGTGATGCTGGTAGGTTGCGGCGGCACGGGGTCCTTCCTGGCGCTGCACCTGGCGCGGCTGGCCTGGCATCTACGCGAGCGCCACGGGCAGACCTTGCGGATGGCCTTCGTGGACCCGGATCGGGTCGAGGCGCAGAACGTAGGACGACAGAACTTCTGCCCGGCGGAGATCGGCGCGTACAAGGCGTGGACATTGATGCAGCGTTACAACGCGGCATTTGGGCTGGACATTATGGCGTATAGCGAGCCGTTCGTGGCGGATATGGCCGGGGAATACAATCCTCGCATTATCGCCGGGTGCGTGGATAACGCGCCGGCGCGCCAGGACATCGCTACCGTGTGCACGCGCGCGAACGGGCGCGTCTGGTGGCTGGATGCCGGGAATCACGAGTTCAGCGGGCAAGTCCTCCTGGGCAGCGACGTCCTCGAACGTCCGCAGATTTCGATGATGGGGTTCTGTATGGCCTTGCCATTGCCCAGCGTGCAGCATCCAGAGTTATTACAGGATGCAGGACACAAGATGCAGGAGGGCGAGAGCTGCGCGGAACTGGCGACGCGCGAGGCGCAAAGCCTGATGATCAATCAGATGATGGCCGGGTGGATGGCAAATTATCTCACACGGCTGTTGGTGAGCAAGGATTTGGACGTCCACGCGACGTACATCGACCTGGTGACAGGCAGCGCTCGCAGTATGGCTATTGAGGAGGGACCGGACCTATGACGATCGACGGCGCTTTACGACGAATAGAGCGAGGAGACGCGACGGTAGCGGATGCTGAGGAGCTACGCCAGGCGCTGGCCGTGAAGACGGTACAGGTCGAGGCGCTGCGGATGGAACTGGACGAGGCGCGGCGTGAGGCGCAAGGCTGGCGCGAGCTGATGTATACGTTACGGGAACGCTCGAAGGATTACGTGGCACAGCGCACCGAAACCAGCCTGTACGCGATGATCGAAGTGCAGCGCGAGGCCGACCGGAAGCTACTGATGGCAGTCGGGGAAGAAGCCGAGAGCGCAGTTAAGAGCGCTTAACGGCGGTAAACGGTAGCCGGTAGCCGGTAGACGGGGTATAGAGAGGCGTTTTATGGCGGTAGAAAACTGCGGTTAAGGAGTTGGACATGAGCATTGTAGCAGGCATAGGATTGGCGTTGGGCGGGTACACGCTTGGGTTTTTTGCAGCGGGATTGTTACTCGCCGGTGCAACGCGCGATTTACGAAACGCTTTGCGGATGGTGCTGGAAAATCCAGATGATACGAATATTCGCGATCTAGCCTGGTCGATGGTCGGAGGGGAAAAAGATGGACGATAACTGGGGGAGCGGATTCGTACAACCCGGGGCGCGCTCGACACGCCAGGAAAATATCGAAACCGAGGTGCGCATGCCGCGCAAGCAGGCAGAGTTGCGCAGCGTGGTGGATATCATAGGAATACTGCTGATTATGGCGGCGCTCAGTCTGCTGGGGCGGTGGGCGATCTGGCTGGTCGTGTTCATGTTCCTCTACAGTCAATATTATGATATCGTAGTGGACGCGATTGCGGGACGGTTGCACAATCCGGCGGCGGCGCTGTTCGATATGGGAACGATCTCCATCAAGTGGCTGTGGCCGTTTCTGGGATACCCTTTCTTGCGCATGTTGTTCCCCATCACCTGGACGCGCGCGGAAATGATTTGGCAGCGGGCGGTATTTGAATTCGCCTGGCCATTTATTTTCTCAGTGGCGTCGCCGTGGGCCTTGCCGATTTCCTGGGGAATACGGTTGATCCTGTTGGTCCTGTGCATTGCGCCGCTCTTCACCTGGCGCAGCTTGCGCGACCGAATGCGATGGAGTATTGAAGAGTTTACCCCGTTTGGGCCAGTCAACGTTGCGGAGCAAGGCATTGATCCGCGCCAATGGGGGCCTAAGCCTGTCGTTGTTGAGGATGAAGAAGACGCCGAGGGAATGGGGATTATTTTCGAAAGGGTCGAGGGAGACGCGCACTCGCAGCAAATCGCCGATGGCGTGTATATGAGCAATGGGATGGGGTCATCCCATGTCCGCACAGATATGGGCTGGGTGACAGAATCGCAATGGCGAGAGATTGCGCGACTGCTAGTTGTAGAGCGACAACCATTTACAGAGGACGTACTTGGACGCGGGCGAGTGTTCCCCACGCACGGTCAATTTTCGCAGAAATATCAGGCGCGGCTCGGCTATCGGTTTTGGCGCGAACAGATGCTAGAGGCCGGCCGCGCAGAACAACGCGGCAGTGGCATAAATTCCGGCACGGATTTGACGGCAGTGGGGAAGGAGTTCCTCACTCGCCGATTCCTGAATGGAGAAAGGGGCGCATACGATGAATAGCAATCTTGTACACACAGATAATGTGCAGGCGCTTTTTGGGCGCTACGCAATACTGGCAACGGCCAAAATCCAGCCAGTCAGTCCGTCAGTCAGTCAGTCAGTCAGTCACAGGGCTGCTGACGGACAACTGACGGATGCTTTCGGGGTGGGGGGGGCAGTGCAAGCGACCGCGCGGACTGTTCTCCCGGCATTGGTCAGTCACGTGGTCAATATGCCGATAGCGACCATTGAGCCACTCGAGCAATATGGACGGATCGTCGTAGCACAGGTCACGCCGATGGAGGATGTCGATCCAGTGTTACCGTTTGTAATCGGGCCTCGTTCCGCGACCTATCAGTACTGGTACCGTTGCTATTGGAAGGC
>Ga0172380_10008531_pt1 | contig 11169 bp, 16 predicted proteins | sample Leawe162metaG_FD_119747 | JGI IMG/M metagenome (GOLD analysis project Ga0172380, IMG submission 119747) | Leachate microbial communities from a municipal landfill in Southern Ontario, Canada - Leachate well 162 metaG | ecosystem: Engineered > Solid waste > Landfill > Unclassified | place... | reverse complement strand
GAAAGTAAGCTCCAGCTCTAGGAATACCTCTAACTGCTAAATTCTTTTTATCATAACTAGCATCCATTTCTTTGATCATTTTCTCCCCTAAATTATGACCAAATTTAATTACTCGCTCTTCTCTTTCTGTCGAATCCTCCAGCCTAGAAATATATCTCATATTAGAAATCAATCCAGTCTCTCCTCGTGACAATTCATCATAAGATCTAATTTCACGCTCGTAATATGATCGATTACCTTCAGAGTCTCGGTTACCACCGAAATCATGAGCATTCATTTGTGGAATTCTTTCCATAGAAGATATTATACCAGAAGATTTTCTTTTATAGCATCTCTAACTTTTAGAAGTTCTTTTTCGGGTGTAGGCTCCCTATCTCCAGTTCTATACAACATACTTCTAGGATCATAACCAAGCAAACCAGTGTCGCCTTCTTTACGAGGAATAATATGTAAATGAAAATGTGGCACAGATTGACCAGCTAATTTTTCTTGATTCCAAACACAATTAAAACCTTCTGCTCCATATAATTTTTTCAAACCCAAGATAATAAGGTCCGCTAAATCTAAAATCGCCAACCTTTCTTCTTTAGTTAGTTCTGATAATTTTGCCACACATCTAATCGGCGAGATCAGAACATGTCCTGGAGTAATAGGAATATTAGTTGGAAAAGCCCAGGCCAGTTCATTACTAATAATTTCCCTTTCTTTTACCTCAGGTAAGGAACAATAGACACAGGTTTTATTTACTGTTTCGGAATTTTTCATAACCTTAATATTCTCCTACTACAATCTTAGTTTGTTTCATCATGACCTCCCAAGAATTTGGCTTACTCATAAGCTCTCCGAAATTATTAGGAATAATTTGCCACCTTAAACCATATTTATCTACACACCAACCACACTGCGATTCCTTACCTTCTTTGGTGAAATAATTCCAATACTTATCAATCTCTTCCTGGCCATCACAACCAATCATCAAGGCAAAAGAATCGTTCATGACGTGGTGTGCTTTCTCTGTATTCATCAAAGAATATTTTTGTCCAAAGATTTCAACTTCACACATTTCTGTATAACCACTAGGAGTCTCACCTATTTTCATAACTTCTAGACTTTTAAAATCATTTTGAAAAATCTCTTTATAATAATTTATTAATTCAGAAATCTTGCCATTATTGGTACTGAACCAAAGACAAGGAATAATTTTATTGTTCATAGAATAATGCTAACACGAAACGACTTTTTTTATCATCTTCACAATCTCGGGAAATTTCGACACTTTGAAATGGCCGTTTTTGCTTTTTTAATACAAAACCAGTACTTTTAATAAGTCGCTGGTTTGTCTTTATAAAGCAAACTTATTTTACTTATCGCACTATTTATTTACACCTACCTCGGTGCTTGCGGAAGCTTCACCTTCCGCAACTATAGCTTCGGCCACTTTGGCTTTTGATGTAGCGGATGCATTCACTTGAGCATTAGCTTTAATTGTTTCATTATTTCTCACACGTGATTCTACATCCTCTCTATTGTAGTTTTGTTTCGCCACCAGAAAGCTCCACCAAGGAAGTCGCGACCGAACTTTCATTTCTCCATCTTCTTCAACTTCAACAACTGTTGTTGAATTAATATTGATTGGAAGAAATCCTAAAAATTTTCCTTTGTGAGTGTATCCAACTTTAATTTCAGATTTACCATCTGATTCAGAAGTGGCTTCAACTTTGGTTACTGAAGGATCTTTTATAGATATGTTCTCACTATAAATTTTTAAATCCGTTTCTGAAATAACTTGGTTAGCTGAAGTAACTGAAACAGGAGTTTCTTGATTTGTATTATCAATATCTAAATCAGCATCTATCTTAATGGCAGTATTAGTTGTGGCATAAAGTACGCCGTCAGATGCTCCAGAAGCGTCACCATTCAAAGAGGCGCTTATCTGAGCATGTGAGGCTAAAGGCATTACAGAAAATGCCATTAACAACATCAAACTACTTAATTTTCTATCTTTTTTCATATTTTACAATTAGTTTATAATTTTATGTTTGTACTTATTCCGTACAATATATAAGACGATGGACGAAGGTAAATCTTACAGACCCAATAAATTTTTTACTGGTTCAGTATCTACTTCTACTTTAACCTCGACGGGCAATTTAATAGTTGAAGGTTTTTCCTCCTCTTGTTCAGATTCTTCTACTGAATCTTTTTTAGTGTTAATTTTTTCGCTAACTTTATCTAAAACTTTACCTAACAAATTTGTTGAAGTCGCCAGTGTTGTGGTGGCCGAAAGAGTAGTTGAAGATGTGATACCAGAATCAAGATTAAGGTCAACCACAGTCGTAGTTGAAATTTTTGCCTTAACACTTACCTTTTTAGGTGGTTCAACTGTAATTTTAGTTTCGGACTCGATCTCTGTTTTAGAGTTTATAAGAAACACAGAATCAATTTTAGTTTCAAGACCAATCAAAGAATTATACTTAGTTAGTTCGCCAGCAATACGGCTCTTAAGCTCTTCATCTATTAATCCATCTTTTTCTATCTCTTCGACTTTTGCTTTGGTAGCCCGAAAACTTTTTTCTTGAGATTTTTTACTTAATTCATTTTTTTCTTTCAAAATTTCTACCTCTTTAACTCTTTTATTCAATAAGGAAATATTGCAATCTCTTTTCTTTACAGGATCTATTTTTAGAAGTAATCCTAAAGGTTCAATAAGATTAACCTTGGCATCATACAATAAATCACCTGGCAAACTTTGCATACAAGCATAAGTTGTTCCTGAAAAAATAAGAAGGATCGCTAAAGCTGAAACCAAAACTTTAGAAAAAAGATGTTTCGTATAAGGACTGATTATTGAGGCTGGAGTAGTTACAGCTTGACTATAAATACTAGAAAGCATTTTTTCTTTTTGCTCAGCCGAAAGACTACTTTCTTTAAAAGCTTTTTGAGAGTTATTAAATTGTTCTTGTGAAATTTTCATTTTATTTAAATTTTTCTTTTAACTTATTTTTTCCTCGATTAATCCGCACAGAAACCAGATTTTCCGAGATCCCTAATGTTTGAGCAATTTCCTGCACCCCAAGCTCCTCAACAAAACGCAGGTAAACAACCTCCCTAAATTCTTTTTCCAGAGAATCTATTTGCTCTCTTAAAATTGAAGCGTCGGAAATAATCTCAGCGGAGACCATGTCGCCTTTAACATCAAAACCTTCTTCCATTAAAAAATCCAGAGAAACAACCTTGTGAGATTTATAATAATCCACGATTAAATTTCTACTTATTTGATAGATATACGATTTTGGACTATCTAGTTTTTTGTCGCAGGATAGAGTTTTCCAGAGACGCAAAAAGGTTTCTTGGGTTAAATCATGAGCAATTTCAGGATTACTAGTTTTATAGAGACAAAACCTATAAATAACATCAGAATATTCCTGAAAAAGTCTCTCAAAGAGTTCTTTATGATTATTTTGTTCCTGATCGTTTCCCATAATATAAGACTCTATTTAACGGCAAATCTTACAGAATAAACATAAGATAGATTTAAATATCTTATAACTCTGTAACGAAAAGTAAAGCTTCTAATTTTTTAGATTAATCTTCAACTTCAACAGTAAAACCTCCGTATGACATACGCTTCATATCGAACGGCATGGAAAAATCTTTACTATCAGCATACTTCTTCTCCATGTAAGCCATAACTTTTTTATTAATTGAATTACGTTCAGTCTTAGACTTGAAAACAATAAAAGAAAACCAGACTTCATCACCTTCTTTAGCTTTGGCCATTTTGGGAAAAGTAAAAGTTATGTTTGGAGGAGTCATATCATCAGCTCGACATTCTTTATAATCGATCGCTCCGAATTTTCTCCAAATTTCAGCTCCTTCCTTAGCCATTTTTTTATAAGCCGCTCTCTTTGCTTTTGGAACAACAAGCACAAACCCATCAACGTATTTTGCCATATGTTTTTTAATTAAGCTGATATACAGAAAATTATATCAAAAGTTTTTGAGAGTGCGTAGCTATACCGTGAGGTTATTTTATGGGAAAACATTACCCCGCTAGCCCGCAACGAATGGATTTGTTGGACAATCTCAGTTAAAAACCCAGAAACCAGAAAGCAACATATTGAAAGAGCGATTGAAGAACTTGGCAAAGGAAAACGTCGTCCTTGTTGTTGGATGGGTTGCGTTCATCGAAAAGATAAAGCTATTAGTCCTTCTCAAAAATATCTACTAAGTAAGATTTAAAATTACTTCAAGCGACTGGCTGCATATAATTTTTGTAATTTTTTCAAAGCTCGATGGATTTGAACTGCTACAGTATTTTCACTTTGATTAGTCATCGCAGCCATTTCTTTTAATGATAGTCCTTGGAGATAGCGCAAACGTATTGCCGACTCATATTTTTTAGAAAGTTGCGGAATTAAAATAATAATATCTTTACCTTCAAGGAAATTTATTCTTCTCTCAAAATCATTGAAGCCAGGATCAAAACCATTATCCACCAGAGTGTCGAGTGAGACGATGTGATTGTTTCTAGATCTAGTTCTATACTCATCAATAATCAAACCATTCAAAACATGTTTTAAAAAACCGCGCATAAGTTTAATCTTGCCCCCTCTTTGTAAATATAATAACGTTCTTAAAAAAGTTGTCTGCACTAAATCACTACTGACTTCATTATCATTAGTTTTGTACAAAGCTGTGCGTAAAAGCGAACCATTGTTGTCATCATAGGCCGTTGTCATTTCACCGTGAATAAGATTAAGTTTTTCCTTTTTTGACGGCTTTTTTATTTTTTGCTGTTTTTTAGTCATCTTTGGCCTACACGCTAAGGATACTACTATGCCGAGCGAGAAGCGACTTTATTACAAAATGAAGTCTGATCATAATACATCACTAGCAATGCCGAGCGAAATTCAAAATTATAACAAGAAAGTGTTTTTGTAATGTTTATCTTAGAACCTCGGCATGTATGTTATGATACACACAATGAAAAACAAAAATGCTAAAAACAAGAAAATTCCCAAGAAAAGCAAGAAGAATCCAGGATCAGACTTTTTTGTTAAGTTCTGGGAACAAAGCTGGACCTATATTCGAACCGTCGTAGATGTTCTAAGTGAGCCAGTTATCATTCTAGACAAGAATTTTGTGGTTCTGGCAGCTAATGAAGCCTTTTACGATCTTTTTCAAGTTGATAAGAAAAATACTGAAGGCGAGGTTATTTATAAGCTCGGAAATGGTCAGTGGGATATTCCAGTACTTCGAAAACTACTTGAGGATATCTTGCCTAAAAACACTTTCTTTAAAGGTTTCGAAGTTGAACACAATTTTCCTTTAATTGGACAAAGAACAATAATTTTAAATGCTCGTCACATTCACACCAGAGATAAAAGCACTTCTGAATTATTTCCCCAATTGATTATGATCGCCATGGAAGACGTGAGTGATATTATGTCTATTGCCAACAGATTATCTGAATACACTAATCGTATTGAACAAACCCTGGTCAATCGAACAGAAAAACTTGAAGTAAAAATCGTTAAGCTAGAAAATAAAATTAGCTCGTTTCATAAAAAGTAGTTTTTGATTTTAAATAATAGCGTCCCCTTTTATCATCCTCACAAACCCTCCAATAACACACACCTCTTCACCAACTTTAACATCGGGCCTCGGAAATAGAATACATTCATTTTTTGAAGCGACATATTTAATTTCACCATCAACAGCAAAAGGTTTATTGGTTGGCAACAATTCAAAATCTTTATACTCCTTGGTAAATTTAAATTGTGGAGTTTTCTTATAAAGCATTCTTTTCACCCGAACATATTTTTGTTTAATCTTTGAATACTCAACTTTTTTATCAAGACAATTAAAATAAGTTAGAAATTGATAGACTGAATTTTCTGCTAGCTTAAGAAAATTTTTATACTTATTAGTTGTTCCACATTCTATACAGATACCAATCTTCTTTTGTTTTTCCATATATCCATCTGTACCAGAACCAAGCTTACTAAAACCACTTCCCACAATTGGAAAATTCATATTTTTTAAAACCTTGTATCCTCTTTTTTCAGAGATAGCAAATTGATCACCACTTTTACTATTATAAGAGTGAATATCTAAAAGCGCGTCGCATTGATCTAAAATATCCATCAACTGATTTGCGCGCTTGTTCTCTGGAGCATTGCCTTTAATATCTCTACTAAAAAGACGGTTCAGATTTTTCTTGACCATTCTTTTATTTTTCTGTATCGCTGGTGGATTAGCAAAAACAAAGTAAACTGTTCCAGAAGTAATCTTAATCTCTTTGATAATCTTTTTAAGAGTTAATATACCCACTTTTTCATTACCGTGAACACCAGCAAATACCGCCACGGTTTTACCTGGTAACTTCCCCGCTTTCTTTATAATTGATTTTGCCTTAACCATATATAGTTATGCTATCACTTTACTTGACTAAAGTAAAGTGCTTTGCTAATATTGGCAAGTGAATTGGAATAACAATAAAAACAATCAGCTTGTAAAAGCCGTTCTCTCTCTAAAAGACCCTAACGACGTCAAGAATTTTTTGCGTGATTTAATGACTGAAACAGAAATAAATGAATTTGCTAATAGATTAGAAGTAGCAAAAATGCTATCTGAAAATATGTCCTATACAATCATCGAGAAAAAAACTGGCTTAAGCTCTACTACAATTGCCAGAGTTTCAAAATGGTTAAACAGCAACGAGGGTGGCTATAGAAATATCTTAAACAAATTGCATCATAGTAATCCAGTCCAAATAAGGAGAGGATTGTCTTAATGTATTTTAAAAAACATAAAGTTAGTCCCCTCCTTAGTTGGAGGGGGTTTTGTTTATATACCTAAAACAAAATATAGACTTGTTCATCAAAAAGGAGAAAAAATGAAAGATATCTCGTTTGTTAGATATTCAGCAGAGACAGCTAAAGCAGAAATCACTTCGCAATTCGTAGACTGTTATCGTGAAGTCTTCGCTGAAACACCTTGGCACGAATGGCTGAAATGCCCTAAGTGTCAAAAGTATTGGGGTAAAAAAGATAGACCGCTAATTGAATCCTGGAAATTCAATCACTGTGGAGTAGAGATGGTTGAATTCTGGACAAAGGATCAGGTCCTTAGTGATCTGCAACACGAAATCACAAAGAAAGCTTCATGTTGGCTGGCCCTTCACCAAGAAAAAGTTGTCGGCTTCTGTTATGGTTATCCAATAACAATAAACAGTCTTGAAAAGAAGCTTGGCATTGAGATTAGTGAAAAAATAAAGGAGCAATTTGGAAATAATACGACAGTCGCCTATCAAGACGACGTTGGAGTATTGACTCCTTATCGTAATAAAAAAATTGCCAAGACTATGGTGAACCTTCGATTGAAAGATTTTATCAATCAAGGCCTCCGAGTTGGTATCGTAAGAACGAGAGAAAAACCTGAACCTTCGGTAACATTCTCTTGGTATCAAAAAATTGGCTATGAAATTTTGGCCAGATACCCAGGAGATGATGGTCGTGTGATTCTTGGGCGAAATTTAGAAGATCTTTAAAAAAACTTGTTAGACCTAGTGTGAAAACACTAGGTCTTTTTTTAAAATATGTGGTATGAAAAAACTATTTATATCACAACACTCCTCACCTTTTCATAAACCTCCTCTGAACTAAGGGAGGTTGTATCGATAACAACTGCGTTTGGTCTTGTTTCTTTAAGGTCTTGAGACAGTTCCCATAATTTTTCAGCTTCTTCTGGAGTTAAGAGTCCTTGTTTATTAAAACCTCTTTGTGTTGCTCTTTCTAAGACAACTTCTTTGCTTGCCATTAAAACAAGCTCATACACTTCAGCTCCGTGCTTTTCACCAATTCTGACCAATTCATCCAACGTTTTAATATCATTAAGAATTGCCTTGTCTACAATGACATCCTTTCCCTCTTCAAGATATGCATCAATTGAAACTGAGGCAATTTTGTAAACCAATCTCTGGCTTTCTTTCCTATTCTCTTTCCAATTCGAAATTTGTTTCCACCAAGAATCGATAACAAGGAGAAAAGATAGTGGTAGTTCAGCGTGCAACTTCTCAGCAACTGTAGACTTACCGACACCCGGAGCTCCGTTTAGAATTATTAATTTCATAAGCTTATTATATCAAAATGTCTTTTTTAATCATATTTACAATTTATATGGTGTAGATCTTATATTCACACTCTTGTAATGTCAGTAATTCAGAATCAGTACCAATATCATCAAGCTTACCTTCGTATTCCTTTTTGTAATGAGGGATAATCTTAATTGGTAAAAAGCCAAGCCCTTCTACTATTTGATCTGTTTTAGGACTATAAAAGAATTTGCATAAAACGTTTGCTCCAGCTGATTCTCCTACAACAATTTTTCCTTTCAATGATTTTTCTAAGTCTGGATAATTCCTTAGAGCTTCAAGTAATTTTAAACTTGTTCCACCTTGAAAAAATATAACCCTGGATGATTCTATTTGTTTTATAAAAGATTGTTCATCAGCTATCAGAAAATTGAGTTTTTTATATTGCTTATTTTTATTAAATTTAGAGATAACTCTTTCTGTCGTTGCGGGTATTCGCTCAACAGCTTTAGCAAAAGGAACAATTAAGACAGAGGATTCTTTTGGTGTATCTATTAAAATTTCTTTATAAAAAGAATCATTATTTTCTTCTAACTTTTCAGGATTCAATCCTCCGTGTAATATGAATTTAGTTTTCATATTTTTATATCTCTGGATCAAATAATTTTCGTAACTCTTCTTTCTTTTCTGGATACAATTTAGCTTCAAATAATTTAAAAATTATTTCCTTTTCGGCAAATTTATTATTACCAGCTAAATCAATAAATTCATCAAAAGTAACGGGTTTAAGAGTAATTTTTTCTCCACCATCCAAATTAAGGTCTGCCACTTTCTTTAAACCTTTAGCAATAAAAGTATAAACCACCCAATCAATCTTACTTGTCGGATGTTGAGAATTCCACAAAATATATTCTTCAGCTTCATAGCCACTTTCCTCCAAAAGTTCCCTTTTTGCAGCTTCAAGAACATCTTCTCCCTCATCTACTCTGCCTCCAGTAGCCCCGATAAAAGGAGCTTTACCAGGCTGTTCTTGTTCAGTCAAAATAATTTTTCCATCAGGTAACACAGGAAAAACGACCACGGTATCTGGGCGTTTTAGTTTTTCAAAAATTACTTTACTACCATCATAGAGTTCTTGTTCCCATTGATAAACATCAAAAATAACTCCTTTAAAAACCATTTTGGCGTGTTCTGGAATCGGTTGGGACGATTTTGGTTTAGGTATTTGCATATTCTTATTATTATATCATTTTAAAATTTTGTAAGATTTTTTGTTGGCACATTGATTTAATTATTTAATCCCTTTAATTCCATTCCACTTCTCTCGAGAACATTTATTAGGCCAGTGGCGCCAACCTTCTTCATTGCGGTATTGTGGAAATTCTTCTTTTTCAACCCAATGAAGTTTTTCATCATCAGTAATGTGAGTAGTAAATTCTTTACCGTTCAAATGATCAATCTCGTGTTGAAAAATTCGAGCAGTATAACCAGAATATTCTTCTTCAATCATTTCTCCTTCTTTATTAAAAGCTCTGATTTTTATTTTATTTGGTCTGGAGACAACTCCGCAAACTCGACTAGTAGAAAAACAACCTTCATACCATTCAACCTGATCTTCTGATGACCAAATTATTTCAGGATTTATGTAAAGTCTTAAATCTCCAACTTTTCCCTTTCCATCAGCAACCGCATCAACTAAAATAATTCTTTTGGAAATTCCAATTTGAGGCGCAGCTAATCCTACAAGCAAAGGTTTGCCAGCATCCTGTTGTTCTCCTAAAGCCACACTAAACATTTCTTTGATTGAATCTTGAGTTTCTGAAGATTGAAAATCTTTCATTTCTACTGGTATAGCGACTTGAACAAGGACCGGGTCGTTTGGTTCTACGAATTTTTCGAGTTTAAGAGTAGTCATTTTTCTATTGTAATATTTCTTCTAATAATTCATGAAATTCAACACTTCCAAGACTGCTAATAATAAAATGTCCTTTTCCTTTTAGTTCAACTAATTTGATTACCTTTAATTTTTCTTTTAAGGTATTTACACTTTTAGTTACATCTTCATAATCATTATCAGAATAAAACATAGTTATTCCTTTTGTTTTTTCTTGAAGATTTTCATCTATTTCAAAATTAAAAAATTCAGGATCAATCATCTCTTCAGGATCAAGCCATGGAGCCACTAATATAACCTTACCAACTTTTACATTATTCTCTGAAAGCCATCGAACCAGAAAACCTCCGCCACAACTATGTCCAATTAAAGTTGTGTTTTCATCGGGTTTTAAATTTTCCAAAGTATTTTTCCAGACTTCATAATTTGGTTCATAACCATTTGGCATTTCTGGTGTCTGACAATCAAAGCCTTTTACTGCCAAATTTTTCTGGATCCAAGGAAACCAATGATTATTAGAATCAGAAGGTATCGACATATCAAAATAGTCTTCTTTTTCTGACCAACCGTGAATTAAGATTGCTTTTTGCATATCGGATGTATTATAGCAAATTTAGGTTTAGGAAATCGGCTGGGGGACAGGGACTCGAACCCCGATTAACTGGACCAAAACCAGACGTCCTACCATTAGACGATCCCCCAATGCTCTATACCTTAACTTTTTTTGGTAATAATTTCAACTAGGGATAATTCGAAAACCAAAACTGGCATGGCGCTGCGTCCCAAGGTTTCAAAAGCTTCCAGTAGTTTCAACAAATTCCCCGCATTAAAAACCTCGACATGCTCGGCTACTAACTTTTTCAAAAAGCCTAAATCGTCGCTGGAAAAACTGCCTTCCAAATCCCCCGCCTTGTTTGGGGCGATGCGCAAGACAATGCCAGCTCGAAACTTTTCTAAAAAGAGACGCATGAAAACTTTGACATCAATATTTGATTCGGCCATATTTTTGGTCACCGTCAAAACTAAATCAACATCGCTGGTGGCCACCGCCTGCACGCAGTCGTTAATCATTTTTGATTTTGGAGCACCCGTCACCTTTTCCACTTCTTTCAAGTCCAAATTTTTATCAGCCGATGAGCGAATTAATTTTTGCAAAATAGTGTGAGGATCACGCAAT
>Ga0172380_10008530_pt1 | contig 11172 bp, 4 predicted proteins | sample Leawe162metaG_FD_119747 | JGI IMG/M metagenome (GOLD analysis project Ga0172380, IMG submission 119747) | Leachate microbial communities from a municipal landfill in Southern Ontario, Canada - Leachate well 162 metaG | ecosystem: Engineered > Solid waste > Landfill > Unclassified | place... | reverse complement strand
GCCGGCCTTGCGCACCGATCCGCCGACTGTGCCGCAAGAAGCCATCCCGACGACGCCGGAGCGCACTGCGGTACCGGAGAACCCGCCCCCCGCGGCACTCCCCTCGCTTGATCACGGCGTGCTCAACATCCCGGGCCGCACGAACGGCACCAACGCCGAGCTCGACCGCCACAAGCAGGACCAGGCGAAAGCCGCGAAGGCTCAGGCGAAGGACGACACCGCGCAACGCAAGGCCGCAAAAGCCGAGGCGCAGGCGCTCTTCACCGATCCTGCGTCCGCTACGACACCATCGCCTGCCCCATCGCTGATGGCAAACGGCAAGCCTTTCACATCGGCCAAGCTCGCCGCCGCGAGCGCGAAGCAGCGCAAACTGGACATGGTGCCCGTCGAAGTGCCCGGCGGCTGGGGCTTGGCGCAGCGCGAAGCGGCTCCGTCCATCGAGGCGGCACCAGCAGCTCCCCCTTCAACGCGCAAGCCGGCAGCGCGCCGCTCCGACGGGCGCGCCGCGATCGACCAGGCAAAGCAGCGGACGGGCGACCCGGCGGCAGTCGCCGAGTATCACGACCTGGTGCAGCGCGTGAGCGAGGCGCGCCGGACCGCAGCCCTGAAGAAGACCCCGCGGGCGAAGGCACAGGAGCTGACGAGATGGGCGGATAATGCGGAACAGGATCTCGCGAAACTGCGCGAGCGCATCGGCTTTGTGCGGTTCAAAAGCGGCACGGCGCGCTATCGTGTGCTCAACACCGGCGCGAACCTCGATGCGTTCGCGAAGAAGGTCCGCGCTACGTCCGCGTTCAAGAACCTGGCTCCGCCGGAGACCGTGTATGACCACCTCGAAACCCGACCCGGCAGCACTGACGAGCAGCTCGACACCGGACGAAGCGCGCTCGCAGACCTTTTCCGACGGCTCGAGCATCACGTATTACCCGAACGGGGACGTGCTGCTGATCGAGGGGCGATCAGCGTACTCGGTAGCGGACTCTACGCCGAGCTCGCCGAGCACGGAGGCGCCCGACTCGTCGGTCAAACCGTAGAGTCGCCGGCGGATCTTGCCGCGCTCGCACAGGTTTTCCGCGATCCGAGATACGAAACTTTCCGCGCGTTTTTTGTCGACGACGCCGGCCGCATCATCGGCGAAACCGGTTACTCGAACCGCCTGCCGGCCGCGGTCTATCTGCCGAACATCGCCGGGGACATCCAGCGCGACGCAGCGGCCTATGGCGCCGCCGGGTATTTCGTGCTGCACAACCATCCGAGCGGCCGCGCCGCCCCGTCATTCGCGGATCTGGGGCTGACGCGTACGATTGCCGCGGCGGTTCCGGGCTTCCGCGGTCACGTCGTGATCGATCGCGACGAGTTTGCCACGATCGACGCCAACGGCAGCGCGCAGACGATCGCCGCCCCTGAGCTCAACGGCGTCGATTTCCACGCGAAACCGGAACTGGAACACGCGCTGCTCGGGACGAAGCTCGGCGGGCCGGCGGACGTGGCGACACTGGGCAAGGCGCTGCAGATCGAAGGCGGACACGCAACGCTCGTCTTCACGCGCCGCGCCGGCGAAGTGCAGCTCATCGTGGATCTGCCGGCCGCGCTCCTGGCGGACAGTTCGAAAGTGGGTATCGCGAAGCTCAAAAGCGCCGTGGGGCGCGCCGCTCGCGCTGCCGGAGCCGGTGGGAACCGCTTCGTCGTGCTGCCCGAGGGGGCAACTGTCGATGAGCTGCAGCACCTGATCGAGCAGGGTATTTTCATTGACGTCGTAGCAGCGGACGGACGTTCGGCGAACCAGGCTGGTATCCGTTGGCCGGGCGACTTCATGGACCAGGCAACGAAGCCGGCGGCACGGGTCGCCGAAGCGAAGCCATACTCGTACGCGAGCGAGCACGAGCAGACCGCCGAAGCGCATGGCGGCCGCCCCGCCTGGGAGCAGGCCCGTGCCGAGGGTCGCACGAAGCTCGGGTATCGGCAGTGGGTGCAGGTCCGCACCCCGGCATTCCTCTCATGGTTCGGAGATTGGCAGCATGACATCGACAGCAGCAGCGCAGCGGATCCGGGAATGGCTGATGGCCAAGCCGGACAACCCGAGCAGGCCGCCCCTGCCACCGGCGCCCGCGACGCTGGAGCAGGCGCGGACAGTCGAGGAAGTCGACGCGTGGATCGCGTCACGCTCGACCCGGACACCGGAGAGCCGCGAGTCTTCTTCCACGGGACCGGCGACGACGTAGCGTCGTTCGACTTCAATCACCCGCGCCGCAAAGATGCGGGCTGGCTGGGGCGGGGCGCGTACGTCACCAGCGACGACTTCATCGCCGAAACCTACTCGAAGGTCAAGCAGCCGGGCGACGCCGGGCCGAACGTCCTGCCGGTGTTCGTCCGAGCGGCGAACGCGTACCCGGCCGATCTGGAGCTGAAGCGCAAGCTGTCGCGTGTCTCGCAGGCGACGGTCGACGAAGCCACGCGCCGCATGCGTGCCGCCGGCTACGACGCGTCCGCGCTGGTGTTCGACGACGGCACGGTCGAGCTCGTGACCTTCGATCCGGCGTCGATCAAGAGCGCGATCGGCAACTCCGGCGCCTTCGACCCGCTCGACGCAGACATCGTGCGCGAGGACGCGCCGGCCTACCGCACCCGGCAGACCGAGACGCCCGAGTTCAGGGCCTGGTTCGGCGACAGCAAAGTCGTCGATGCCGCGGGCGCGCCGCTCGTCGTCTATCACGGCACCGCGGCCGACGTGACGTTCTTCGACCCGCTCGCGCTCGGCGCCAACACCAAAGCGGGCTCGGCGCGGCGGGCGTTCTTCTTCGCCGCCAGCCCGAAGGTGGCGTCCGGCTACGCGATGTTGTCCGAGTCGCGCCCGTCGCTGGGCGTGGCAGTGCTGCGCAACGTGGCCAAGAGCGAGGTGCTGCCCGAGAACCTGCGCCGCTTCGTCGAGCAGAAGCTCGCGGCGCCGACCGAAGCCGAGCAGGCCGAAGCTGCCGAATGGTCCGGCTACACCGGCGACGCGCTGGCCGATCCGGTCAAAGGCGCCAATGTCCTGCCGCTGTACCTGTCGCTGCAGAACCCGCTGGTGGTCGATTACCAGGGCAACGAGTACCGCGAGCAGAGCTTCGGCGCCGTGGTCGCGAAGGCGAAAGCTGCCGGGCATGACGGCGTGATCTTCCGCAACGCCGAGGATTCGATGCACAAGGACTATGCCGAGGTCAGCGACATTTTTGCCGTGTTCCGCCCGGAGCAGATCAAGAGCGCGACCGGCAACTCCGGCGCGTTCGACCCGGCGGAACAGGACATCGTGCGCGAGGATGCCGGCGACTACGGCAGCCAGAACGAGAGGCGCCCCGACCGGTCAGAGGCCGAACCCGCATGGCGTACGGGCTCGAAGGTGGCGGGTCAGGGCGCAGAGCCGAATGTGCCACGGGTCCGGCAGCAGGGGCAGCCTTACAACCCCGCGCGTCCGGCGCTACCCGACGAGACGCTCGCCCGTCGCATTCAACGCCGCTGGCAGGACAAGCTCGGCCGTTTCACCGTCATCCAGGACTGGCTGAAGGCGCAGGGCGTGGCGCTTTCGGAGCAGGCCGACGTGTTCCGCGCCGAAGAACGCATGCACGGCCGGACCGCGACGCAGATCGAGGACTTCCGCACCCTGCGCGTGCAACCGCGCATCCAGGACATCCGCAAGGCCGGTTTCACGATGGCGGAGGTCGCTGATTTTCTCCACGCGCAGCATGCCGAGGAGCGCAATGCGCAGATCGCGCGGATCAATAGCGAGATGCCCGACGGCGGCAGCGGCATGACGACCGCCGAGGCGCAGGCGAAGCTCGCGCAGTACCGCCAGCGGCCGGAGCTGGTGCGCCTGGCCAATGAGCTGCGGGCGATCACCGACGACTCGCGCCGCCTGTTGCTCGACGCCGGCATCCTCACGCAGGAGATGTCTGACGCCTGGACCGCGGCCTACCAGCACTATGTTCCGTTGAAAGGCGGCCCCGAGGAGAATGCAGCGAACCAGGGCACCGGCCGGGGCCTGACCGTGAAGCAGAAGGTCAAGCGCGCCCTGGGCCACGGCGCGCGCGACGAATGGCTCGTCGAGAACATCCTGCGCGACCACGAGCGGGCGATCCTGCAGGTCGAGAAAAACCGCGTCGGGCAGCACTTGTTGCAGCTCGCGATCGAGGCCGCGAACGAAGACCTGATCACCATCGGCCAGCCGGTGCGGCGCAAGGTGCTGCGCGATGCGAAGGCCTATGCGGTGAGCTACCGCGGCGCCACCGTCGAGACGTTCCACAACCTCGCCGATGCCCAGCGCTACGTCGGGCAGGAGTCGTTGAAGCGGGGCCGCAGCGCGAAGGATTTCAGCATCGCCACGAGTCACGATCTGGACGTCGTGATGATGCCCAGCCCCGTGCTCGACCCGAGCGAGACGCAGGTGTATGTGAAGGGCCACGCGGTGCGCGTGCAGTTCAAGGATGAGCTGCTCGCCCGCGCCTGGAACGCACAGGGTGCCGAGCACATGAACATGATTTTCCGCAGTGCGAGGATGATCAACACTTGGTTGTCGAAGGCTTATACGGCCTGGAACATCGAATTTCTGTCGACGAACGTCGTCCGCGACTTCACGACAGGCGTGATCAACTTGACCGGTGAGGCAGGCGCGATGTTCACCGCACGCGCCATCGCGAACTACCCGAAGGCGATGGGCGAGCTGTTGCGCTACGCCTTCACCGGCAACGCGTCGAACTGGATCCGCCAGTACCGCGCCGATGGCGGATCGACCGGCGCCGCGTACATCGACGACCTCGAGCGCGTCGGGCGCGATGTCCAGGCGGCTTACGACGAGTACGCCGGCCTGCTCGAGACTGCGCGTCACGGCGGACCGCTGCGGGCCGCGCGTGTCGCAGGCCGCAAGACCGTCGGCGCTTTCACCAGCTGGGTCGAGAAGCTCAACCAAGCCGGCGAGAACAGCATGCGCCTGGCCGCGTATCGCACTGCCGTCGAGATGGGCCAGACCCGTGCGCAGGCTGCCGCGCTGGCGAAGAACAGCACGGTGAATTTCAACCGGACGGGAGAGCTGGGGCCGATGCTGGGCGCAATGTATCTGTTCTTCAACCCGGCGGTGCAGGGCTCGGCGTCGATCGCGCATGCGCTGTTCAAGGGCAAGCACAAGCACCAGGCGCAGGCGCTGACCGCCGGACTGGTCGGACTCGGCTACCTGATGGCCATGACCCGAGGCGGCGGCGACGAGGACGAATACGAGAAGCTCGGCGAATTCGTCAAGGAGCGCCACGCCACGGTCTGGACGGGCACGGGCTGGGCGAAAATTCCGATCGCTTACGGTTACGGCTTTTTCTTCACGCTCGGCCGCAAGCTGCACGAACTGCAAGCCGGTGAAGATCCGGCGAAGATCGCGCTGCACCTCGCCTCGAACTTCGTTTCCGAGTTCAGCGTGTGGGGCGCCGCGGCGGATGCCGACGGCGACGAGAAGAACGTTCTCTTCCTGCTGCCGACCGTCGCGCAGATCATCGCCTCGCCGATCGCCAACCGCACCAGCCTGGGCGCGCCAATCTACCCGGAAAGCAAGTTCGACGAGAGCCGCCCGGACAACCTCAAGATGTGGCGCGTGACGCAAGGAACGGTCTGGCACCGCAGCGCTGAGACGCTGAACGCGACCACGGGCGGCAGCGCAGTCGAAAAGGGCTGGCTCGACGTGAGCCCCGAGACCATGCGCTACCTGTGGGGCACGGCAACCGGCGGCACCGGGCGGTTCTTCGTCGATAGCGCGGCCCTGGTGAAGAACACCGTTGTCGACGGGCTCCCGCTCGCTGACGTCGAGAGCCGCGAAATCCCGATCGTGCGCAAGTTCTGGCAGCCGGCCGGCGATATCCGTGGCACCCGGGCGCGGTTCTGGAAGTACGCCGAAGAAGCGACGGACGCGATGGACGCGTTCCGGCGCGCCGCGAAGGTCGAGGACCACGCCCAGCGGCACAGCCTGCAGTCGAAGATCCCACACGAACAGGGCGAGCTGCTCGGGCTCGGCAAAGCGGTCGACAGCTACAGCAAAGCCATCTCCGCCCAGCGCGACGCGATCGACGCGATCCGGGCCGACGAGTCGAAGAGCCCGGCGTATCGGCGCAACCTGATCCGCACCATGGAGCGCGACGAGGCCAAGCTCTATGACGACTTTGTCGCACGGTTCAAGCAGCAGGATGCGAAGCGCCAGCAAAGGCTCGCCGCGCCGCAACCGGCAGCTGCGCGCTGACCATGAAGGCGGAGACCGCCGCCGAGCTGCGCAGCCGTCGCACCGACCAGTACCGCCGGCAAGTCGAGATCGCGGCACTGGCGGTACTGGTCGCGCATGAAGGGGAGTGGGTCGGCGCCCTCGCTGCGGCCGAGGCGCTGCGGGTGAAGTGGCGCCCGCTCGCTTTCGCGTTCCGCCGCATGGTCGCGCGCGGCATCGTGCAGGAGGAGATCATCACCTACCGCGGTACCGCGCGCACGAAGGAGGAGACGCGGCGCTACCGCTTCGGCGAGGGGACGAACAGCAACCCGTTCCTGCCGACCGTGCATGCGCCGCCGCCAGGCGTGGCTCGACGGGTGGGCGGCCGGGCGATGTCTGAATGACTTCTAGGCATCTGTCCTGCGGTAGAATGGCGCTGCAGCGTCAATGACATACACCGGATCACTTCTCGCAGGTGTCGGAGTATGACAAAGATATCGAAGAGAATCTGCTCATTGGATAGGCCGGATAGTGATTTTCTATTGGACACCCCCTAGCTTTCTTTGCCATCATACGTCCCAACAACACCCCCCACGCCTCTCAACGATGCGCACCAGGGGGGTTTCTCTTTCTGGGTCGGTAGTTCCAACGCAGGGTTGCATGCCCCTGTGAGCAAACCGGCACACACCTATGCTCAGCAGATCAACACGTTGACGGACCGCGGTCTCGTCGTAGACGACCCGGTTTTTGCCGAGAGGTGTCTCGCACACCACAACTACTATCGGCTGTCCGCGTATCGCTTTCCCTTCACTGCGGGGGGAAAGCCCGACCAGTTTCTGCCGGGCACTCGCTTCGAACAAATATGGGATCTGTACCATTTCGACCGAGGGCTGCGACAACTGGTCCTTGAAGCAACCAAGCGGGTTGAAATCTCTGTACGGTCGCTGCTGGCCTATGAAGTCGGCCACCAGCTCGGCCCGCTTGCATATCTCGAAAATCAGCACTTCAAGGATCCGCTGATACACGCCAAGACGCTGACCACCCTCGACACGGAGATGAAGCGTAGCAAGGAGGTGTTTGTCAAACACCACCGTGTGACGCTGGGCATGAACTGGCCTCCTATCTGGGTCTTGGTGGAGGTCGCTTCCTTCGGCGCCGTATCGAGCCTGCTGGGGCAACTGGAGCCACCTACGCTTAGGCAATCGGTCGCTGATCGCTTCGAGCTCGACGAGAAGACGTTCTGCTCTTTGGTTCACCACCTGAGCGTGGTGCGCAACACGGCTGCGCACCATAGCAGACTTTGGAACCGACGGTTTGTTGTAACCTTTCAACTGCCGCGCAAGAAGCCCGCGCACCTTTGGGCGAACTTCAACACCGCCGGGCTGAACGGCACCGGGAAAGAACGGCAGCTCTACAACACTCTTGTGCTGCTGCTACATTTGATCCAGTGTATCGAGCCTCAATCTTGCTGGTCTCGGCGACTTCGCGCCCATATGCACAAGCTCGATAGTGCCCTGATCGCGGACATGGGTTTTCCGGCCGATTGGGTCACTAGGCCGATCTGGCACACGGCTGAAGAACCCCCCAGCGTGGAGGGTGCATCGGAAAATGAGAGTAACGATGCGCGGCTCTATACTTGATTACCAATGCGCGTCAGTAGCTTGGGCACTCGATGTGTGACTACAGAAGCGCGCTGAACGCTGACTTTCAGTACTGGGATAACTGCAGCTGGACCCCTTTCCGCTGTTCCAGCATTGCGAAGGCCGCGTGTCTCAGGCGAGCCCGAACAGTTGCCCAAGCGTTTTTTCTTTGTTGGGTTTGATGTTGGGTGCAGTAAAAAATCTACCTGAAACCAGCTTGATTACTGATTGTCTGGCGGAAGCGGTGAGATTCGAACTCACGAACGGTTGCCCGTTGCCGGTTTTCAAGACCGGTGCAATCGACCACTCTGCCACGCTTCCTGGGCGGGTTCAGGGCAGGTTTCCAGTTGCGCTGCCCTGCTGCCGAGAGCGGCGAAGTATACCACCCGGGCGCGCCGTGCACCGCCATACGGAAGCTGCCGGCGCGAATCCCGCGGTGCGGGGCGGCAAATTCCTCCGTGTCAGTTCCGCTCGAAAAGCGCAATCGATTCCACATGCGAGGTTTGCGGGAACATGTTGGCAATGCCGGCGCCTCGCAGCACGTAGCCCTTCTCGTGCACCAGCACGGCCGCATCGCGCGCGAGCGTCGCCGGGTTGCAGGATACGTACACGATGCGCGCGGGCGATTGCAGCGCGCTGAGCGCCTTGACGACCGCGATCGCTCCTTCGCGCGGCGGATCGATCAGCAGCTTGTCGAGCCTGCCGAGTGCAGCGAGGCTGTCCTCGGTCGCTTCGAATAGGTTTGCGGCGTGGAATTCGCTGCGGCCGTGCAGGCCGTTGCGTCGCGCGTTCTTGGCCGCACGCCTGACGAGTGATGCGCTGCCCTCGACGCCTACCACCATGGCGCCGCGGCGAGCGATCGGCAAGCTGAAATTTCCCAGCCCGCAAAACAGGTCGGCGATGCGCTCGCCGGACCGGGGATCGAGCAGCTGCAACGAACGACGGATCAGCAGGCGGTTGATGTCGATATTCACCTGGGTGAAGTCGGTCGGCTGGAACGCCATCGTGACGTCGAACTCGGGCAGGGTATAGGCGAGCGGCGCGGCACCCTTCGGGTGCAGCGGATGCGCCGTCGCCGGTGCACCCGGCTGCAGCCACACCTGCACGCCGTGCTCGTCGGCGAAGGCCGCGAGCCGCGCCTCGTCGGCGGGAGTCAACGGCAACAGGTTGCGGAACACCAGTACGGTCGTCGTGTCGCCGATCGCGATTTCGATCTGTGGCAACCGGTCGGCTATCGAGAGTCCGCCGATGAGTTCGTGCAGCGCCGGCAACATCCCCGAGACGTGAGAAGGCAGAATGGCGCAGCTGCGCATGTCGGCGATGTAGCTGCTGCGCCGTTCGTGGAAGCCGATCAGCACTCCGCCTTTTTTCGGCACCACCCTCACGCCGATCCGCGCACGATAGCGGTAACCCCAGGACGGGCCGTGAATCGCCGCGTAGATGATACCGGGCCTTACCTTTCCGACGTGCCACAACGCGTCCTCGAGCACGCGCTGCTTGGCGGCCGCCTGCGCGACCGAGTCGAGATGCTGCATCGAGCACCCTCCGCACACGCCGAAATGCTCGCACCGAGGTACAACGCGCTGGGCGCTGGCCTTGATGATGCGTGTCGCCTCGGCGAGGTCGTAACTCGGCCGCTGACGATAGACCGTATATTCGACCCGCTCGCCCGCAAGTGCCCCCTCGACGAAGACGACCTTGCCGTCAACGTGCGCGACCCCGCGACCTTCGTGATCCAGCGACTCGATGACTGCGACAGGCATTGAATATCCGCCAAAAGTCGGTGATTTTACGTCTCTCCGCGACACTTTTTACATCGGCACATCGTTTGCAGGAAAACTTCCCGGAAGCATCCAGGCGACAGGCGACCTTGCTCGCCCGCTCATACAAATTGAAACATGTTGATCCACAGGAAATGCCGAGGACCTTGTGCCGTGCGAAGTCCACGCCGTTTATCCGGGTGCGGCACTGCAACACATAACGAGTGGCAGCGACATTGACATGCTAGAATTTCCATTGGTCTACCGCTTGCATAATCGCTTTGACGATCTGCAGACAAGGCGGATCAACTGCTGTCATCACCTCTATCTAATAAGGAAACCAGACATGAAACAATCGCTCCTCGTCGCTGCCCTGCTCGCCTTTGCCCTGTCCGCGTGCGGCAAGAAGGAAGAGCCCGCTGCTCCTCCGGCTCCTGCGCAGGAAGCAGCCCCCGCAGCCGCAGTCGAGGAAGCCGCGAAGGAAGCCGTGGAAAGCGCCAAGGAAGGCGCGGCCAATGCGGTTGAAGCAGCCAAGGAAGGCGCCGAGCAAGCTGTCGCAGCAGCCAAGGAAGGTGCTGACGCGGCTGTCGAAGCAACGAAGGAAGCGGTTCAGAAGTAACGGGCTCTTCCGGAATGAAAAAGCCGGCGCGAGCCGGCTTTTTTACGAACCAAGGAAACACCTCCGCGGCGCGCTCCGGGTCACCCCTGCGGGATGCCGCCACGCCTCAGCGCAGTTGCTCCTGCAACAGAGTGAGAATCTTGCGCGCGGTAGCCGACGAATCTTCCCCGCCTTCGCGTGTCATCACGGTGATCACCGACGCATCCTCTTCGCCCTGCACCCGCAGGCGATATTCACTGCCGCTTGCCGCGACTTCGTCCTTGCCGCGCCAGAACGCCAACTTCGACAGGAAGCCCTCGGATTTCTTCGACTCGATGTCGACCTCCGGATCGACATAACGGACGAAATACAGCCCCTTCGAACGGTCGCGATCCTCGACGGTGAAACCGATCCGGTCCAGCGCGAGGCCAACCCGTCGCCACGCGCGATCGAAAGACTCCTGCATCGACAGGCTCGCCTTTCCGCCGGCGGTCTGCAGCGTCGCGCGCTCGGCCTCCGGGGCCGCCGCAACGATCGCCTGCGCGTGCTCTTCCTTCGCGCCGAGCCGCACCATCAGGCGGCGCAGCATCTCGGCCTCGATGTCCGGATCGGCCGGGCGGGGCTGCCAGATCGTCGTATCCTTCGCTTCGGTGGGATAGATCTCCACCATTCCGCGATGGCTGATATAGATCTCCACCGTGTTCGGTTCCTTGCCCGGTTCGAGCCGGGTGCGGAATTTGTCCCGTTCCGGCGTCGAGAACAATCCGTCGAGCACGCCGCCGATCGCGGAGCGCAGGAAGTCCTGCGGAATTTTCGCCCTGTCTTCGGCCCAATCGGTTTCCATCACCCCGACTTGCGGGCGGTCGATGTTCACGACGAAGCCGAGCTCGAGCCAGAAATCCTTGACCTGCGGCCACAGCACGTCCGGCGTTCCCGGAACGACGAGCCAGCGCTGCGTGCCGGCACGTT
>Ga0172380_10008529_pt1 | contig 11172 bp, 9 predicted proteins | sample Leawe162metaG_FD_119747 | JGI IMG/M metagenome (GOLD analysis project Ga0172380, IMG submission 119747) | Leachate microbial communities from a municipal landfill in Southern Ontario, Canada - Leachate well 162 metaG | ecosystem: Engineered > Solid waste > Landfill > Unclassified | place... | reverse complement strand
GGCACGAGCAGCCGGGCCGCGGGCTCGGCTCCGCAGTGGATGCGCACCACGCAGCGCGAGCTCGGCTGGTACCTCGCCGGGAACTGGCCCGTGATCGGATTGCGCCGCTGCATCCAGCGACCGCCGAGCACGAGCCGCACCTGCTCCCCCGCACGGAAGCAGGTGGCCGATGGGCCGAGTGCGCAGGCGATCTCGGCGACCTCGCCAGGGGCAAGCGGCCGGGGCGCGTCGTCCCGGTTCACCGGCTCGAAGGGGCGGGACAGCGTGTCGTCGGGCTGCCGGTGCGAGAGCCTCATCCAGCCCGTGGTGACGCGATCCAGGCCGAAGCCGTAGGAGCCCTCGAAGGGCACCTCGCGTCCGTCGCGCCATTTCTCGACGCCGGCGAAGAGATTGGCGTCAGTGGCCCCCTCCAGCGAGACATGCAGCCGCAGTGCCATCGGTCCGATGATCTCCAGGTCGCGGGGCACCTGCCAGGTCCAGCTCGGTCGGCCCCTGGAGGCGGTGAACGCGACGGCGCCGGCTGCCGGCGCCTGCGAGACCAGACGGCCGTCGACACCCAGGAACAGCTCGACCCACTCCACCGCCTCCGGCGGCCAGGACTGCTCGTGCCGAACCGAGTGAATGGTGTCGCGGTCCTCGCGCACCTCCAGCCGCACGGGAGGCTGAGCGTCCATCCCGTTGTCCACGCCCTTGAGGAAGTGGTCGAAGAAGCGCTCCTGCGCGGCCAGCACGTCCGCCGAGTAGTAGGTGCACCACTTGCCGCCACGGTGCGTGTAGAGCCAGCGCTGTGCCGAGGCGACCTGCTCGAATGCCCGGATCGACCCTCGGCTGTGGAGGTTGTTGTCCGAGAAGCTGCCGCAGACGAGCATCGGCACCTCGACCTTGGCCAGGTCCGGCGTCCTGCTCGCCCAGACCTCGTCGCGCAGCGGCCGGCTCAACTGCTCCTGCCGCAGGCCGTATGCCAGACGGGCACCCTTGAGCCCCCTGGCCCACAGCTTGATGAAGCCGTCCTCGCGCACGCCACCGGGATAGAGCAGGTCGCGGTAGGGATCGGTGAAGCCCTCCCATGGGCAGATCGCCGCCAGCGCGGGCGGCTGCGTCGCTGCGGCTCCGTACTGGCTCAGCGCCAGGTAGGAGACCCCGTTGAGCCCGACCTTGCCGGTGCACCAGGGCTGCGCTGCCGCCCATTGGATGAGGTCGTGGTAGTCCTCCGACTCGGCCTTGGAGAGCAGGTCGCCCACGCCGTCAGAGCTGCCGCAGCCTCGCAGGTCGCAGTTGACGACGACATAGCCGCCCGCAGCCCAGTGCGCGGGATCGGGCGCCTCCCAGCTCGTCCAGGCAGAGAAGGCGACCGGCTCAGGCATGCGCATGAGCCGGTACTGCATCGAGATCTTGTAACCGCCGCCACGCTTGGGCTTGGGCAGCTTGTCCTTGCCATATGGGTGGGCGCATAGCAGGGCCGGATAGGCGCCCTCGCCTGCGGGACGAAAGACATTGACCCGCAGCACGGTGCCATCGCGCATGGGAACGGCGACGTCATGCTCGAAGACGACCTCCGCTCCGGGCGCTGGGGTCACCGAGACCTGCGGGTGGATCAGACCCCGGATGCGACCTGCGATGTACCGCAGCTTGCCCATGTCCACGCTTGCCCGGCCCGCTCAGTCGGCTGCGATCTCAGCGGTCGCGATAAGCGTGGCGCGAGCCAGGATGTGCGAGGACATGAGAAATCCGAGCAGGGCAGGCGAGCTCTCGGGCGTGATCCCGATGTCCTCGACGTCGAGCGCGTGCACGGTGATGACATAGCGATGCGAGCCGTGTCCCGCCGGCGGCGCAGCACCGATGAAGCGGCTGGCACCGGCGTCGGTCGCCAGCTGGACGGCAGAGGGTGGCAATCCGGATCCGCGATCGTCGCCTGCTCCCTCGGGCAGCGAGGTGACGGTGGCCGGGATGTTCGCCACTGCCCAGTGCCAGAAGCCCGACATCGTGGGAGCGTCGGGGTCGTACATGGTGACGGCGTAGCTCCTCGTGCCGCTCGGGGCGCCCGACCACGACAGCTGCGGGCTGGAGTCGGTGCCCCCGGGCACGCCCATGAGGCCGGACATCTGCTCCGGCGCAAGCACCTCCCCGTGTCGCACGCTCGTGCTCGTCACTGTGAAGCTCGGCACCTGCGGCAACCGCGCGAATGGATCATTGACCGTCATCTGACCTCCCAGCCGTTGATGTAAGCACAGCCGGCCTGCGACTGTGACGAGGTCCCGTCGAGCCGGGACGGAGCGAGGGCGCTCATGGAGCGACCACGGTCGCCGCGAGCGCCATGCGATGGTCCTTCGTCCAAGGTGCTCCGAGGAGGGATCGCGGGCCGTGAAGCAGCTCCTGCGCCCGCGCCCCGAGGACATGTGCGGCCTCCTGCTCGACCTTCCGAGCGTCGTAGAGGTGCACGCGCCATCCGCGGGCAGCTGCCGCCTCGGCAAGCACCTGGCAGTACATGACCGAGTCGGCTCGGCTCTCGTAGGGAACGCGCCGCAGGGCGGAGATGCCCGTGGGAAAGTCGCCCGGCCACGAGCGCACCGACAGCGAGGTGACGGGTCCGGGCAGGTCGTGCTCAAGCGCGTTCAGGCACTCGGCGGTGACGCGGGCCGCGGACCGGCGCACCTGGGCGACCAGGTCGGCCAGCGCATCGTCGTCCAGCAGCGCATCCGACGAGGCATGCATCGCATGCGCACCACCGAGGTGGTGGATCGGGGCCGCCGGCTGGTCCGGCCCGAGCAGCTCGATCCGACGCCGGTCCAGGACGACATGGTCTGCCGATGCGGTCACCGCGACCGCCCAGCCCAGGTGATGCGCGATGCCAACTCGCATGAATCCGATTGTGCCGCGCCCGACCCCAGCCCAGCGGCACATCAGCGGGACGGTCGCTGCGTGATGGTTCAATAGCCCCGCCATGAGCACCGACAGCCAGCCGAGCACACGTGTGCACTTCGCCTCGGTCACGCGCAGCTACTACCCGCTGATCGTCGGGGTCTTCGTCGGCATCCTCATCATCTCGAACATCGCCGCCACCAAGCTCATCATCTTCGGGCCGGCGATCCTCGACGGCGGGGCCTTCCTCTTCCCGCTCGCCTACATCATCGGTGACATCCTCAGCGAGGTCTACGGATTTCGTGCCGCCCGTCGCGCGATCCTCCTCGGCTTTGCGATGTCGATCCTGGCCGCGCTCACCTTCTACCTCGTGCAGATCTCGCCCGCGCCGGAGGAGTACACCAACCAGGAGGCCTTCGAGGCCGTGCTCGGCTTCGTGCCCAGGATCGTGCTCGCCAGCGTCTGCGGCTATCTCGCGGGGCAGCTCATCAACTCCTGGGTGCTGGTGAAGATTAAGGAGCGCACCAAGGAGCGCCACCTGTGGGCGCGACTCATCGGCTCCACCGTCGTCGGCGAGCTCGCCGACACCGTCGTCTTCTGCACGGTCGCCTTCTACGGCGTGATCACCGGAGCGGAGTTCGCGAACTATGTGGTCGTCGGATACTTCTACAAGACCCTGCTCGAGGTCGTGCTCCTGCCGATCACCTATCCGCTGATCGGCGCCATCAAGCGACGCGAGCCCACGTACGACCTCGCGTCAGCCCTCTGATCCCGCCGAGCCGAATCTTCCGAGGAACTCCTCGCGCAGCGCTGCGAACTCCCCTTTCGGGATGCTCGCCCGGATCTGGTCCATCAGCCGCACGATGAAGCGCTCGTTGTGGATCGTGGTGAGCGTTGCCGAGAGCCGCTCCTTGGCCTTGAAGAGATGGTGGAGGTAGCCCCGCGAATAGCTGGTGCACGTGTAGCAGTCGCAGTCCTCGTCGATCGGGCCGAAGTCGGTCTTGAAGCGCGCATTGGTGACGTGGAAGCGGCCCGCCGGGTGCAGCACCGTGCCATTGCGCGCCATGCGCGAAGGTGCGACGCAGTCGAAGGTGTCGACCCCGTGCTCGACTGCGGTGAAGAGGTCCGTCGGATCACCGATGCCGAGCAGGTGGCGCGGCTTGGACTCGGGAAGCTCCTCATTGACCCACTGGACGATGGTGCCGAGGTTCTCCTTCTCCAGGGCGCCGCCGATTCCGAAGCCGTCGAAGTCGAGCGCCGCCAGCCCCCGCGCGGCCGCCCGCCTCAGGTCCTCGTACTGCGCTCCCTGCACGACGCCGAACAGCGCCTGGTACGGACGATGCGTGCGCGCCGCCGTCAGCCGCACATGCTCCTGGACGCAGCGCTCGGCCCAGTCCTGGGTGCGTCGCAGGGAGCGCTCCTGATACTCCCGGGTGTTCATCAGGGTCGTGCACTCGTCGAAGGCGAAGATGATGTCCGCGCCAAGCGCATGCTGGACCTGCATCGAGACCTCGGGGGTGAACCTGTGCATCGTGCCGTCGATGTGTGACTTGAAGGTGACGCCGTCGTCGTCGACATGGGCGAGCCGGTCCTTGCCCGGAGCGATGACCTCGTCCGAGCGCACGGTCTTGGCATCCATCGCCAGGATCTTCTTGAATCCCACTCCCAGCGAGAGCACCTGAAAGCCGCCGCTGTCGGTGAAGGTCGGGCCCGGCCAGTGCATGAACGCGCCCAGCCCGCCTGCCGCGTCGATCACCTCATGGCCTGGCTGGAGGTAGAGGTGATAGGCATTCGCCAACAGCGCCTGCGCACCGAGCTCGCTCATCGACTCCGGCAGGACGGCCTTCACAGTGGCCATGGTGCCGACGGGGATGAAGGCCGGCGTGGCGATGTCACCGTGCGGCGTCGACATCACGCCAGTGCGACCGAGCGCGGGCTGCTCCTGATGGTCGGCCAGTCGCGATTCGATGGCGAACATCGGCGTGACCACCGCGTCATCTAAGCAAACCGCTCGGCTCCCTCGGAGCGCGGCAAGGATGACGTACCGTGGTGACGTGAAGCGCCTGGTCATCCTCATCGTCATCCTCCTGGGCGCGATGCTCACCCCGATCACTGCTGACGCAGCCGATGCAGGCCTGAGCTCGTATCGCAATCAGACGATCCACTGGCATGCATGCAATCTCGGCCAGTGCGCCACGCTCACCGTGCCGTTGGACTACTCGGACCTCTCCCGCGGGGACATCGGCCTGGCCATCAGCCGAGTCCGACACACCGGACCGAGCTTCCAGGGCTCGATCGTGGTCAACCCGGGCGGACCGGGCGAGTCCGGCCTGGAGTTCGCGAGCTATGCGGCGATGTTCCTGGCTCCCAGTGTGGCCAAGGAGTTCGACTTCATCGGCCTGGACCCCCGCGGAGTGCAGAAGTCCGCACCTGTCACCTGCATGACGCCCAAGCAGACTGCCGCCTGGCTGGCGCTGGACTCCAGCCCAGACAGCCCCAAGGAGGTCGCGGCGATCATGCGCGCAGCCGACCAGATCCCAAGGGGCTGCCTGAAGCGCAGCCCCCGCATCGCGCCCTTCGTCGGCACGCCATCGGCTGCACAGGATCTCGACATCCTGAGGGCGGCACTGGGCGAGAAGAAGCTGAACTGGCTCGGCTTCTCCTACGGCACCTACCTGGGCACCGCCTACCTGGAGGCCTTCCCCGACCGGGTCGGCCGCTTCGTGCTGGACGGGGCGCTGGATCCCAAGCTCAATGCGATGCAGATCTCCGCAGGTCAGTCGGTCGGCTTCCAGCAGGCCTTCCAGAACTTCGCTGCGGACTGCTCGCGAAGGCGCGCCTGCGGCATCGGCACCTCAGCTGCCGATGTCACCGACAAGGTCAACCGGCTGCTGGCCCAGCTTGAGAGCCATCCCCTGCGCACCGACCAGGGACCTCGCCTGACCCAGTCGCTGGCTATCGGCGGCATGCTCACGGCGATGTACTCCACCGACATGTGGGAGCCGCTCGGCGATGCGATCACCCAGGCATTGGCCGGCAGCGGCACCGGACTGCTGGAGCTCGCCTGGGTCGGCTCGGAGCAGACCGGGCCCACGAAGTTCACCACGAACAGCCAGTCGGCCTACTACGCCATCAGCTGCTGGGACCTGCCCGCTCCACCGGGCGCTGCGGGATTGAGCGCCGCCGCCGCGCGGTGGTCGGCCGATGTTCCGGTGCCCGAGTTCGCCAGGTCCATGGCCTGGAGCAATGCACCGTGCACGACCTGGTTCGCCCATGACTCCAAGAAGCCCGCTGCCGCGAGCTCGACGACCAAGGCTCCGATCCTGGTGATCGGCACCCGCTTCGACCCGGCGACTCCCTATCCCTGGGCCGTGGCGCTCAGCTCGCAGCTGCCGACCAGCAGGCTGCTGACGTACGAGGGCAACGGCCATACGGCCTTCGGATCCGGCTCTGCCTGCATCGATCGGCAGGTGGATGAGTACCTGCTGCGCGGGACCCTGCCAGCTGCCGGCACGAGCTGTCCCGCCTAGTCCTCGGACTTGTCCTCGCCCGCATCAAGGTCGCGGAGGAAGGACTCGAGCTGGGCGGCGATCTCGTCGCCTGTGGGCACCGGCTCATCGGCCATGAGCGTGGACGGCGGCGCACCGATGGTCTGGTCGTATTGGTGCTCCAAGGCCGTCACCACGGTGGCGAACTCGTCATTGCCGGCGAGCTGGTCGGCGATCTCGCGTGTGGCTTGAGCAGCGAGCGGATTGAGCCCGTCGACCGGCAGCTCCAGCCCGGTGACCTTGCTGAGGCCGTTGATGAGGGTCTGCGCGCCCTGCGGGTACTGGAACTGGCTCAGATAGTGCGGGACCTGGGCAGTGATGCCCATGGAGTCCAAGCCGGCCTGAGCGAGGTGGAACTCCAGCATCGCACCCATGTGCCCGGGGACCTCGACCTCGCCCACCACTGACCGGAAGCCACGCACGAGCTCGGGATCCGAGCCGTGCACCGTGATGCCGAGCGGGCGCGTGTGCGGCGCCGGCCAAGGGATGCCCGATACCGCGACTGCGAGCCGGACACCGAGCTGCTCGCCAAGACCGGCGACCGCCGCGAGGAAGCGCATCCACTGGTAGTCCGGCTCTGGTCCGGCGAGCAGGAGGAAGGGGGCACCCTTGGCGTCGATCATCTGATGCAGCTGGATCGCGGGAATGTCGACGCCGGTGAAGTGGTCGACGGAGTATGAGAGCACAGGTCGACGCGCGCGGTAGTCCATGACGGCATCGACATCGAAGGTCGCCACGAGCGTGTGCTCGCAGTGCTCGAGCAGGTGGTCGATCATCATGCGCACCGCACCACCCGCATCGACGTAGCCGGTGAAGGCGTGGACCAGCACAGGTGGCTCGCTGAACGACGGCATCCGATGGATGACGTACATCTCTTCCGGCGACTGCACGAGTCCTCCTTGAGTTCTGTGAATGCTGCAACAGATTATGCGCGCTTGGTCAGGCGCCTCATCATCCTCGCCCCGGTTCCGGAGTTCTGCTGAAAGAAAACAATGAACTGCTCGGCCACCTGGCCGCTGGCCCAGAATCGATCGCGCGAGTCCTCATCCATCGCCAGCGCCAGCTCGCACACGCGCGCCCATGACATCCCGACTGCCTTCGTCATCGACGCAGCGATCGTGGCAGAGATCGCCGATCCGGCGACGGCACCCCCCGGCACGAGCTTCATCAGGCTCGTCACGGCATAGCGGCCGGCCATCGTGGCGCCTCCCGTGAGCACGATGGACCCGGCCAGGGACATGGCCCGCGCTCGGCTCGGTGGCAGGCCGTAGGCAGCGGTGATGCGCGCGATCATCGTGATCTGGTTGGGAACGAGCAGAGCTGCATCAGCGAAGGGGATCGGCGTCGCGCCTATGCCGGCGGCGACTGCGCATGCCTGATTGACGATGGCCTCCACCGCTTTTTTTTTACGTCCCAGGTCGATCTTCTGCGCGGCTGTCAGGGCACGCTCTGCGACCTCGGGCACCACGAGGTATGTGGCATCGAGCAGGTCCTGCATGCCGAACACCGGCGCTCCGCTGAAGGGATCGGCCAGTGCGTTGGTGAGCACTGTCGCCCCTGCGACGGGCATGCCCAGTGAGTCGATGTAGTCGGCGAGCTGGACTGCCTCTGGATGGATCTGGCCATCGCGCGTGGGGACCTGGGTCATCACGATGATGACAGGCAGGCCCAGACTGGACAGCTCGCGCACGAAAGTCACCTGCGCCTGCTCGAAGCGTCGGTCAGACCAGCGCACGAGGTACCAGGCCGCGTGGATGCGCTGCTCTGCCGGCTGCTGAGCATTCTGCGCGATCACCTTCCGCAGCCCGTCCAGGATCACGTCACCGGCGATGCCCGTCTCGAAGCCCTCGGCGTCATACAGGCCAAGGAAGCCGTCAGGCAATCGGTAGTGGGTCAGGCCCTTGGTGACCGGCTCACCGACGCCGGTGCGCGCCACCTCGCTTCCGAACATGGCATTCACGAGCGTGGACTTGCCCACTCCGGTCTTGCCGACGACGAGCAGGTTGAACAGGCCGAGCGAGGCGAAGGCGTCTGCGAGCTTCTGCTCGAACATCGACTCGACCTGCGGGCGCGTGAGATCGGGGACACGCCCGCCACCCTGATCAGTCATGTCCCCACGGTACGCGCCCAGCGGGCATCACGAGTTACCGTGTGCGGATGCGCGCGACCCATCCTCTGCGGTCGGTCGCGATCCTCGTCGTCGTGATCGCCTGCCTCATGGGCCTGCTCGCCCTCGGCGTCGGGACGGCCCGCAAGTACGGGCTGATCGGGCCGGTGCAGGTGCCCAGCCAGTACCGAGCCCTGGTGATCAGCGCCGCCGAGCGCTGCCCGCGCGTCCCTCTGGAGGTCTTCGCCGCGCAAATGGCTGCCGAGAGCGGCTGGGACCCCGCGGCCACCAGCGCGGCGGGCGCCCAGGGCATCGCCCAGTTCATGCCCGCAGTCTGGGATCAGTACGGGCTGGACGCCAATGGGGATGGCAAGGCCGATGTCTGGGACGCCGAGGATGCGATCCCCTCAGCGGCCGAGCTCAACTGCCGCAATCGTCGGCTCGTGCGCGATGTCTCGGGCAACCGGCTGAAGAACACTCTGGCCGCCTACAACGCCGGCTATGCGGCCGTGCGCAGATACGACGGGGTGCCGCCCTACCCCGAGACCCAGGCCTATGTGCGGCGCATCCTCGCGGATGCCCGCGACATCAGCTGGTAGCGGCCTCGGAGCTGGCGACCTCGTCGCGCTGGAAGCTGGCGCGCGCTGAGTCCACCAGCTCCTGCCACACCTCATCGCTGACGGCCTGAGGGTCGTTGGCCGTGCCCCAGCTCTTCATCTCCCGCAACAGCGCCTCCTTGGCACGGGCAACCTGCTCGGTCACCACTCGGCGCTGCGCCCACTGCAGCTCGCGCGTGCGAAGAGCGGTCTCCATGCGCAGCAGCTGCTCCGGTGTGGCGGGAAGGTCGTAGATGGACGAGACGAACCGCGCGATGTCTTCGCGGTAGTCGTGACCGCGTCGACCGAAGGTGCCCGGGACGACGTCCATGGCATTGATGAGGTCGATGGCGGTCAGGACGAAGGTGGTGCCGGGTCGCCATCGCGAGGACTTCGGCACGCCGACCGGGCGCTCGTCGGCAGGGCCCAGCCACCAGGGCCGGCGCAGCAGCAGGTTCGTGCCGAACTTGGGGATCGGGTCGTCATAGTGGCTCAGCAGCAGGTGGCGCACCCGTGCCCGCTGCTCGGGTGGCAGGTCGGTGTACTCGCCGTAGTTGTCCAGCTCGACCATCTCGCCCGCGGGGTCGATCTTGGCCGGGTCCAGGCGCCAGGACTTGGCGAACTCGGTGGCCGAGGGCGTGCCGAGGAAGATCGAGGAGTGGACGAAGTCGCGCTCCATCGCCTCGACGGTGCGGTGCTTCCATATGTCCTGCATCGTCAGGGCGCCCAGGCTCTCGCCGAAGAGCACGAATTTGGGCCGCTTCTCGGGAGCCAGGCCGCGCAGGTAGCCGGTGATGCCGTACATGACCGCGCGGTTCTGCTCCACCGCGAGCCCTGTGCGGGTGAGCGACATCGACGAGGGCAGCATCGAGTACTGCATCGTGCAGATCGCGCTGTTGCCCAGGGTCAGGTACTCGAGGGACTCGGCCAGCACGTAGTTGATGTAGCCCGAGCCGGTGGGCGAGGCGAAGACGAGCACATCTCGCTCGAAGGCGCGGGTGCGCACGAGCTCGTCGAGCAGGGTCTCGACGCGATCCTCGATCACCGCTGCGGAGTCCAGGCCCACGAAGAGACGGATGGGGTCGGCGACGGCCGGCTGGCCCATCACCTCCTCGATCTCCGTGCGGGTGAGCACCATGTTGGTGAAGCGCCGCCCCTCGCGCGAGAGGCTGGCGAAGGTGACCAGGCTGTCGGGGCTGCCCGAGACCCATGGGCTCGTGGGCGGCGACTCGTAGGCCGGCTCGACGGCGGCACCACCCTGCTCGACTCGTCGGGTGAGGTACTCGTAGCCGGCGGTCAGCACGCCGCCCAGCAGACCGAGGGAGACCAGGTGTCCGACCGGGTTGGCGACCTCGTCGTAGCTCGGTGCGATGCGAGTGAGCCCGCGCGACACCTGCGTGGCCAGCACTCGCTCAGCACCTTGCAGCGCGAGCACGCCGGTGCCCACTCCGAGGGCGATGAGCACGGAGTTGCGCGTGGAGACCTTGGCGATGGTGGTGTCGCCGAGCTCGGCCGCGCGCCGGTGCACGCGCCGGATCTCGAAGGCGGAGGCACCCACCCCGGCGGCAAGCGGGATGGGCATCATGCGCGTCCAGCGCATGGCCGGCGACTGCTGCGAGAGAAGGTCCAAGGAGCCGATCGCCCCGCTCAGCGCGGCTCCGGCCAAGGCCACGCGCGAAGTGCGCTGGGCGGCCACCCGGGCAAGGCCGCGCCGCAGCTTCTCGTCCTCGCGCGCCGGCAGCAGCCGGGAGACGCCCTCGGACAGCGCGGCCGCCGCCAGATTGGTGCCGACCGTGAACAGCAGCCGCCGCGCGGAGGCGGTCACGACAGGAGTCTCGGGGCGATTGCGCGTGAGCCGATTGGCCAGCGAGTCGATGGTGCTCTCGGCCGCCGTCACCAGCGAGAGCGTGGTCGCCGAGATCACTCCCGTGGCGATGGCCTGGTCGAGGGTCTTGCGCGGCTGCAGGCCAGGCTCGAAGGACGGGCCCACGGCTGCAGCGGCCGCGAAGAGGGCAACTCGCTCGGAACGCGAGCGATTGTGAAGGGCTCCTATGACAGGTCG
>Ga0172380_10008528_pt1 | contig 11173 bp, 16 predicted proteins | sample Leawe162metaG_FD_119747 | JGI IMG/M metagenome (GOLD analysis project Ga0172380, IMG submission 119747) | Leachate microbial communities from a municipal landfill in Southern Ontario, Canada - Leachate well 162 metaG | ecosystem: Engineered > Solid waste > Landfill > Unclassified | place... | reverse complement strand
TTGTTCCTGTTGCTGCAGGTTCTCCATATACTTGAAAATATATATCCCATGGTACTGATGTCCAAGTTCCTGTAGAATATATAAAAGTTCCACCAGCATATACATCACTATCTTTTATCTTGATAGCTAATGTTTCTGTAGTAGGATTTAATAAAATACAATATTTAGTTGATGTTACTAATTCATAAGAAGACATTGTAATATCAGCATAATCATTATAAGAAGAAGTGTAATTAAATGAACCAGAACTTAATACTCCTCCTGTTGGATAACCAGAACCATCTGCTAAATAGACACTAACATATAAAGTTCCTGCTCCAGTATATTCCTGTATTTTTAATTTAATAGAAGTTAATGTAAAATTTTCATTAGTTCCTACTGTTCCTACCGTAAAACTTTGTCCAAAATCATACGAAGTTGATATTTCAGAAGTTATACTCTCTTGATATTCATATTTTGTTGCCATTTTAAGCCGTGTATTGCACGTAGATTGTTCCAACAGGAAAACTACCTGCTGTTAAAGGTGTTGTCCCACTCCAATATACCATATTTAATACTGCTGCAAGTCCTGAGGTTATTTGTGAACCTACTATTAGTGTAGTTTGATATAGTGTTGTTCCATGAGGATTAAAAGAACCTATAGTGTGTGAATATAATGCTCCAGAGGTTACAACATAAGCACCACTTGGTGCGTAGGTTCCTGAGGCTTGATACAATCCAGAGGATTGATATAATCCACTAACTTGATAAGCTCCTGAATATTGATAGTTTCCTGAGGCTTGATAGTTACCACTAATTTGATAATTACCTGATACCTGATAACCTAATAATGCTCCAGAGGTTACTATATAAGAATTTGTTAATGTTACTAATGCCCCACTAATACCTGTTATATTCGGAGATATTATAGAATTAGTTGTTTCGCTTCCTGCATCTGTTACTTGTTGTAAGGTTCCTATTCCACCAGATACTGATGTTAAATATCCCGCATCATTATTCAATAGAGAAATATTATCACCAGATGATAAATACGAACCAGTTACTCCTGGTATATTTGTCAATAAGTGACCATCACCTTTAAAGTAGGTGGCTTCGAGGGTACCTCCCCATTCTATTGTGTCCTTACCTTTTCCTGTCCAATATGCCATTTTTATAAATTAAGCTAAGCAAATGTAAAAATAAAAAATAAATAAATTCTTGCCTATTTAAGCTGCTGTTCCTGAAATCAATACTACTGCTCTTGGGTCTGTTAATTGGGTTACCCCTATTTCACAAGCTCTAATCTTAACTGATTTCATTGGGTCTATTATAGTTTCTGTACTTAATGGATATGCTTCTCTCCATGTAGCGCATATATTAGGTACTACTACTAATGCTTGATTTGCTGGAACTGAATTGCTAACTACTAAATTCATTCCTACTAATTTACCTACATTACCGTTAGTAGCCATATTTTCCCCTATTGTAGGGAATTGTGCTCCTTTACCTGCAAGATAGTTAACTATACTTCTATGGTCTTTTAAACTCAAGAAGGCAGTTAAATTAGTTGTATCATAATTTTGTAATCCAATTATTTCTTTAGCATACATTAAATCATCTATAATTCCAGCGTTAGCTCCATTCCATTGACTACCTGCTCCTATAATAACGGAACCGATATTTACTGGAGTTCCACCTTCACTTAGAACATTATAAATTTCATCATCTACACCCTTTGTAACTCTTTCAGCTATTCTAAACATTGTTCTTGCTTGAACATCTATATTATCTGTTAATACATCTTCCCAGAATATGCTATCTTCAATACCATACTTTTCTACATCTTTGCTAATCTTTGTCCAACTAACAGATGCTTGTGGGAAATTTGCTCCTCTTGGAATACCTTTTACAGCATTTCCTAATGGTTCAGTTAATACGCTTGGAGTTTCCCTATAAAAGGTATTAGTCCATCCGTTTGTACTACTAACAGTTAATGCTGGTTTGAATTTGTATTGTTGAGTAGCGAAACCCTTGATAGTCTTATCAATAACTTCTGCTCTTAAACTTAATTGTCCTATTTGTTCTGCCATCTTATAAGTTTACTCTAACACCAAACCTTTCTGTATCTGCAACTGTATTCATTGCATATCCAAATGTTCCTGGTCTACCTACGTAAGAACCAGCTACTACATTAGTTACTACAATATTCTTAGAACCAATAGCTATTACTGGGTCACCCCCAACAATTGCTCCTGATGCTGTAAATTCGAATACTCCTTGTGTCCATACTGATGCGTATGAGGCACCTGATGCATCTGCTGCCAATACTCCTGCAACTGGTAATCCGTTAACTCCACCGTCTGATGAAATCATAAGTCTACCTGTTCCACTAATAAACATTAATGTTCCTTTAGTATAACTTGAACCACTGTTTACAGCATATCTAACTGGTTGCCCATCGTTATTTGCTCCAAACAATTCAATCTTTGTTACTTCGTTTGCCATGTTTTATCTAAAAAAAGTCAATATAATAGTGCAGATTATATTCGTCTACCAAACATTTTCAGATATTTATTTGCTTCTTCTTGTGCTAAATCATCAGCAGTCTTTTCTTTAGGGGCATTCCCTGCGAAACTTCTACCTGACAAAGCCATATCACCACTTGCTCTTTGGATTTCAGCTAACAATGCAGTCATGTCACTTTTCATTTGTTTCATGTTTTCTGTCAATGTTCTTGCTTCTTCTAAAGGAGAAATTGTGTTATTTAAGTTTTGAATTTCTTTTCCAGCATCTAAACCTGTTCTACCTTCGGCAACTGTTTTAGCTGCATTTTGTATATTTTCTTCTTTCATTCTTGTAACCTCCTTTCAACTGTATAATTATTCATTTATTGTTGTACCTGTTGCCTTTTGTTGTTCTAATAATTGTGCTAATATTTTATCTACTTCTACTGCTTGTTCTGCTGTTAGTCCTTCATAATCTTTTCCGTATAGTTGATTAGATAATCCGTTTAACATCTTTGCTGAGTCGTTAGCTGGTATAGTTTCTCCTCCAGAACTTAGTAATCCAAATCCTAATGTACTTCCAGGAACACTTTCTGTTTCTGCCATCTTACCTAACATATATTGCTTTTCAGCTTCTGCATTTGCAGCTGCTTGTTTTGCTAATGCTTGTTCTTCTGCATATTGTCTATCTGCTTCTTTCATAGCTTCTTCATATTCTCTTTTTTCAGCTAATAGTTGTGCATCATAAAGTCTTTGTTCTATCGTCTTTTGTTGTTCATATTTTAATTTATCCATATCTGATACTGCTTTTTGTTGAACTAATAGTTCTTCATATTGATTATTAATTTCATTTAGTCTATCTCTATATGCGTTTATTTTTGCCTTTTCTATTGCTTCTCCTATTATTGGAATGTATCCTAAATATATATCTAACCCATCTCTTAAATCTTTATTAGAATTATATAATTCATCTGCTGCAGTATTTAGTCCAGCTTGTCTTAACTTCATAGCCAGCATTCCACTATCTTCAATATAAGTTGTTATTTCTTTATCTGTTGAAGGTCCTCCAGAAGTAAATGCACTAACTACCATACCAGTAGTAAATAATCCACCTGCCTTTATTAACAATCCTTTTACTGTTATTCCATTAGTTAATGCTTTAATACCTAATGTCTTAGTTGCTGTATTTACTGCTACTTGTCCTGCTACTGGTGTAGCCTTTGATAATACTCCAACTGCTGCTTGTTTTGTTGATGCAGTTGCTAATGCCTCTGCTCCTCCAGCTGTTAATGCCTTTGTTCCTATTCCTGCCATTACTGCTCGAACTCCTGCTATTGCTGCTGTTGCTGTTAATATTGCTCCTATGTATCCTACTCCTGCTGTGCCTAAGTCTGCTAATCTTTCTGATGTTGATTTATTTTGTTGTGCTACTACTAAGTCTGCTATTGTACTATTAGGGTCTAATGCGGCTTCTATTGATTGAAAAGGATGTGTAAATAATGTTTCCCTTAAATCATTTAAAGTTCCTATTGTTTGAAATCCAGGCTTGTAGGCTTGTCCTACATCTTGTAATGTATTTTGATAAGTTCCTTGATTATATTGTCCTGTTGAGGTATAGTTAGCATTAGAAGCCATTGCTTCATCTACTGTATTAAACTTATTACCTGCTTGGTCTTGATAATTCTTTGTAGGTGTTGCAGGTGTACTTACTGCAGGTGTTGCTGGTGTACTTACTGCTTGTGTTGCAGGTGTTGAGGTTCCAGTAGTTGTAGATGTTGGAGTTGTGACTTGTGGTGTAGTTGATACTGTAGGTGTTGAGGTTGAACTACTTGATGATTTAGATAGGGCTACACTTGCTGCTCCTGCTAATCCTCCAGCTTGTACTGCTTGAGTAGTTGTTGCTTTACCTGTAACAAAGTTACTTACTGCTGTAACTGCACTTGTAATTCCCTTACCTATTGTTGTTAAAACATTACTAATTAATCCCATTATCTTTTACTCCTTAAATATTTGTCTATGCATTTATCAATCTTACTACCAAATACTATTACACTATATAAAAATCTGAATAATAAATATGTAAATCCAGCACCTATAAGTAATGTGAATATACTAAATCCGTCTATCATCATTGTCTACCTTCCTGTGCCTGTGATTGTCTCATCATTGGAGGCTGAAATTTACTTGGTTGAAATGCTTGTTGATAACTTCCTAATCCTTGTGTTGCTCCACCTTGTGTTGACATTCCTGTTGCTTGTTGATTTAATCCTTCTTTATCAGGTTCAGGATTAGCTTGACTTGTCATCATATTATTTTGAAGACTTGCTGGAAATTCAAGATTGATTTCAAGATTTAATTGTTGTAATATTTGTTCTTCTACGTATAATTGTTCTTCTTCTACTACTTGTTCAAATGCTAAATAAGCTATTTGTGCTGCTGTTTGTGTTAATTCTTGTGAACCACCTATAATGATTTGAGGAACACCAACTGATTGGTAGAAGTATTGATTTAGTAATTGTATCCATGCCTTAGGGTCTATTGTTGAATTTTCTGGTACTGAGGCTAATTCTGTTTGTACACTTCCTTGTGGGATGAATATATCTTCTCCTAAATGCTTAGATTGTGCTGCCTTTGCCTTAAATTCGTTAATCTTAGCTTCCTTATCTGTATCAAGATGCCATACTCTTACTGGATAGATGTTTCTATGAAGTAATTTTTTATAGTCAGCCATAGCTTCATTTCTTGCCAAGATAATCCATTCACAAGCATCTACTAATGATGTTCCATGAACTTCGTCTGCAATTCTATTTCTTGCCATGTGAAGTATATCTTCTGGTTGAAACTTAACTATTCCACCTACTTTAGATATTTGTTCATATCTAATAATTCTACCTTCTCTATTTGATATAATCTTCATAGTAGCAGGGTCTATTACCTTTAGATTAATTAATCTTCCTTCTTTGTCTCTAATGATTTCTGCAAAACTGTCTCCGTAAATGTTGTAACATCTAATTAAGTTTTCTAAGATTGAGTTGAATGTGTCTACACCTGCTCCATTGATTACACTTAGAGCTAATGTTGTTAGAGGATTTGATTTAAACCCTTTACCTACTGTCCATGTTGCCTTTGTGTCAATAGCCATCTTTAATTCTGGTATTGTTTTATAATATCCTAAATATTGTGCTGCTTTTGTATTAAGCCATTCTGTTTCTCTTTGATTTGAAGAACTATCTGTATGTTTTGCGTCTACTGCATAATCTAATATTACTGATGACTGTTCTCCAGTCTTTGCTGATGATATTTCAAAGTTTGCCATTATTTCTTTATTACTTTATTTAATTTTAATCTTTCAATAATTAATTCTGTTTCTTTCTTTCCTTCTTCTAATTCTTTAGTTGTTAATTGTACTTTCATTCTAATATCCTTCAATTATTAATTGATAACCATAACATTGTGTATTTACATTTGCTACTTGATTAACACCTGTTACATAAACTACATTTTCTTTAGTCCAATCTAAATCATCAATAACAACATAAAATTCTTGTGTAGGGAATTGTGCTGAAAATACAGTATCAAAATCACATACAGCTGTTAATAATGCATATGTTCTTGTTGTTGTAGAACCATACAATCCTGCTCTAATTCTAAATATACCAACATCTAAACTTGTAACATCACAATCATGTGATACTATTGCTCTAACTTTAATTCCATTAATAACTGTATTTGCAGGTATAGTATAATTTAATAATACTGTTTCTGTTGTTGAATTTCCTATATTACTCATTATATAATCTCCACCTACATAATAACTAAATACTCCTTTATCCATTGAACCTCTAAATAATTCATCTTGTGCATTTTCTATTCCAAATAATTGATTACCAAAATTTAATGCCATTATTTAACTCCCATTGTTTGTTGAACATTTATATCTTTAAGTAACGCTAATCCTCTCAATGCACTATCTCTTTGAACATTAATCATATCTTCTACTACTATTCTATTCGGATAACCTGTCATATCGTATGTCATTGCATTAATTGCAACTAACGATGCTCCAATATCACTAATAAAATATCTCCATGCTGAACCTAATAAATCAGAACCACAATATGAACTAAAATCAAATCTACCAGTAGCGTTGATTGTTCCTTCAGCCATATACATTGCTGAACCTAAGAAACCGTCGAAAGAAACAGGATATCCACTACCACATTTTGAGACTACTGCTGAGCCTGCTATAAAATTAGATTTAATATCTGTCATTTTTTATAATATATTATATATCATTGTTTATTTATAAAGCCTATGTTATTCTTCTATATATATTTAGCAAATATATATGTTCAAACCTCTATTTCTAATACACCATGCTGCTCTAATCAATCCTTCTGCTACGTGTGTATATCTTCCATAGATTCTAACATCCTTTGTTACCTCATTACATTCTAAGATTACTGATTTCAAAGATGTAAAGATTTGTGTATCGTTTAATAAATGAATAATACCTTTTTCCATTAAATTCTTTAAATTCATGTATAAATCTTCCTTTAATAACTTCTTATGTCTATTATCCTTGTCTATTGCTCTACTTGCATTGTTGATTGCCTCTACCTTATACTTAGTTTGAGGTTCAACTAAGAGGTTATCGAATACCGCTACTCCTAAACCACCATCATCTATGTAAATTCTCTTAAAGTTATATTCTCTATCGAGAGCTAATATCTTATCTGTTGTTTCTGTTGTGTAGAGTTTAGTGTGTATCTCATTCTCCCTTTGATACAATATTCCATTATTGTACTCTAAGATTTCAAATGTTATTTCATCACCTCCAAACCTTGCCATATCACATCCAAGATAATAGTCAGAATTAGGATTGATGTTTGGTAGTCTTTCGGAATCTTGGCATCCACTAATTAAACTGTCCGGAAATAGTTGACTTTGTTCTTCTAAGAATTGTGCGAGGTATTGTTGAGCGTATTGTAAGTCAGTCATTCTTGCCTTTTCTCTTTTTAGGTAATCTATCATTATACTTCTTTGAGGTTCAGGTCTCTGACTTGCTACCTCTTCACTATTTACGTGAAAAGTCTTGAAACCCATACTTGGGTCTGTGTATGCCTTATAGAAATAACCTTCTTGTGCATTTGGTGTTGAGAGTAACCATGTTTGACCTCCTGTGGTTAACATCATTGGTGTTGCACTTGCCCATATTGCTTCTGGTAAGTAAGCTGCTTCGTCTGGAATAAAGACATCTACAGTCATACCTAAGATACCTAAACCATACTGTCCTACGGCTTTACTTCTCACTATACTACCGTTTGTTAACACTATCTTACCTTTTGTTGGTCTTTTAAGTCCTTTTTCTATCATTTTAGGATAATTGTCGTGAAGGTATAATATCATTTTAGAAATCATCATTTCAGCTTGGTCTTCTGTTACTGATATGATTAGAACATTCTTCTTTGCATTATGAGCCATGTATTCACTTGCCTTAATGGCTATGATTTGAGACTTACCTACTTGTCTTCCTGAACAAATACAGATGTTACCTTCTGCCTCTAAGGCTTCTACCTGCCATTTATCTAAGGTAAAGTCTAACTTCATTCCATTAATATTTGTCTTCTTGTCAGGTGTAGGTTCATAATCGTTCCTATCACCTAAGTCTGATATGTATGAGGTTTTGTTGTTCATTCTAAATTATTATAGTGTGGTTTAATTCGTCTATTCTTTTTAAGCATAGAGTGTGAAGTTGATTGTATTGCTCTACGTCTATTAGAGACCTCTTGATACCTGCTATTGCTGACTTATCTAAGTCCTCCCAATCTGCTTTTGTTAATGTTACGTCGTTTGTCATTTGTTCGCTTTACCTCCCTTGTAATTATTAGTTTTATTTTTTAAAATTTTTGAGTGAATACCATAACAAAGAAAAATATAAAATTCAAAATTAATGTCTATTCTATTATAATTCCTTGTTTTTACGAGGTATAAGGGATAATCTTCATTCCCTACTCGAACGTTGATTGTAGGCTTGTTTATGCGCGAATTAAGTATGTCTGATGAGGGATTGTGAGTATGAGAAGAACCCCCATCAGATTTAGGATATATGGAATATAGTAAAGAGAAAGAGGGAAACAGACAGTCAGCACACGGATTAGAGAAATATCTATCTATATTAAAATGTACCAAGTAATCCTCTAATTGTTCATCCATTTTACCTCTTTTTTTGCTTCCGTCTTTCACTTTATTGTATTATATTATGAGGATTAACCTTTGTCGATTAATGGTCACACTATAATATATGATATATATTAGAGCTTTACCTTTATATATCAAATGGTCGTTCCCTATATAGATTCATACATATTTATGTGAAAGACGGATGAACCGCTATTATTCATATAAATAATAATTATATATGTATTGGCTTTAAATTTGCCATAAAAATAATAATTTATCATCAAAAGATGATGATTAAAAGATGATTACTATAGGGAATTAATCAAATCATCATCTTTATTATTATATGAATATACTATAAACACTATCTCTTGCGAAAGAGAGATAGTGTATTATGATAGTTTGATGATTTTTTGATTAATCATCTTTTAATCAAATCATCATCTTTGACTAAATATTCACCTTTTGAGCCTTGATTTGGTCTTTCTATCACTCCATCTTCGAGTAATATATTTAGTGCATTAGTTAGTTGATTACCTTTTTGTGTAGGAAAGTTGGCTTTAACATCTTTAGTCTTAAACTTTCTTAATTGATTAAATTCAATCCAAGCCTTAACCTTATCAGCTAATTCCTCAGATATTGACTTCATAACCTTAACTTCACCCATCTCTACGGTTTCAAAGCTAACACTATCTTCATTCATATCAACTCTCACACCAATATCGTCTTGTAATCTACAAATATTAGATTTAGAGTGATGTAAAATCAGCATATTATCTTTAGCAACTCTTAGTTCATACACATTCCTCATACAGCCAACAATTTGACTTGCACCTCTTCCAACATCATTATCATGCTTCTTAATCTCACTACCTTTACCTTGATGGTGTATTATATGGAAAGTAATACCCATTTCCTTTTGTAGTCTCTTTAATACAGCAAAGAACATTGAGTTCTCTCTATTAGAGTTTTCATCATGTGAGGTAAATTCAATTAAACTATCAACAAACACAACCTTAATTCCACATTCCTTTACCTTTCTTCTAATAGCTCTAATTAATTTATATTCATTTAGAGCAATTCCAGGGTTCCAGTAATAGAAGTTTTCTTTAATGTCTTTTGTTTCTTGTTCATTCAAATCCATACCTTTCATAACCATCTTCAATCTGGTATGAGCTTCAATATCGTCTGCTTCATTATCTAAATATAGAACTTTAGTCTTATTAGTTAACACCCTTTTAAGCCATACCTTACCACAAGCCATACAGGCAGCGAGGTTTTGCATTAACCATGTCTTATTAGAACCAGCTCTTCCCCATATCATAGACAAACAATTGTCAGCTATCATATCAGAAACATACCAGTATCTTGGTTTAACATTAGCTTTAACTAAATCGTCAGCATTCCAAAAATGGTTATCTTCGAATAGTTTATCAACTTCAGGGTCTTCCTTTAACAACTTATTTTCTTCAACTTCCCTCTTGTGCTTTAAATCTTGTTGCTCACAAAAGGTTACGAATTTTGGGTCGTTATCTGCTTCTAATGGATTAGTCATCATATAGAGTTCTCTATTATATTGTTGTATCATATCAGTTTCAGCTGCAATACCTTGTTCTAAACTAATAGTATCGGCATTATCTTCCATCATCCAACAATTAAATAAAGCTATATTACTATAACATTCATCTATTGATTGTAACATATCTTCTTTAGAATTTAACTCACTCCACTTTTTATGTTTTATTACATCTTCTACCATTTTCTTTCATCAGAAATAGGAACGACAGAAGCAATATCATCAAAACATAGAGTAATAGATTTACCGTATTTATCAGTACCTTTAAGAGATTCATCATCTACTTCAGTTACATCTACTGTAAGAAACATACCAAATGTTGTTTTTAGAAAAACCTTTTCATTTTCATAACATTTCAAATCTTCTTTTTTCATCATTTCTTTTTCACCTCCTTTCAATTCTATAAATATTAATTTATTCTAATCTTTCTTCGATATTGTCAAGATGTTTACTTATACTCTTCATCAAAGAGTCTATTTCATTTTCACTCATAATCAATCTAATAGATTATACTTTATAAATGGTATATAAATCATCTATATAGTTACTGAACTTTCCAGTATATTTGCTTAGGCTTCTTTAGTCTTTTCTCTATAATCTTGATTTCTTCTTCATCAATTTCATCTACGATTATAATGAATTCACTATAATGTAAATCTATAACTTCTTTTATTTTCATTTTAGAATATTGTCTTCCAACTTCCTCCTATATTAATCTTAGCACTATTAATAGACTTCCAACTATTACCTATATTCACTTTAACAGCATCTATTGTTTTCCAATTATCACCAATATTAATCTTCATATTTGTTCCTGTTGCTGCAGGTTCTCCATATACTTGAAAATATATATCCCATGGTACTGATGTCCAAGTTCCTGTAGAATATATAAAAGTTCCACCAGCATATACATCACTATCTTTTATCTTGA
>Ga0172380_10008526_pt1 | contig 11174 bp, 10 predicted proteins | sample Leawe162metaG_FD_119747 | JGI IMG/M metagenome (GOLD analysis project Ga0172380, IMG submission 119747) | Leachate microbial communities from a municipal landfill in Southern Ontario, Canada - Leachate well 162 metaG | ecosystem: Engineered > Solid waste > Landfill > Unclassified | place... | reverse complement strand
TCGACAGAGTGGTCAAGATTCTAAATCGGACACCGGGTATCCGATCAGAGCAGATGCTCAGTACACTGTTCCTAGCGCTGAAGTTTCCAACGCTGAAAAAGTGGTTAGTGATAATAAATGGGGTCAGGTTGTTCTCTTCACGACTGAACGACAATGTAATGACTGCCGAGTTGTTGAGAAATTTATTGCGGATAACAAAATTGCCGATAAGTTTACGATCGACACAGTTCAGGCGTACAAGGATGATTCCGGCAGTAATGATATTGTTCGGGAAATGGATAATATTTGCCATGTTGCACTTGGGCATTCGGGCGTTCCCATGCTGTATGATGTCGCTAATAAAAAGTGCATCTATTCAACAAAAAATATTACTGAGTTTCTATCCAGCAAAACAAAATAATTTTGAGGTACTCTTTGTGAGAGCCAGATTTGATAAATGGATTGTTTTGATGTATAAATGGAAAGTGTTTTGGAAGGTTGCCCGAGTGGCTTAAGGGAACGGTTTGCTAAACCGTCGGTGGTCTAAAAGCCGCCACGTGGGTTCGAATCCCACACCTTCCGCCATATCGGTTTGGAGAATGGATTTAGCTGTTTTCTTAAAAAAGCAGTATAATATTCTCTGGGCTCACTTATTTAGGAGGGAGATGGCAGAAGAGAAGGTTGATGAGAAAAAAGAGATCGAAAACCAACTGGAGAACGACTCATTTATCGATAGCCAGCCGCTTTATAAATGGAGTTCCCCTGAGTTTGTAAAAAAAGAGCGGAAGAAGTCCTGGTATCTGGCAGTAATTCTTGTGAGTTCAGTGATGGTTTTTATGCTTTATTTTATAAATAAGGGCGGTGCATTTTTCGCTCTGTTGGCTTGCCTTTTTCTACTCTTTTTCTCAAAACAAAAACCAAAGATCGCCGAGTGCTCTGTTTATGAAAAGGGTGTTTTGGTAGATAACAGAGTGTATCACTATAAGGATTTTAAGTCTTTTTCTCTAGACTTAGAGCCGGCGTTACCCAGAATGCGCTTAGAACTTTCCGGGAGGTTCGGCGGGGATGTCATCCTCCCGCTCCAAAATGCTCCTGAGAGAGAGATTTATCGTATAATCTCGTCTAAACTTCCAGAAGTTAATGATCGATCAAGTGATATAATCGACTTAATTAATAAATATTTATAACCGTTTAAGCCCGCGTAGCTCAGTGGATAGAGCGCATGGTTGCGGTCCATGAGGTCACAGGTTCGACTCCTGTCGCGGGTACCATACATCAAGTGTAATAACGGGATACTAATGTTTTTTAATTATACAAAATCAACCCTAGCAAATGGGTTAAACGTAATATATGTGCCCAACCAATCGTCCAATGTCGTCACGTCCATGCTGATGTTCCATGTTGGTAGTCGTGATGAGAATACGTCTTTGGCAGGGATTTCTCATGTTCTGGAACATATGCACTACAAGGGCACAAAGAAACGTTCCACCAGCCAGGAAGTGGCAGAATTTATTGAATCAATTGGCGGCGAACACAATGCCTTTACGAGCAAGGAATACACTGGCTATTATGTTAAGGTTGCGGCTAAACATATTGAGGATTCATTCGATTTTCTCTCTGATTTAATTGTTAATCCATTATTTCGTTCAGAAGATCTTGAACAGGAGAAAAAAGTAATTCTCCAGGAGCTGAGCATGTATCAGGATATCCCGATGGAAATTGTCGCAAATAAATTTGAAAATCTAGTTTTTGGAGATAATGCCCTGGGCCGGGATATCATCGGCAGACGAGAAAGCATCGAATCAACCACAAGAGATGACCTTCTTGGTTATCGAGCGAGATATTATCATGCCGGCAACGCTGTTTTAGTCATTGCCGGAAATTTTGAAATTTCAAAGATCAAAGATAAGGTCGCCAAATTGTTTACCCTTCCTTCCGGCAAAAAAGTTAAACGCAATCCGCTCTTTTTGGATAAGCCACAAATGCTTGGCTTGACTAAGAAGAAGATCGAACAATCGCAAGTTTGCGCTGGTTTTCTGGGCGCCTCTACTCTGGACGAAGACCGTTTCGCTCTTCGCCTCTTGACTGTCATACTTGGCGATTCTATGAGTTCTAGAATGTTCGTCGAAATTCGCGAGAAGAGGAATTTGGCTTATGCTATCAAGACGTCGGCAAGCTTTTATTTGGAAAGTGGGGCAATCGAAACTCAAGCTGGTGTCGCTCATGCCAATGTGTATGAGGTTATTGAGGGGATTTTGCATGAGTATGAAAAAATAAAGAGTGTTGAGGTAAATGATTCCGAGTTGCAAAAGGCGAAAGAGATAATTACCGGGAAACTACTCATAGCGTTTGAAGACTCTGAACAGGTGGCCAATCATTTTGCGTTCGGCGAACTTTTCAGCCGTGAGAATTTAACTCCTAGCGAACTTTTGGTAAAATACAATAAGGTCACAACAAAAGATATTCATCGAGTTGCAAAGAAGTACTTTATCAAAGAGAATCTTTCGGTCGCAGTCTTGACGCCCAACGACATAACTAAAAAAGTAACTAGCTTAATACAAGGAATCTATGGAAAATAAGAAAGTGAGCCCGGCAATCGAGAGAACGTTTGTGATGGTAAAACCAGATGGAGTACAGCGCGGTTTAGTCGGTGAAGTAATCTCTAGGATGGAAAGAAGAGGGCTGAAGGTAATAGCTTTAAAGATGGTCAAGCCTTCTCTTGAGCATCTGAATGACCACTACCCAAAAGATGAAAAGTGGATTGCTCGGCTTGGCGATAAGGGATTTAATACTTTTAAAGAATACGGGATCAATCCAATTGATATCATGGGCACTGAAAATAGTTTGGAGGCCGGGAAACAGGTCAGAGAGTGGCTAGTAAACTACATGACTGAAGCCCCTGTCGTGCCAATGATACTCGAAGGTATTCATGCAATTGATATGGCTAGAAAGATAGTTGGAGTTACCTTGCCCAGCAAGGCTGAAATTGGTACAATAAGAGGAGATTATTCCGTTGATTCACCGGCTGCCGCCAACTTCAGTAAAAGGGCTATCCGCAACCTCGTTCACGCTTCTGAAAATAAGGAAGAGGCGGAAATGGAGATCTCTCATTGGTTCTCTGAAGAGGAGATACACCAAGACTACGACCGGTTTGATCAATCCGGCATGTAACATTAAAAATGAATTTTTTAATACCCTTTGTAACCTCGATTGTCATCTCGTTCGTTCTGACAAAATATCTTCGGCTATTTTGTTATCGCAAAAAAATCTTACATCAGCCCAGAAGCAGAGATATCCATACAAGTCCGCTGCCTCGGATTGGCGGCGTTGCTATTGCTCTGACTTTTCTTTTTATTACCCTTGTTTTCTCCACTATTTTTTTTGATGGCTTGAAATTTGGTCAGAGCACCTTTCTTGGGCTGGACAAGCATTTTCTTGGGATTATTGTCGGCGGGTTATTGATTGCCGGATCAATGCTATACGATGATATTTTTGGATTGCGAGCTTGGCAGAAACTCTTCATTCAAGTTTTTGCCGCACTGGTTGTCATTGCTTCAGGGATTGGGATTGATCATCTCTCTAATCCGTTCGGCGAGAGTATCAACCTCAACTCGCTATATATTCCAATCTTTAAATACAACGGTATCGTTTATCATTTTTCTGTTTGGTCTGATCTTCTGACTTTGATTTGGGTAGTTGGCATGATGAATGTGATCAATTTTGTTGATGGCGTTGATGGCTTGGCCGGGGGACTATCAATCATCGCGGCAGTTACGATTTTTTTATTATCGAGAGAGTTGGGCCCGGTTCAGAATGCAACAGCTTTTCTCTCCCTCGTCTTAGCGGGCTCGATCATCGGGTTCTTGTTCTGGAATTTTCCCCCGGCTAAAATCTTTATGGGGGATTCCGGCAGCATGTTCATCGGGTTTTTGTTAGGCGTGCTTCCTCTGATTTCGGGTGGAAAATTAGCGACAGTCTTTTTGGTCCTTGGATTTCCGATTGTAGATGGCCTTTTCGTCGCCATTTCCAGAGCAGTTCGCGGGCTTAATCCAGTGACAACGCCGGACAAGACTCATTTACATCATCGTTTTTTGAAAGCCGGCTTTACGCAGCGGCAAGCGGTTATTATTCTATATCTGATTTCCGCTGCATTTGGCTGGGTGGCCCTCCGGTCAACGACAAGTCTCAAGCTTCTCGCTTCAGCCGTTTTATTAATTGTCATTATTGTCTTAATTTCATTATTAAATTTGTTGGCGAAGAGAAAGAAGCATGTCGGGGAGTTTTAATTTCAATGGTCAAAGAAGGGGAGAAACCGTCAGGATTATAGTGCCGGCAAATCCGAAGATAATTATTTTGCCCATGGTTAAAATGATTGCGTCTCTCGCAATCGTGACTTTTTTACTTTTTGCGGGCGTTTCAGGCCAGGTAGCGTTTATGGTTATTGGGGGGCTGATTATTCTAGCCCTGTATTGGCTGTTTGAGGCAATTTTAATGTACCGGGGCACCGTGTCTATTATCACAACAGAAAGAATCATTATAACCGACCAGCGGGGGATTTGGCAGCGAAAAATATCAGAGGTAGAGGTCGGAAATATTCAGGAGATGGTAACAATCAAGAGGGGGATAATCAACCATCTTCTGTCCTGTGGAGATCTTTGTTTTAAAACTGTGGGCAGTTCTGATTGTGACCAGCCGGTTATCAGAGATGTCTCGGACCCGTATGACGTCCAGCAAAAGATTTCAAATTTATTAAAAGGTGAAAACTAGAAAGCATTTTCGTCGCCAACTATTTCTCGGATCTGTCGGAGCAATGGAGGGCAGATCTCGACTTTTTGTCTGATTTTCTTGGAAATCTTTTCTCCGTCTTGGCCAGGTATTACCAAAACGACTGAACTTTCGCCACTGTGTTCGCTCAATATTTTTTTTAAATGCTGGAGAATCGAACGGTCCAGCTCACGGTTAACAACAATAGTCAGAAGTGAGGCCTTGGTAAAAGCTGTTCTATCGGAGTCGGTTGCAGAACTCTGGAAACTTGATGTTGGCTTCCCCGCTCCGCCCCATTGGCGTTTTTTGTCTCTCGCGACAAAAGCTGGCAGTGCCGTTGTTTCGTTAACCTCATAAATATCCTCTGCCAGAATCTTTGGTGCTCCATCTTTGAAGCTAACAAACCCGTCGATGGCGACAATTTTATCTGGTGCGATTAAAGCCTGTTTTGCCTCCAGGACTTTTGGAAAGACAAGGATCTCAATATTGCTTTCAGTGTCCTCTAATTTAATGAAGGCCATGTTCTGGTTGCTGCGTGTCAGTTTTTTAAGGATGGTAGTAATAATTCCAGAGATTCGGACAAACGTATTTTCTTTCTCGGGCTTAACTTGAGAGATGGCGGTGGTTCGGCTTCTCTCAATAATATGCTTCATGCTTGAAAGAGGATGGTCAGTAACATACATACCCAATAGTTCCCTTTCCCAGGCTAAGTGCTGTTTTTTATCAGCCGGAGGAGCTTTCTCTAATACTAATTGAATAGAATCGGCGGCTTTTTCCTCGCCAAACAAGGATGCTTGGTTATTGTTTATCAACCTTTGGACGCTGCTTGAAAAAGCCAAAATTTTCTCCATATTGAACAGGACCTCGTTTCTCTCAGCAAAATCAGACAACGCGTCAGCCATCGCCAAGGATTCCAGCGACTTTTTGTTAATAACTTTGCCGGAAAGTCTGGTGAGAAAGTCCTTGAGGTCTTTAAATCTGCCCTCTTTTTTTCTGGTTTCAACTATCTCTTCCGCGACAGCTTGACCGACATTTTTGATTGCGGAGAGACCGAATCGGACATTGCCCGTTTCTTTCACAACACCGAAATCGACAAAAGACTCGTTGACAGAGGGCGCCAGCACTTCGATACCCATCCGTTTGCATTCCTCTATCTCTATTGCAAGTTTGTCCAGGTCATCTTTATTGGAGGTCATCAGCGCTGACATGTACTCCGGCGGGTAGTTAGATTTCAGATAGGCCGTCTGATATGCGACAAGACCGTAACTTGCAGCATGTGCTTTATTAAAGCCATAGCCAGCAAATGTTTCTATCTGATTCCAGAGGTCGACTGCGACATCCTTTTTCATTCCGCGTTCGATGATCTGCTTAAAAAACTTTTCCTTCTGGGCTGCCATCTCGGAAATAATCTTCTTACCGATCGCTTTACGAAATTTATCAACCTCCTGCCAGTTGTAACCTGCTAGTTCGATGGCAATCATCAAAACGTCATCCTGGTAAACGATCAATCCGAGGGATTTATCGAGGATTTTAGCCATTCTGGGGTCCGGATATATTATCAAAGAAGGATTATGTTTTCTGGCAATATACTCAGGGATAAAGGCCATAGGCCCGGGTCGATACAGCGCCACCATTGCCATGATGTCATGAATAGTCGTAGGTCGTAGCTCTTTAATATGTTTTCTCATACCGTCGCTTTCAAGTTGAAAAACGCCGACGGTCTCACCGCGGGAAAGGAGTTGAAATGCCTTCTTGTCGTTAAGTGGAATCTCGTCAAGTTTAATATCAATTCCTCTCGTCTTTTTAACGATTCTCATGACATTCTGGATGATCGATAGGTTAGCCAGGCCAAGAAAGTCCATCTTAATGAGGCCGACTCCGTCTTCCCCGACTGCATGCATTTCATATTGTGTGACAAGCCGTCCGCCTTTGGCGTCGACCATAAGCGGAGTGAAGTGGGTAACCTTCTCGGGAGCGATAACGACACCAGCGGCATGGACAGAGGCATGTCTGACACAACCCTCAAGCTTCTTTGCGATGTCGATGCACTGTTTGACTTTGCTGTCTGAGTCATAGAGATTTTTAAGCTCCGTTATTGTACTCAGAGCTTTGGTCAAGTTAGTTTTAATCGGTGGAATCAGTTTTGCTATCGTATCAACCTCAGCATACGACATGCCAAGGACCCGCCCGACATCCCGGACGGCCATTCGGGCGGCCATTGTCCCGAAGGTGCAGATCTGAGCGACATGATCTTTGCCATATTTTTCCGAGACATATTGAATTAGAGAATCTCTTCCGGAGTCTGCAATGTCAGTGTCGATATCAGGCGCCGACGGTCGGAAAGGGTTTAAAAAACGCTCGAACGGAAGGTTGTAGTCTAGAGGGTTTAATTGTTTTGCGGTAATCCCAAGGGCATAAGAGGTGAAACACCCTGCAGCGGAACCCCTTGTATTGGTCGGTATACCATGCTCTTTGGCCCAGTGAAAAAAATCCTGAACGATCAAGAAATATCCGAGATAGCCCTTGTTCTTAATAACTTCGAATTCATAATCAAGCCTTTCTTGCATCACCGGCGTAATCTCCTCGACCCGTTCAATAAGACGGTCGCGAATCAGTTTTTTAAGGTAGGTTTCGTAGGTTTCTCCGGGGGGAAGCGGATATTCAGGAAATCGAAACTTGCCCAGTTCAATTTCGATACTGCACTTTTCCGCAATTTCCAATGTGTTAGTCATGACTTCGGGATGATCTGGAAAATTATTAAACATCTGTTCTCTTGTCAAAAGAGAATAGTCGTCGCCTGTCATACTCATGCGGTTCTGATCGCTCATCATTTTCCCTGTTTGCAGACATATCAGCGCATCTTGGGCAATGTCATCGTCAGAGTTAACATAGTGAGGGTCGTTTGTCGCAACAACTTTTAGGTTGAATTCAGTGGCTAACTGAAAAATATTTTCATTAGAGATTTTTTGCTCGGGTACGGTATTCGGATGTTGCTGTACTTCAAGGTAAAAGTCTTCTCTCGGGAAAATCTCCAGATATTCAAGAAGCGCCTTCCTGCCCTCTTCAATATTCTCAAGAGCTTTGCGGGGCACTTCTCCTTGGATACAAGCCGATAAAGCAATCAAGCCCTCCGAATATTTTTTAAGAGTTTCTTTGTCGATACGAGGTTTATAATAATATCCCTCCAGATGCGCAATTGTCGTAAGCTCGAGAAGATTCCGATAGCCAATCTCATTCTTGGCCAGAAGGATCAGGTGATAAGCTCGGGAATCAATGCCAGGCTGTTTATCAGACAATTTTCGGGGCGCGACATATGTCTCAACTCCGATGATCGGCTTGATCCCTTCTCTCTTGCAGGTTTCGTAAAACTCAATAGCTCCATACATAACGCCATGATCTGTTATGGCCAGGGCGGACTGCCCATCGTTTTTGGCTTTTGCTACAAGATCAGGAATTTTCCCCATGCCGTCAAGCATGGAGTAATGGGTGTGGACATGAAGATGGACAAAATTGGGGAGGTTAGATGCCATATGCCAAACGTTACATTTTTAACTTTTAACATTTGAGATTTAACGTAATCTCTGCTAATATCACAATAATATGTCTAGTTCGTCAACTAAACAGTATATTTTTATTTTAGGCAGGGAGAGGGAACTTTGCTATCAGGAGCTGATTTCCGTTCTCTCCTCTTTTTGTTTTAAATACGATATTCACAGTCTAACGGACTTTATCGTATTGATCAACTTCATAGAGATTGATCTTGAACATCCTCTGGATATACAGCCAATCGCTATGAGATTAGGGGGTACGATAAAAGTGTATGAAGTTGCCGGAGTAAGTTATGACGCCAAGCCAAAAAGAGCTATTCTTGACAGTATTGTTGAGCGATCTTCCAGCGACAGGACAATTGATTTTGCTATTTCTTCTTATACGTCGCTCATCAAGAGAGATGAATTAAACAAGATCGGTTTCTCCATCAAGAAGGAGTTAAGGGCCCAGAGCGCACCAATAGCGACACGTTTCCTTGCTCTAAAAGAGGAGGCAATAGCTTCTCTCGCCGTATTGGCCGGGAATAAGATTCCACTAAAAGGTTATGAATTTGGTATCTTCCAGTATGAAGGTAAAACTATTGTTGGCTTCCTTGTATTTCTATCGGATCCTAATTTCTGGTCTCTCATAGATTTTGGCAAGCCGGCAGGTGATAAATATTCAGGTATGCTGCCGCCCAAATTAGCTCGGATAATGATAAATCTTGCCCTGGGGTCAGCTGAAAAAGAAAAAGATCAGCCCGTCGACGGATCTAAGATCAATGGCCGAACGCTTGTTATCGATCCTTTTTGCGGTTCCGGCAACGTCTTACTTCAAGCTATTTTGCTCGGTCTGGACGTGATCGCCAGCGATGTTTCAGAGAGGGCTGTAAACGCCAGTCGGAAAAACGCCGAATGGCTTTGCGAGATGCCCCGCATAGAGTGTCGAAAAGAGCAGTGGTCTCTATTCCAAGCAGATGCAATCAGTGAAAAGTTGCTGGAGGATTTAAAGTTACAAATTAATAGTTACTCTAATATCGCCATTGTCGCTGAGCCCTATCTTGGCCGCCCAAAAAAATTGAAAGCTAGCTACAAAGATATCGATGAGTATGATGAGGTGAAGGAACTATATCTTGCTTTTCTCCGGAACATAGCGAAGCTATTCCATCAATCTGCTACCAATCAAACCATAGGAGGCCACTCGAAGAGCAAGCCGGTTTTTTCCCTTGTTTTCCCTTTGGTTGAAATGGTTGGCGGAGACCGTTTTAGTCTTTTTGCACTTTCTGTTGACGAAATTGAAAAAATTGGCTATACTATCATTCGTAAACCTTTAATCTATGGTCGTGATTATCAGATTGTCAAGCGTGAAATAGTGCTGCTTACGCTCAATTCTTAATTGTTTTTCAATTTTTGAATCCATACTCACAACCTTGATCGACATAAATTAGTAATTAGAAATTTTCTTAAGGAATCGTTATGGCTCATAAAAAAGCTGCCGGTAGTACGCGCTTAGGTCGAGATTCTCAGGCAAAACGCCTTGGGGTCAAAGTTTTCGGCGACCAATTCGTGACAGCAGGCGGCATTATCATCCGACAACGCGGGACAAAGTATCATCCCGGTGTAAACGTCGGTATGGGTGGCGATGATACTTTATTTGCTTTGATTGACGGAGTTGTTAAATTTCAGCAGAAACAAGTTGTTGCTTTTACCGGCAATAAATCAAAGAGAATGTTCGTTCATGTTAACCCCGTTACAAAACAATAATTTTCAGGTAGGCAAAATGCAAGATATTTTAAAAAAGTACACGAAGAAAAACATCCCCGAGCTTGTCTCCGGTGATACTGTTCGAGTTCATTCAAAGGTCAAAGAGGGAACTAAAGAGAGAATACAGATTTTTGAGGGCCTCGTCATCGCAGTTAAACATGGCAAAACTTTGGATGCCAGCTTCACTGTTCGCAAGGAGTCTTTTGGTACTGCTGTTGAAAGAATATTTCCACTTCATAGCCCCAAGGTTGTCAAGGTTGAGCGGATCAAGCAATCAAAGGTTCGGAGAAGCAAGCTTTATTTTATGAGAGACCTGACCGGTAAATATGCTAGGTTGAAAGATCTCAACCATGACCATAAAGTCTGGGAAGAGAAAGCCGCTGAGGAAGAGCTGGCTCGTATCGCTGAAGAAAAAGCAAAGAAAGCTCAGGAAGAAGCTGCTAAGAAAGCAGCAGCAGATGCTGAGCTAGAGGCTAAAGCCAAAGCTTTGGCAGGCGATCGAATCAAAGAATAATTGAGCTCGAAAACATATAAATAAAATACAGGCTATTTCAGCCTGTATTTTATTTAGGCTAAAAATTTTCTATAATAACTAGAGATATTAGTTATTGCTTGGACAAATTGATTACCTGGAACCGACTCAACAGTTTTTATGCCAAAAACAAACGGATCATCTGGCCTGTTCTAGTTTTGATTATCGCTTTTTTTACCTTCTTTCATAATTACACATCTCCAAAAGCGATTTATTTTGACGAAGCTTACCATATGGCTTCGGCCGAGAAATATGTAAAGCATGTTATGTTCATGGAGCCCCACCCTCCGCTTGGTAAATTATTGATGGCTCTCGGCGAGGTTATCATCCATCCGAATAACAAGCTTGATCTCTCAGCTTTCTTAACGACTGACGGGATCTCTGATTATCCGCCCAACTTTTCACCGGCAGGCATGCGCTTTTTCCCGGTCCTACTGGCCTCACTTTCGCCACTCATTCTTTATTTTATTTTGCTTTCAATTTCAAAACGGCACCTTCTTTCCTTTCTCTTTACCTTTTTCTTCCTTTTCGAGAATTCCTTCATCGTGCATATGAGGACCGCCAATATTGAGGGAACCCAAATATTTCTAATCCTCCTGGATATCCTG